>Ga0172372_10001866_pt1 | contig 32398 bp, 26 predicted proteins | sample LakKiv5m_2_FD_114544 | JGI IMG/M metagenome (GOLD analysis project Ga0172372, IMG submission 114544) | Freshwater microbial communities from Kabuno Bay, South-Kivu, Congo - kab_092012_9.5m | ecosystem: Environmental > Aquatic > Freshwater > Lake | place: Democratic Republic of the Congo... | reverse complement strand
CGGGGCGCGCCTCGTCGCGCAGGGCCGCGCGGCGTTGTCGGGCGACACGCTGTCCATGTCGGTCGCGGGCGCGCCGCCCGAAGCCACGGTCCAGCTGTACTGCGGAGCGTCCATCGCCAACCAGGGCACGCCCTTCGGCGACGGATTGCGCTGTTTCGGCACGCCCTTCAGCGCCTCGTCGCCACGGCGCGCCGTGGGCGGGGTCGCGCGCTTTGGATTCGGCGTCGCGGGCGATGCGTCGCTTGCGCAGCTCGGGTTGGTGCAGTACTCCCCGGAGTCGCGCCACTACCAGGTGCGCTACCGCGATCCTGCCACGTACTGCAGCCCGGCGAGCTTCAACTTCTCGGCGGCCTTGCGCATCGAATGGGCGCCCTAGGCGTCGGGTGCGGGCCCTTCGCCTCTGGTGCGCGCGCTAGGCTCTGCGCATGGCGACCGACCATCCTGTCACGCAGGCGGTGCGCGTGCTGCGCGCCCACGGAGTCCCGTTCAAGCCGCACCAGTACGCCTGGAAGGAGGGCGGTGGCACGGCGGCGTCCTCGGCCGCGTTGGGCGCGTCGGAGCACGCCGTGGTGAAGACGCTGATCATGGAGGACGACCAGCGTCGGCCGCTCGTCGTGTTGATGCACGGCGACAAGCAGGTCTCCACCAAGAACCTCGCGCGCCAGATCGGCGCGCGCAGCGTGCAACCCTGCAAGCCCGAGGTGGCCGATCGCCACAGCGGCTACCAAGTGGGCGGCACGAGCCCCTTCGGCACCAAGTCCGCCCTGCCGGTGTATTGCCAACGGACGATCCTCGAGCTCGAGCGCATCTGGATCAACGGCGGTGGACGCGGGTTCCTCGTGGAGATCGACCCCAAGGACCTGGTGCGCGTGCTGCAGCCGACCTTGGTCGACGCGGCCGTCGACGGTTGACGCCGCGGTCGCGATCGCGGCCCGGAGCATGGTTGCCGATCGGTTCCAGCTCGGCGATCAGGCCTTGCGACCTTCGATCGGAGTGCACTCCACGCCGTGTCGTTGCAGGAGCGCGGTCGTCAAGCCCGGTCCAGCCACCTGCACCTCGTCGATGTGCGTGGCGCACACCCCGCACGACGGCGAGCGTTCCTTCAGATACGCGCGCACGATGCCTTGCGTGCGGCAGGTCTCCAACGCCGCGCGGGCGCCGCGCAGGAACTCGTCGGTGACGTCGCGGCCATGGATGTCGAGCACGCGCGCCAGGCCGTCGAGCACCTCCGCCGCGCCGCCGCCCGAAAGCGAGGCGGCCGGCCGTGGCGTGCCGAGGCCCCCGGCCTCCTCGGGACAGAACGGCACGATCGTGCAGCCTTCGGCCACCAGTCGACGCAGCAACTCGTGGTCGAGGTTGGTGCGCGCGTCGTAGCGGCAGTAGGTGCCCACCAAGCAGGCGGAGACGAGGACGCGTTCGCTCATCGGCCCAAGCAGGATACCGGCGCCGGTCGCGCGGGGCTGCGCCCCGGGCCGGGGTTCGTCCTCGCACGCCGACCCTCTCGCCACGCGCGATCGCGCGGGTAGGCTCATGCGCCATGGTCCGTTGCACCGCCATTCCGCTGATCGAGGGCTTCGAGGAGATCGAGGCCGTGTGCGTGATCGACATCCTGCGCCGCGCCGGCTTCGAAGTGCGCACGGTCGCCTTGTCCGCCGTCTCGCGCGCGGTGCGCGGCTCGCACGGCATCGTCGTCGAGGCCGATCTGCTGTGGGACGAGCTGGATCCCGACGAGGTCGAGCAACTGGTCGTGCCCGGCGGACAGCCCGGCACGAACCAGATGCTCGCCGACGGGCGCGTGGCAGCGCTCGCGCAGCGCCTCGTCGCCGCTGGTCGCCCCGTGGCGGCGATCTGCGCCGCGCCGCTGGTGCTGTCGGCCGCCGGCTTGCTCGAGGGCCGCGCCGCCACGAGCCACCCTTCCGTGCAGCGCCAGCTCGGTGGCGCGCGCTGGAAGGACGAGCCGGTGGTGTCCGACGACGGGGTGACCACTTCGCAAGGCGTGGGCAGCGCCATCGCGTTCGCGTTGGAGCTCGTCGCCCAACGCCATGGTCGCGCGCGCGCCGACGAGCTCGCGCAGGCCATGGTCGTGCGCGCTTGAGGGCCCGCGGCTCGCCGTCGGAGCTCGTCCACAAGCCATCCACACTCGCGCGGCAGCGCGTCCTGCGCGCTCGACGCGCCTAGCGGCGAATCCAGCTCGGTTCACGCTGCGCCGAGGGTCTCGCGCAAGGCGAAAAGGCGCGACCTGCGGACCACGGAAGTCTCGCCCGAACGCGTCGCGAACGCCAACTCGCAGCGCGCGCCCAGCCGGGCTTGCCATGGTCCTGCCCGCGCGGTCGACCTGGCGTGCGGCGCCCGGCTTCGGTGATTCGACCACTCGCGGCTCGACGGTGCGCCGAGGTGGACAACCCGCGCCTGCCACGCGGGGGTCCGGCGTGCGCGTCACTCTGCTGCGCACCCGCTCGAACGGCGCGGGGCGCAGGAGCAACGATGGACCTGCGAAACGAGACCGACGGCGCCCGCCTGGCGCCCGACAACGAGGGGGGCGTGGCTTGCGCGCGCCGGAGCTTGACGATCCACGCCGCGCGTCCGCTCGAGCGGGCGATCCTCGCCAAGAGCCTGCAGCGCTGTTGTCGCGACGCGAATCTGCGCGACGACATCGTGCAGGAGGCTTGGCTGCGCGTCGTGCGCCACGACGCGGTCGCGCCGCAGGGCGAGGGCCGCCGGCGCTGGCTCAAGTCGGTGGCGCTGAACTGCTGGCGCGACCACTTGCGGCGCATGCAGCGCCAGGTGCGCGTCGAGGGCGGCGAGGACGTGCTCGAAGTGCAGGAGGGGCACGAGCCGATCCCCGGCGACGATGGCTTGGAGTTGCGCTGGCATCACAACGGCCTGAGCTTCACCACCAGCACCGGCTTGCGCGCCTTGCAACGCGCCATGCGCGGGCTCAGCCAAGCCGATTGCGCCGTGCTCGTGGCGCACTATCAACTGGCATGGAGCGAGTACGGCGCCTTGGACGAGGCGCCGACCCGCTGGCGCGTGGCGCGCGCACGCACGCGGTTGCTGCAGGTGCTCGACGCGGCCTTGGCCTGCGAACACGCCGCCGAGGAGCTCGCCTGACATGGCACGCTTGCCCTTGACCTTGTTGATGCTCGGCTCGGCCGCCGATCCTTCCGCCTGCGCGGGCGTGGTGCGCGGGGTGGACGATTGCGGTGTCGCGGACGCCGCCGCGTCGTCCGCGGCCAGCATGGAGGCGGGCGCCGCCGCGCGTGCCGAGCTCGAGCGCCTCGCCGTCCTGCGCGCGGGCTTGCGGAGCAAGGACTCCGCGGAACTCCCGGCGGCGCGCCGCGCGGTCATCGAAGGCTACCGCGACTTGGCTCGCAAGCGCGGCGTCGAACCGGCCGTGGTGGCCGAGTGCGCGGTGCGCGCGGCCCGCTTGCTGATCGACGAAGGACGCTTGGACGAGGCCTTGGCCGAGTACGAGCGCGCCATTCGGCACGGCGCCGACAGTGGCTGGCGTTCGCAGGCCTACTTGGAGGCGGCCCACGCCCTGCGTCGAGCCAAGCGTTGGCGCCCAGCCGAAGAGGCCTACGACCGCGCGTGCGGCGCGCCGCATGTCCTCGGCTCCGACCGCGACGAGGCCTTGGATTGGCGTTCGCGCCTGCAATACCAGCGCGGAGCAGTGGCTTCCGCGCGCGAAGGTTGGCGTCGACTGGCGCGCCAGTCGCTCGATCCGCTGCGCCGCATCGAAGCTTGGGATCGTCTCGCGTCGCAGTGGTTGGATGCCGACGACTTGGAGGCGGCCGCGGGCGAGTTGCACGCCGCGCGCATCGCGTTCGCCGCGCACCATGGAGCAAGCGACGAACTGTCGCGGCGGATCGTCGCCGCGTTGGATGCCATGCGGTCGTTGACGCGCGCCGAGCGCATGGTCGAGCGACGCTGGCGCGCGCTCCAGCAACGAGACTCCAAGTCGCCGCGTTGACGGAAAGTCGGGCGAGCATGTTGCAAGGCAAGTTGGCGATGGCTACGAATAGGAATGTCTGAGGCAAGCGGCGCGTGCGCGTCCTGGGTTCGACCACAGTGGCCGAGCCAGCGCACGAGCAGGTTTGCCCTGACGCACGACATCATCGGGCGTCTCGAACTCGCAAGAGTTCGAGACGCCCTGTCGTTTGGCGGAGCGCGTCTCGGACCTCGCAAGAGTTCGAGACGCCCTGTCGTTTGGCGGAGCGCGTCTCGGACCTCGCAAGAGTTCGAGACGCCCTGTCGTTTGGTGGAGCGCGTCTCGCACACGCAGCACACGCAGAGCTCGCCACGCGTGACCACTCCACGCGCCCTGTGGCCTTGGCCAAGCCAGCGGGCCGCGACCTGGCTCGAGGTCGCGGCCCGCTGGAGGTGGGCCGTCGCGCAGGCCGGTTTCGCGGCCGAAAACGCCTTGTTTCAGCAGCCGATGCCGTAGTACTTGAACCCCAGGCGCTCGAGCGTGGCGCGCGGGTAGATGTTGCGGCCGTCGAAGACCACCGGAGTCCGCAGGGCGGCCTTGACCGCCTCGAAGTCGGGTCGGCGGAACTCGTTCCACTCCGTCACGAGCACCAGGCCATCGGCCCCCTGCAGGGCGGCCATCGGGTTCGGCGCGTAGGTGATGCGCTCGCCAAAGTGCCGGTGGCGCGCCTCGTCCATCGCCTCCGGGTCGAAGGCCACGATGCGGGCGCCGGCGGCCAACAGCTCCTCGACCACCACGATGGCGGGTGCCTCGCGCATGTCGTCGGTGTTGGGCTTGAAGGCGAGTCCCCACAGCGCGATGGTCTTGCCCGCGAGGTTCGCGCCGTGGTGCTGCTTGACCAAGTCGACCAGCAGGCGCTTCTGGTCGGCATTCACCGCCTCGACCGCCTTGAGGATCTTGAACTCGTAGCCGACCTCGGACGAGGTCTTGACGATGGCCTGCACGTCCTTCGGGAAGCACGATCCGCCGTAGCCCACCCCGGCGAACAGGAAGCGCGGCCCGATGCGGTCGTCCGAGCCGATGCCCTTGCGGATGTGGTTGATGTCGGCCCCGACCCGCATGCAGATGTTGGCGATCTCGTTCATGAACGAGATGCGGGTGGCGAGCATCGCGTTGGCGGCGTACTTGGTCAGCTCGGCCGAGGCGATGTCCATGTGGATGATGGGGTTGCCGGTGCGGACGAAGGGGGCGTAGAGCTCCTCCATCACCTCGGCGGCGCGCTTGTCGTCGCTGCCGATGACCACGCGGTCGGGCTTGAGGAAGTCGTCGATGGCGGCGCCCTCCTTGAGGAACTCGGGGTTCGACACCACGGCGAAGGGGTGCTGGGTGGACGCTTGCAGCGCCGCCTGGACCTTGGCGGCGGTGCCCACGGGCACGGTCGACTTGTCGACGACGACGGCGTAGCCGGTCAGGTGCTCGCCGATCGAGCGCGCGGCGGCCAGCACGTACTTGAGGTCGGCGCTGCCGTCCTCGCCAGGGGGGGTGCCCACCGCGATGAAGACGACTTCGGCGCGCGGGATGCCTTCGGCGTAGCTCGTGGTGAACGACAGGCGACCGTCCTTCACGTTGCGGCGCAAGAGCTCCTCGAGGCCGGGCTCGTAGATCGGCACCTCGCCGCGGCGCAGCGCGTCGACCTTCTTCTGGTCGATGTCGACGCACACGACCGTGTTGCCGGATTCGGCGAAGCAAGTACCGGCCACGAGGCCGACATAACCGGTGCCTACGACTGCGATGCGCATGGAGTACAGCTCTTGATTGGGGATCCCGGTCTGGCGTGCGGACCGAGGGCGCGACAAGATAGCTTCGTCGGCTTGCGCCGCGGGCGATTAACTCAGCGGCTAGAGTGCCTCCCTTACAAGGAGGAAGTCGGGGGTTCGAATCCCTCATCGCCCACCAGTTGCGCCGCCGCATTCCTGGCCTTGCCGCTCGCCTTCCAAGGGGGATGCCGAATGGTCAAGCCCGCATGGCCCTGCCAGCCCCGCTAGGCTCAGCTAGGCTCAGCTAGGCTCAGGCGGCCCATCTTGCTTGGGGAGCGCGTAGGAGTCCGGCCCGCTTTGGCCAAGACTGTGCCCGGTCATGTGCGGCCTGAGCCTGCCCCCTAGAGCACAGAGCCTAGGTCCAAGTCGTCGTTTGCGTGTCCCACCTGTTGGAAGCTGGGCCCATAGATGATCCAGCAAGCGGAGCTACAAGAGAGACCGGGTTCGGCTTTCCACGAGACTTCGGCTTGGGTCATTTCCTTTTTGGACCCGCTTCTCCACCCCGCGAAGCTGGTCTGCGCCAGACCCAGAGTCCTCTGGGTTGAACGTCAACCAAGAGATCTACGCAGTAGTTCTTAGGAATGGGAATTTCTCATCCAAGACTACTTCTAAGATTTTGCGGTCGAGGTAGGGTCAGAAACAGAGCCAAAGTCCTAGTCCATCCCGGCCATGGCACGCCAAGCAGGCAACGCTCCCGGGAATGGGCCAGAGGTCTGACTCGCGCTCGAACGCCATAGGAGCAGGACCCCCATGAGCCGTCTGCTGATCATCGACAACGACACGGGCAATCGTCTAGTGCTGCGCAGCCAACTGGTGGATGCCGGACACGACGTCGTGGTGCACGAAAACGGCGCACGCGGCTTGGTCGAGGCGCGCAGTTCGCCTTTCGACGCGATCCTCGTCTCGGCCCGCCTCTCGGAAGGCATCGACGGCTTCGAGGTGGTGCATCGCATCAAGGGCATGCCCGAGTGCCAGATCACCCCGGCCATCCTCTACACGGAGGATCAGGCCACGGCCGAGGAGCTGGCGCGCGGTTACGAGAACGGCGCCGACCTGTTCCTCGGCAAGCACGACCTCGGCGCATTGACCACGATCCTCAAGGGACAAGTGCGCCAGCGCCGGCGCTGCCTCGAACTCGCCACGCAGGTGCGCGGCTTGCAGGATGCGCTCAAGCGCGCCGGCAACCACGAACAAGTGGTGCGCGACGGCGTCGAGGCGGCGGGCATGGATCCGACGACGATCCTCAAGGAACTGGCCACCGGCCGGCCGGATGGCGTGATCCTCGTCGACGACGAGGGCGCCGTGCGCTACGCCGACCGCGGTGCTTGCGAGCTCTTCGGCGCGCGCATCGAGTCGATGCCGCTGGGCATGCTGGCGCCGGCCTCGGGACTCGAAGCCTTCGTGCGCGACGCGCGCACCGAACCTCGCGTGGGCTTCCGCTTCGACTTGTCCGCGCGTCGCGGGCGCGGCGTGCGTTCCTTGAGCGCGGTCGTCGTGCCGTTGCTCGTGCGGCCGGGCGGCGCGAACGGCCAGATGGCCACGCGTCTGGTCATCCTGCAGGACGCCACGCGTCGTCGCTTCGCCGCCGAGCGCCTCAAGTGCAGCGACACCGTGCTGAACGGTCGCGAGAGCAGCGTGTTGCTCGACGCCGCGCGCTACTTGTGGCGTCCCGATGTCATCCCCGGCCGCGGCGCGGCCATCACCGCCTTGCGCAACGCCGTGGTGGAGGAGGCCCAAGGACGCGCGCCGGTCCTCGTCGTCGGCCCGAACGGCGGCGAGCAGGAGCTCGTCGCGCGCGTGCTGCACTACAGCTCGCACCAGACCGGTCCCTACATCAGCCAGCGCTGCGGCGCGATGGCGCCCGAGAACGCCTCGGCCGAGATCTTCGGCATGGCCGCGCCGGCGCTGCGCCACGGGCTCTTGCAGCACGTGGTCGACGGCACCTTGCACTTGGCCGATCCGGGCGAGCTGTCGCTGGAGGTGCAAGAGCAACTGGCCCGATGGCTCGAGACCGGCATGTTGACGCGCCAGGGCGGCCACAAGGCCGAGCGCCTCGACGCGCGCCTCGTGATCAGCCTCGCGGGCGATCCCGCGCAGCTCGTGAAGGAGGGGCGGCTCTCGGAGCGCCTCTTGGGGTTGCTGCAACCGCATCGCATCGATCTCGTGCCGCTCGAGGCTCGTCGCGAGGACATCGACGACATGGCGCGTGCCGCAGTGGCTCGCCATGGCGCCTCGCGCGGCGTCGCGAGCATCGACGCAGCCGCCTTGTCGATCCTGCGCGCCCGTCCGTGGCCCGGCGACGCCAAGGAGCTCGAGGACGTGGTGCGCGCCGCGTGCAACCACGCCTCGACGCCGGTGGTGCAGGTCGACGACCTGCCGCGCACGCAGAAGGAGCTCGCCGCCGGCATCCGCTCCAACGGCAACCGTTCCGCCGTGTTCGCGCCGCTGCCGATGCAGCTCGCGCAGCCGACCTACGCGCGCGGTGAACTGCAACCCGCGCCGCGCAACGGCCCGCCGCACCGCCAGCCGCGTGACTGGGACATCAGCGATGAAGAGCCCGTCAGCCTCGACTTGTACGAGAAGAAGGCCCTGTTGCGGGCGCTCGACGAGTGCGGCGGCGATCGCTTGGCGGCCGCGCGGTTGCTCAAGGTCGGCAAGAGCACCCTGTACAGGAAGTTGAAGCACTTCGATATCTGATCGAGTGTCGAGGCTCGCGGGGAGAGCTAGCCATGCTTCGGCTTCCTCGTGTGGAGAAGAGGGAGAAGAGGGAGAAGAGAGGGTAGCGGGCGGAGCGGCCCGGGTGCGGACGGACGCCGGCGTGGGGAGCGCCGACGTCCGTCCGGCTTTCCCGACCTGCTCCGCGCGGGCGAGGCGCGAACCGCGCCTCAGGGAATGGACAGCATCGTCTCCGCGCTGGCGAGCGCCCACGCCGAGTCGGGCGCGACACCGGGGTTCCGCAGCACGGCGCGCACCTTCGTCCAGCGATCGCCCTCCGGCGCCGGCGGCAGGGGCGCGCGCCACAACTCCACGGGGCGCGCGCCCGAGGCGTACACGACGAGGCGCGTGCGCGCGGCGTAGCTCGAGTCCGTGGCCGCGCCGGACGGGTCGATGTGCGCGCGCGCGCCACGCTCCGATTCGAGCTCGAGCACGAGGTCGGCGATCTGCGTCTCGGCGTTGTGACGCAGGTGGACGACCAAGCCGGCGTCGGCGAAGGAAGTCTCCAGGCGCGGTCCGCGTCCGAGCGAGCGCTTGCGCAACAGATGCAGCAACTCGACATCGGCGAGCCGCAACGCGCGGTCGGGGACGCCGTAGCGCACGGTCATCAACTCGTATTCCGCCAGCGCCGTCTCGAGGGCGGCTTGCCGGCCCTCCTCGTCGCCGCGCGCGTCGTGGTGCTCGCGCCAGCGCATCGCCAGCGCACGCGGGTCGGGCGGCGCATCCGGCTCGTGGTGCATGCGCGGCACGAGGTAGTCGGCTGCGCGGCCCAACACGGCGAGGATGTCCACGGGCTTGGTGCCGTCCCAGCTGTTGGGCAGCGCGCCGGACGAGAGCGGCGAGGCGCGGCCGAGCAGGTCGTGCACGCTGCGGCGCGAGATGTACCCGATGGCGCCCGGCTCCTCGGCAAGGATCGAGGCGCTCTCCGGCAGTTCCCAGCGCATGTAGTGGCCGAGCTTGCGCAAGCGGATCGTGCGGCCGATCTCCTCGTGCAGTCCCCTGCGCGCCAAGGGCGGAGCCTCGACGCCGCGGCCTTGCGGTTGCGGGTAGTGCTCGCCGTAGTCGATCGGACCGATCTGGTTGTTCGACTTGCTGGCGAGCACCGAGGCGGCGAGGGCGCACGCGAGGCTCGCCAGGCCCGCGCGCCGGATCCAACGGCTCGGAGAGTCGAAGGCCGGAATCAGTCCTTCCTGCACGGAAAGCGCGAGCAACGGCAGCGCCGGCACGAAGGACTCGAAGAACGGCTTGGTGCCCGCGCCGCGCGCGGCGGAGGCGATGATCCACAGCAGGGCGAGGAAGGCCGCGTGCGCGCCCATGTGCGACAGGCGGCGGCGCACCAAATACGCGAGACTCCAGGCGAGCAGCAGCGGCGTCGCGGTCAGCACGGCGAAGGCGCGCAGGTCGGCCATGCCCACGGCCCATTGGCCGGAGCGCGGTTCGAGCCACGGCTGGAAGGCCGGCGAGAGCAGTTGATCCGTCGTCGCGTAGCGTGCCAAGGCCGAGATGGCGAGCGTGCCGAGCGGCAGCAAGAACGCCGACCAGGCGACTGGCGCCGTTGCGCCGCCGCCGCGACTGAGCGAACGCACCAGCGCGAAGCCCGCCACCATGATGGCCGCCTCGGGACGGGTCAGCACCGCCAAGGAGAGCAGGATCCCCAGCCCGAGCGAGCGGCCGCGTTCCGCGGCGAGGAAGGCGGCGACGAGCAGCAGCGCGAAGAGCGGCGTCTCCAAGCCGCTGGCGGCGGCGGCGGCGAAGGCGCCGCAGGTCGCGAGGATCAGCGGTGCCATCAGGCCCGCGGAGCGATCCGGGCGCAGGCGTGAGCTGACGATGGCGGCGAGGATGGCGCAGGCGATGCCGCTCGTCTGCGCCAGCACGTTGATCGAAGTCTTGAACGAGGCCGCCACGCGCTCGAAGAAGGCGCACAAGAGCACCCACAGCACGCTCGGGTAGCTCTCGAAGGCCTCCATCAGCGGGTTCCAGGCGAGCTGGCCGTCGAAGACGAGGTTGCGTCCGAGGCGGAAGGGCACATGCGCCTGGTCCCAGGCGACTGCCATCAGACCGCGCGCATCGATGTGGATCGTCAGCACATGGGCGACGAGCATCACGAGCGCTACGAAGAGGGCGATGGTGCGGTTCAAGCGACTTCGATCCGAGGATGACAGCGAGGTGCGGTCGGGCGCAAGCGCGCCACGGGCTTTCGCGCCAGCGGGCGCGCTTCAGCCATCCAGCGTGACGACGAGGGTCGCGAGCTCCGACACGCCCAGCTCCACCTCGGAGCCGCCCTTGGCCGCGCCAGCCTGCACCGCCACGCTCCACTTGCCGCGCGGCAGCCACGCGCTGCTGCCCTTGCCGTCCGCGCCAGTCGTGAAGCCCGGCGCGGGCCGGGGAGCGTCGCCCGTGGTGCGCAGCACGACGAGCGCTCCGGCGACGGGTCGACCGCGTTGGTCGAGCACCGCGACCTCGACGCGCGCGGCGGCGAACTCGCAAACGACCTCGACCACGCTGGTCGAGACTTCGATCTTCTTCGGCGCCGACAGCACAGGCCAAGAGCCGCCGACCGCCCATTCCGGGAGCAGTCGCAGCTCGTAGGTGCCGGGCCACAAGCGCTCGAAGCGCACGACATCATCGGCGCCCAAGGTCGCGCGCGCCGGCAGCGGGGCGTCGATGCGATGGGCCGCCGCCTCGGGCTCGAGCCACAGCTCCATGCCGCGCAGCTCGACGGTCGGAGGCGCGAGGAGCTTGACGAGGCAACGCCCGCGCTGCGCACCGGCGAAGGAAGGCGTGGGCGCCGGCGAACCCAGCACGAGGCGCGCTTCGGCCGCGTCGTCGGCGAGCTCCAGCTGCAGCGGATCGCGGCTCATGGCGACCACCTTGACCTGCCGCGCGCCGCGCGGGAGTCCGCGCATGGCGACGCGCCCCGTCTCGTCCGACAACTCGCCGCGCACTTCGTCGCCCACGAGCACGGACACGACGGCCGATTCCACGGGTTGGCCGGCTTCGTCGCACACGAACGCCGCGAAGACGCCGTCGCGCGCCGAAAGGCCGACCGACTCGAAGGGGCCCGTCGCAGGCGGAGCCAGCGTGGCGCCGCTCGTGCTCGGTGGCAGCTTGCCCGGACGCGTCGCATACGCGCCGACCAGCGCCGCTAGCGCCGCCAGCGGCACGACCTTCAGCCAAGGGATGCGCGAGCGGGCCATGGCGCGCGAGTCTAGGCGAGCGGGGGCCTCGGCGTCTTCAACGCGCTCGCGCGCACTCCGCGACGACCAGCGCACGCAGCTCCTCCAACGCGGCGAAGCCGCCGAGGTCCGCCGCGCGCAGCGTGTCGAGGAACTCGTCGAGTCCGCGTTGGCCCGCGCGCAGTTGTCGCAGCAGGCGCACGCCCAGTTGCAGGCGGTCGCAGGCCTTCACGAAGCGCGCCGCGTCCGTGCGCTGCAGGCGCCATTCGTCCCACAGGTCCTCGGCCGAGGGTCCGAGCGGAGCGAGCAGGCGCAGCGCGGCGGCGTCTTCGGCGACGCGCTTGGCGCCCGGGGGCAGGAGCTCCGCCGCGCTGCGCGGCCAGTCGCCGAGCAACGCCTCGGGGGCGTCGTGCACGAGCGCCAAGGCCGCGGCGCGAGCTGGATCGACGCCGCAACGCGGCGCCAGCGCGAGGCACAGCCATTGGAGGCCCAGCACATGCTCGCCGACGGTCTCCGGCGTCCGGACGCCGCGCAGGATCCAACCCGTGCGCGGCAGGTCTTCCATGGCGGACAGGGCCAGGAGGGCCTCCAGCATGAGCGGATCGCGGTCCATGACCCCATCGTAGCGGGTCGGACGCGTTGACCGGGCGGGACCCCCGGCGCACAATGACTAGGTGCGAGACTCGGCTTGGGCCGCCTGCGGCGACCGGCCAGCCCCGCTATCGGCCACCACCATGCTGCTGCGACTGCGCCCTTCGCTGATCCGCGCCCAGGTCGAGGCCGTGCTCGAGCTTGCGCGCTCCTTGGGATACCGAGCGCGCTTCATCGACGAGCGGCGCACGCTGTTGCAACTCGAGGGCGATGGCGCCCCCGACCACCGCGCGCGCTTCGAGGATCTGTGCGGCGTCTCCGCCGTCCTCGATGCCGGCACCGTGCGCGAGTTGCACGAGCGCGCCGGCCGGCCGGACCGCGCCGTCGACGTGGGTCCGGCGTGCTTCGGCGGTGGTGTCGTCAGCTTGATCGCCGGTCCCTGCGCCGTCGAGGACCGCGAGCGCGTGCTCGAGATCGCGCGCGCCGTCCAAGCCCGCGGAGCCACGGCGCTGCGTGGCGGCGCATGGAAGCCGCGCACCTCGCCGTACTCGTTCCAAGGCCTCAAGCACGCCGGCCTCGAGATCCTGGCCGAAGTGCGGGCCGAGACCGGGCTCGCCATCGTCACCGAGGTCCTCGACCCGCGCGACGTGGCGGCGGTGGTAGAGGCGGCCGACATGCTGCAGATCGGGGCGCGCTCGATGACGAACTTCGCGCTGCTCACCGAGGTGGGCAAGGCGAAGAAGCCGGTGCTGCTGAAGCGTTCGTACATGGCGACGGTGCGCGAGTTCCTGCTGGCCGCCGAGTACGTGCTGGCCGAGGGCAACGAGGAGGTCGTGCTGTGCGAGCGCGGCATCCGCGGCTTCGACTCGGGCACCACGCGCAACCTGCTCGACGTGGGTGCCGTGGCGCATCTCAAGCGGGCCACGCACCTGCCAGTGGTGGTCGACCCCTCGCACGCCGCCGGACGCGGCGACTTGGTGCGCGCCCTGTCGCGCGCCGGACTCGCCGCGGGCGCGGATGGATTGATCATCGAGGTCCACAGCGATCCGTCCGAGACCCATTCCGACGGCGCGCAAGCCATCCTGCCCGAGACTTTCGGCGAGATCGCGCGCGATGCGCAGGTGATCGCTGGGCTCGACGGGCGTACGCTGCGCGCAAGCCGCGTGCTGCGCTGGGGCTGAGTCGGCTCCGCCACGCGCGGGCGACGGCCGCTCCGCGTCGTCGCGCCCGGCTCGCATCCTTCCACCTCCGCACCACGCATCAACGCCATGAGTCTCGCCTTCCGTTCTGGCCGCCGTCCCATCCTCGCCGGCAACTGGAAGATGAACCTCGAGCGCAAGAGCGCGCTCGGATTGGCCGCGGCGGTGCGCGAGCGCGTCGGCGAGCGCGACGATGTGGAAGTCGCGCTTTTCCCGCCCTTCGTCTACCTCGACGAGGTGGCGCGCCTGTTGTCGGGCGCGAAGGTCAAGGTGGGGGCGCAGAACTGCTGCGACGAAGCCTCGGGCGCCTTCACCGGCGAGATCTCGGCCGCGATGCTGGTCGACGTGGGTTGCGACTGGGTGATCCTCGGACACTCCGAACGGCGCCACCTCTATGGCGAGGGCGATGCCCTGGTCGGCGCCAAGGTCAAGGCCGCTCTGGTCGCGGGTTTGAAGCCGATCGTGTGCGTGGGCGAGACGCTGGCGGAACGCGAGGGCAAGTCGACCGAGCAGGTCGTGTCGCGCCAGTTGTCCGCCGCGCTCGCGGGTGTGTCGCGCCTCGATCTGGCGCGCCTGGTCGTCGCCTACGAACCGGTGTGGGCGATCGGCACCGGCAAGACGGCGACGCCCGACCAAGCTGGCGAGGTGCATCGCTACTTGCGCGGAGTGCTGGGCGGGCTCCATGACATGGAGGTCGCCAAGTCGATGCGCATCCTCTACGGCGGCAGCGTCAAGCCCGACAATGTGCGCGACTTGATGCAAGTCGCCGACATCGACGGTTGCCTCGTGGGTGGGGCGAGCCTGAAGTCCGAGAGTTTCTTGCCGTTGCTCGAGTTCCGCTGAACTGCGCGCGGCGCAACGCACCCGGTCGACGCCTTGGCTGTGCGTGCTGCGGAGACGGCGTAAAGTGCTAACAGGTATAGGTTTGCGAGTTTGGCGCGTGCCGCTGTAGAGACCGCGAGCCGGTGGCGCGGCGGACTACGCGGCAAGCGCAGCCGCAGCCCGCGCATCGAGTCGCGCGAGGAGATTTGCTACTCTCGCGGGCTCACCGCCTGATGCGGTGCAAGTCACGCACGCAAGCCATGGAACTGCTGATCACCTTCCTCTACATCCTGTTCGTCCTGTCGGCGATCGTCTTGGTCGTCGTGGTCCTCCTGCAGGAGGGCAAGGGCGGCGGCCTCACGGAAGCGCTCGGCACCGCCGGCCAACAGACATTTGGCGTCGCGGCTTCCGGCATCCACAAGTTCACGGGTTGGACGGGCGCCATCTTCCTCGCCAGCGCGCTCGGCCTGCATGTGATGAACCGCATGAAGGGCGAAGAGTCGGTCGTCGGCGGCGGGGCTGAAATCACGGCGCCCGCGGCTCCGGCCGGCGAATCGACTGCTCCCGCGCTCCCGCCCAGCGGGCAGTGACCCAGCCCCGCCCAGTGGGCACCGCGCGGTGATGCACCGCAAGGCGAGCAGTCTTCGCGACGCGCCCCGACCACGGCCTCGCCCACACGCCCGGCGCAACGCGCACGCAGGCTGGGCGAGGCCGCCTTCGTTTACCACACTGGTGGCACGCCACCGCGCCCAGCCATGACCACTTCCGCGACCGCTACGATGAGCACCGACGACGTCCTCGACCTCTTCCGCGGCTGCGGGGCCATGCTCGAAGGGCACTTCCTGTTGTCCTCGGGCTTGCACAGCGACCGCTACTTCCAATGCGCGTTGCTGCTCGAGCATCCGCAGAAGGCCGAGGTCCTCGCGAAGGAGCTGGCGCGGCGCATCCGCGCCGTCGATCCGGTGCCGTACGACATCGTCATCGGGCCCGCGATGGGCGCCGTGACGTGGGCCTACGAAGTGGGTCGCGCCTTGGGTTGCCGCGCGCAGTTCACCGAGCGCGTGGGCGAGGACATGGCGCTGCGACGCGGCTTCGTGGTCAAGCCGACCGACAAGATCCTCGTGGTCGAGGATGTGCTCACGACCGGCGGCAGCGCGCGCGAGGTGATGGAGCTGCTGCAAGGTCTCGGCGCCAAGGCGCACGCAGCCGCGTGCCTCGTCAATCGTTCCGGCGGCAACCCCTTCGCCAAGGATGGGCTCGCGACCTTCGCGCTGGCGGAGGTGACGGTGCAGACGTGGAAGCCCGAGGAATGCCCCTTGTGCAAGTCGGGCTCCACGGCCATCAAGCCCGGCAGCCGCGCCAAGCCGGCGGGATCCTGAGGCGCGCGCGGTGCTGCGCTCCATGACGGGCTTCGGCGCGGCCTCCGCCTCGGCGGAAGGCTTCGTCGTGCGCGTCGAGCTGCGCTCGGTCAACCATCGCCACCTGCAGCTCAAGGCGCGCCTCCCGCTCGACAAGGGACATCTCGAACCCGAGGTCGAGGCGTTGCTGCGCCGGCATGTCGAACGCGGCTCGCTCTCCGTCTCGGTCGAGCTCGAGCGCGCCGGCGGTGCGCGGCGCGCGCGCATCGACCTCGAGGTCGCGCGCGCTTGGCGCGACGAATCGGCGCGGGTGGCGCGCGAACTCGGCCTCGGGGGCGAGCTGACGCTCGCCGAGTTGCTCGAGTTGCCCGGCGTGCAGGTGCCGGCCGAGGCCGACGAGGCGGGGCGCGAGGCGGAGAATCGGCTGATGCTGGACACGCTCGCGCGCGCGGCCGAGGCGTTGGTGGCGATGCGCGCCGAGGAGGGTGTCGCGCTGCGCGCGGACCTCGAGTCGCACGCGCGCGGGATGGCCGAGCTGCGCGCGAAGATCGCCGCGCGCATGCCGGAGGCCGTGGGCGCGCTGCAGCGTTCGCTCGCGGAGCGCGTGGCCCAGCTCCTGACGGGCGAGGTGGTGCCCAAGGGCTCGCGCGCCCCGGTGCCCGACGCCGACTTGGCGCGCGAGATCGCGGTGATCGCCGACAAGATGGACGTGTCCGAGGAACTCTCGCGCCTCGGCAGCCATCTGGCGCAACTGTCAAATCTGCTTGACGCCAAGGAGTCGGTCGGACGCAAGCTCGACTTCCTGGTGCAGGAGTTCCTGCGCGAGGCCAACACGATCGGCAGCAAGTGCTCCGACGCGGCCGTGGCGCACATGGTCGTGGACCTCAAGACGCTCATCGAGCGCCTGCGCGAGCAGGTGCAGAACGTGGAATGACCCTCGGCAGGATGCTCGTCGTCTCGGGGCCGTCCGGATCGGGCAAGAGCACGATCTGCAAGCGCCTGTTGCTCGACCCGCGCGTGGTCTTCAGCGTCTCGGCCACGACGCGCAAGCCGCGGCCCGGCGAGGTGGACGGCCGCGACTACCACTTCCTCTCGGCCGACGAGTTCCGCGCGCGCATCGCCAAGGGCGCCTTCGTCGAGCACGCCGAGGTGTTCGGCAACTTGTACGGCACGCTGCGCGAGCCGATGGAGGCCGCCAAGGCGCGCGGGCAGGTCTACCTCTTGGAGATCGATGTGCAGGGCGCCAACCAGCTGCGCGCGCTGGGCGAGGAAGGCGTGTACATCTTCATCGCGCCGCCCGACTTCGAGGAGTTGAAGCGGCGCCTGTCGGGTCGCGGGACGGAGAGTCCCGAGGTCTTGCAGCGGCGCCTGCACAAGGCCGAGGACGAGTTGCGCGAGCGTCACCGCTACGACCATGTCGTCGTCAACGACGACCTCGAGCGCGCGGTGGGCGAGGTACGGCGGTTGGCTGGCTTGGATCCCGCCTGAGCGCTCGAAGGTGGCGCTCGTGGACCGCGTGCGTGATGCGTGGAAGGCGCATTTTGCAGGAGTCTGCTAATTGGAGACTTAGGGCGCGCCTTTGGATCGGGCGGAGCGCGGTTCCGATCGTGAAGCAGAGATGTTTCGCGCCCGCGCCCACGACCACCTCAGCCTGGGTAGCGCGCTGGTCGTGGCTGGACATGGGTCGCCTGGGCGAGGTCGCGAGCGCTCGCGGGATCGCTCGCGGCAGGGCCGGGCGGCGCGTCGCGCAAGATGGCACGGCGAGCCGCGCGAGTTGGACGCCGAATCGCGCCGTGCGAGGCACCTCGCGTGCCCCGCGGCGGGCGCTTGCGCTTCGAAGACGCCAGCGACGGCGGATGCGTCGTCCGCGCACATCGCCGCCCTCGCTTGGGGACGAGCGCGCGACACAAGCAGATCCGTCGTTGCATGCGACGTGGCGGAGTTGGATCATCGCCCCGGGCGCTGCTCCGCGCGCGACGGCGCGACGGCGCCTTGCGGCGCGGACTGGCGACTGCGCGCGATCGCGCCGCGGAGCACCGCGGCTGCGCGCGACGATGCGCGTGGCGAATCGGCTGGATCGTCGTCGCGCAGCGCAGCGGGATCGGGGTCGGGCTTTGGAGCCGGATCATGGTCGCGCGGCGCACAACCGGAAGGGACCGCAAGGCACTAGCGAGCAATGGGGCGGACGACGAGCGCCAAATCGAAGGCTGGCAAGGAGGCGACCAGCGAGTCGCCGCTGGAGGCGGTCCGCAAGTCGTCGCGTGGGGGCACGCTGCGGAGCTTCTTGTTCGGAGGCGACCTTGAGGACGATGCGCGCGCGCGGTTGCGCGAGATCGCCGGCATCCTGTCGCTGGGCCTGGCGCTGTTCCTGTTCGTGTCGCTCGTCAGCTACCGCCAACCGCACAACGATCCGCAGAGCGCGGGTTGGAACTGGTGCGGGCAGGTCGGTTGGTACGTGGCGCACATCGTCAAGACGACGATCGGCAACGCGGGCTTCCTGCTGACCTTCTTGTTCGGCGCCTGGGGCGTCGTGATGGTCGCCGGCCGCGAGATGTCCTTCGCGGGCCTGCGCGTGCTGGGTTCGGTGTGCTTCGTGCTGTCGCTGTCGTTCCTGTTGCAGCACGCCATGGGCCCGACCGAGGCGCAGGTGCGCGCGTACGGCAGTCCGCACCAGCCGTGGGGGCCGGGTGGATGGTTGGCGTTGCAGACCACGCCGCTCCTCGAGGAGAAGTTCGGCGCCTTCGGCCTGACGCTGGTGCTCGGCCTCGTGCTGCTCGTCAGCGCGTTGCTCGCGACGGAGATGGGCTTCAGTGGAGCGTTGAAGTCGTTCGGCGATTGGGCCGAGCGGCGGCGCGAAGAGCGCGGCGAAGGCCTGATGTCCGCCATCGCCGGCCAGGTGCGCGGCACGTTCGCGGGCGTGTGGGGCTTCCTCTCCGGCAAGCCCGCCTCCGCCGCGGCGTCCGTCGCCGATGCTCCGCGCCTCGCCAACGCGCGCGTGCCGGCCAGCGACGCCATGGCCGAGTCGAAGGACCTCTACGCGGACGTAGAGCAGGCCATCACCATCGACGAGGACGAGGACGAGGACGACGACGAGGATGCGCGCCCCGCGCGGCGTCGTGGTCGCAAGGAGGAACTCGAGCCCGAGGCGATCGACACCGAGTGGGAGGGCGAAGCCGCCACGATCGACGAAGACGAGGAAGAAGAGTACGACGACGAGGGCGAGCCGATCGTCGCTGACGCAGCGGAGGAGGACGACGAGGACTCCGACGACGAGGATGCCGACGAGGGCATCGCCGCGGCCGACGACGAGGAGGAACTGGTGCCGGCCGCTCCGCCGCCGCGCAAGCCGCTGGTGGCCGCGCGCAAGGAGGCGCCGCGTTGGGATCCGCCCGCTCCGCCGCCGGGCGAGTGGAAGTTGCCCGAGCCGTCGATGCTGATTCCGCCCACGCAAGGCGTCGCGGACAGCGGCAACATCGAGCAGCAAGCCCTGCGGCTCGAGGCGTTGCTCAAGAAGTTCGGCGTGGAAGGCCGCGTCGAGAGCACGCAGGTCGGTCCCGCCGTGACCTTGTTCGAGATCAAGATCGACGAGGGCACGCGCCTCAACAAGGTCTCGCAGTTGTCGAACGAGATCGCCGCCGCGCTCAAGGCCACCAGCGTGCGCGTCCAGGCGCCCATCCCCGGCCGCGACACGGTCGGCATCGAGGTGCCCAACCACAAGCGTCGCGTGGTGCGCATCAGCGAACTCGTCACCAAGGACGCCTACGATCCGGCCAAGTACGCGCTGCCCCTGTTCATCGGCCAGGACACCGAGGGCCGCTCGGTCGTGCAGGACCTGGCGCGCATGCCGCACCTCCTGATCGCCGGCACTACGGGCTCGGGCAAGTCCGTGTGCATCAACACGATCCTCGCGAGCTTGCTGATGACGCGCTCGCCGCACGACGTGAAGCTCATCCTGGTCGACCCGAAGATGGTCGAGCTGCAGGTCTTCTCGAAGGTCCCGCACCTCATGTGCCCGGTGGTCAGCGAGGCCCCCAAGGCCACGGCGGTCCTCAACTGGGTCGTCGAGAAGATGGAGGGGCGCTACGAGTTGATGAAGGATGCGGGCGTCAAGAACATCAAGGGCTACAACGCCCTGGGCGAGGGTGGCCTGAAGAAGGCCTTGGGGGACGCCTTCGACGAGGAGCGCACGCCGCGCCACCTGCCCTACATCGTGGTCGTGGTCGACGAGATGGCGGACCTGATGGCCGTCTCGAAGAAGGAGGCCGAGCAGGCGATCACGCGCCTCGCGCAGAAGTCGCGCGCGGCCGGCATCCACGTCATCGTCGCTACCCAGCGCCCTTCGACCGATGTCATCACCGGCGTGATCAAGGGCAACCTGCCCACGCGCATCGCCTTCCAGGTCGCCAGCAAGGTCGACAGCCGCGTGATCCTCGATGATTCGGGCGCCGACAAGCTGCTGGGCCACGGCGACATGCTGTTCCTCCCTCCGGGCGGCGCCAAGCTGCAGCGCGTGCAAGGCGCGCTGGTCGAAGACTCGGAGATCGAGCAGATCGTCGAGTTCGTCGGCAGCGTGTCCGCGCCGACCTTCAGCCAGGAACTCGTGCAGGTCGCCAGCGGCCAGCGTCCGGCGGGTCTCGTCGACGACGCCGCCGACGAGGATCCGATGTTCGACCAGGCCGTGCGCGTGATCCTCAAGCACAAGCGCGGCTCGGCGAGCTTGCTGCAGCGCGCGCTGGGCGTGGGCTACACGCGCGCGTCGCGACTCGTGGACATGATGACGGAACGCGGGATCCTCGGGCCGCACCGCGGCTCGAAGGAGCGCGAGCTCATGTACACGTTGGAGGAATGGGAAAAGATGTACGGCGCCACGCCCGGCATCGAGAGCGAGGCGGCCGCGGGCCACGGAGCGGAGCAGGATGAGAACTGAGAAGTCGTTGGGACCCGTCGACTGGCTGGCGCTGGTCGTGTTCATGGTCGGATCGTTCGGCCTGGTGCTCATGGGCCTGTCGGCCATCTCGGGCGAGGAGCTGGCCGCGCCGCATGGCACGGCTCGCGTCGCCATCGAGTGGATCGCGGCCGTCGGCTTGGCGCCGAGCTTGTTGTTCAACGCGGCGGTCGCGTACCTGGGCGCGCGCACCTTCTTGCGCAGCCACGCGCGCGGATTGCTGCGCGACTTAGTCGGATCGGCGGCGGTGGCGCTCGGCGCCAGCGTGGCCTGTGGCGTGTTCGCCGCGGGCGGTGCGCTGGGCGAGGCCACTGGTGGCGCGCTGGCGTCGAGTTCGAACAAGGCGCTGGCCGCCATCGCCGGCGCGTTCGCCATCGTGCTTCCCGCATGGTTCGCCTGGCTGCGCGCGGCCGCCATCAAGCCGACACCGCTGGTCAAGCCCGATGCGACGGGCGTGGGCGGCGCGGAGACGGCGGAACTCGCCGGCGACGACGAGGTCCGTGCCTTGGCGCATGCGACCCTCGCGGCCGCGCCCGCGCCTGCTTCCGCGGCCACGCGCAGCGTGCGCGATCCGTTGGCGCATCCCTATCCGGAAGACGCGCGTTTGCGCGGCGAGATCCCGCCGGGCACCAAGCCTCTGATCGTCTCCGCTTCGACGCCCGTCGAAGCCGTGGAGATCCAAGGCCTCGCTGGCGACTTCGACGCTTCCTTCGCGGACGAGCCCGTCATGGACGAGCCCGTCGTGCCGCGCCCGCTCGAGCCGCAGGTCTCCAACACGGCGACCCTCGTCGAGATCGACGTGCAGTCGCTCGAGCCATCCGCGTCCGAGCTCGCCGAGGCCATCGAGACGCTCGAGTCCGGCGCGACCGCCGCCCTGCGCGACGAGGTCGAGGTTCCTTCGCCGATCGTTCCGAGTTGGGAGCGCACGGGGCTCTCGAGCGAAGACGAGCCGGTCGACGCCTACGGCACGCCGCTCTCCTTGGTCGAGAGGGTGCGCGCCGAGGTCGCCGGCAAGTCCGCGGAGGCCGAAGTGCAGGTCGAAGACCAGTTCGACCTCGACGGGCTGGAGGCTGAACTCCTTGCGCTCGAGCAAGCGCAGGCCATCGAGGAACAGCGCGCCAGCACGCTGGTTTCGGCCGTCGAGGACGAGCTCGCGGAAGCCGAAGTCGTCCATGCCTCGGACTCGATCGAACTGGCCGTCGTCGCGACGGATCCCACCGAGGCGGCCAGCGCCGATGCAGTCAGCACCGAGACCGACGAGTTCGAGGTCGTCCACGAAGGCGATGAGCTCGAGGTCGACGAATCCCAGTTCGAGATCGACGAACTCGTGATCTCGGATGAGGTCGCGGTCGAACCCGTCCTCGACGCCCCCGTGCGCGTGGCCGCCGAGATCGGCTTCGACGAGCAGCCCGCCTCCGAAGGTCTGGACGAGGCAGCGGGCGAAGCCGTGCCCGCCGCGGCGTCGACCCTTGCGCCGATCGACGAAGTCGTGGATGAAGCCGCTGGGGAAGCTGCCAACGCACCCAAGCGTTCGTCGCGCAAGAAGAACAAGGCTCCGGTGGAGGTCGAGGCCCCGGGCTTGTTCGATGGGGGGCTGTACGCGGTGGAAGCCGTTGGAGAGCTCGCCACCAGCGCCTCCGCGGAGACGCAGGCCGATGCGCAGACCGAGCCCCAGGTCGAGCTGCAGCCGCAGGCCGCCGCCCCGGGCGCGAGCATCAAGCAACTCGCGCTCGACCAGAGTCGCCGCGACCTCTTGGACGAGGTCGGCTGCCTGTTCGTGGAGCGCGGCCGCGTGGCGGTCTCGATGCTCCAGAAGCAGTACGGCATGGACTTCGACGATGCCTGCGTGGTCCTCGACGACCTGCAGGAGCTGGGCTTGATCGGTCCGTACCTCGGGGGCCAGCGCCGTGATATCCTCCTGACCCGCGACCAGTGGAAGGAGCGGCTGGCGAAGGCCTGAGCACGACGCACGGTCGCGACGATCCGCGCGAGGCTCGCAGCCCGAGCCCGCGCGGATCGTCGTTTCGGTCCATGCTCCGACCTCGCAGCAGAGCACGATGGCCAAGACCGACCCCGCGACCGTTTCCGTCGTGCACCTTGGATGCGCCCGCAACCTCGTGGATTCCGAGGTGATCCTCGGTCGCATGGCGGAGGAGGGCCTCGTCATCAGCGGCGATCCCGACCATGCCGCCACGGTGGTGCTGAACACATGCTCGTTCATCGGGCCGGCGCGCGAGGAGTCCGAGAACGCGATCCGCGACCTGCTGGAGCGCAAGCAGAAGGGCCAGTTGGCCCATGTCGTCGTCGCCGGTTGCCTGGTGCAGAAGGTGCGGCGCGAACTGGCCGAGCGCTTCCCGGAAGTCGATCTGTTCGCCGAGATCAGCGACTACAGGGCGCTGGCGAAGAGCGTGGCGACCTTGTCCAAGGGCGGCAGCGTGCCGCGCTACCTCGAAGGCTTGCGCGAACCCGAACGCGAAGGCGCGCGCTTGATCTCCACGCCGAAGAGCTACGCGTACTTGCGCATCAGCCACGGCTGCGACCACCAGTGCAGCTTCTGCGCCATCCCTTCGATCCGCGGCAAGCACCGCTCGAAGAAGCTCGAGGACGTCGTCTCGGAGGCGCGCGAGCTGGTGCAGCACGGCTCGAAGGAGCTGATCCTGGTGGCCGAGGACTCGACCGCCTGGGGCCGCGACATCGGGTTGGAGCTGCCCGACCTCGTGGCGGCGCTCGCCGAGGTGCCGCGCTTGGCGCGCATCCGCGTCATGTACGCGTACCCCAATCGATTCCCGTGGGAACTGACGAAGCTGATGCGCGAGCGCAAGAACGTCGCGCGCTACCTCGACATCCCCGTGCAGCACGCCTCGACCGCGATGCTGCGCGCCATGCGCCGCCACGGCAGCGGAGAGCAGATGCGCGGCATCCTGGATCGCTTGCGCGAGGAGGTGCCCGGCATCGTGTTGCGCACGACCGTGCTCGTCGGGTTCCCGGGCGAGACCGAGGCGGATGTCGACGAGCTCGTGTCGCTCGTCGAGGCCCAAGGCTTCGGGCGGCTTGGCGCGTTCACCTATTCGCCCGAGCAGGGCACGCATGGCTACGACCTGCCGGGGCGCGTGCCGGCCGACGTGGCGCAACGTCGCTTGGAGCGCGTGCTCGCGGCGCGCGATCGCGTGCTGCGAGCCTCGCAATCGGCGTTGGTCGGCCAACGCATCCAGATCCTCGTCGACGAGTGGCACGCCGAAGCGCAGACCGTCGTCGGCCGTCCAGAGTGGGACGCGCCCGAGTCGGACCTGATCGTGGTCGCCTCGGGCGTCAAGAAGGCCAAGGTGGGCGAGTTCATGGAGGTGGAGGTCGCCAAGGTCGACCCGGAGCACAACCTCCTCGCCATCCCGGCGAAGAAGCGCTGAATGGGCGTCTTCCGACATTGGCCCAACCGCATCACCGCCATCCGCTTCGGGATGTCGGCTCTCCTGTTCTGGATCCTCGCGGTCGAGGAGCCCGGCGGCGCTTTGGGCTTCGAGCTGGGCGCTGGCTGGCGCGCGGCGGCCTTCTGGCTGTTCCTCGTCACCGCGGCCACGGATGTGCTCGATGGCTGGCTCGCGCGCCGCGGCAACTGCGTGACCGCCTTCGGTCGCATCGCCGATCCGTTCGTCGACAAGGTGCTCGTCATCGGCACGATGGTGCTCCTGCTCGACGCGCCCAGGCTCGACAACCCCTCGGGCGTCGCCATCGTCGCCGGGGGCGACTACTTCGCGGCGTGGATGGTGGTCGTCGTGGCGGCGCGCGAGTTCCTGATCACGGCGATCCGCGGCTACGTCGAGTCGCTGGGCGCGGAGCTGCCGGCGGATTGGATGGGCAAGGTCAAGATGGCTGCGCAGTGCGTGGCCTTGGCGGTCGTGCTCGGCTTGCGCGCGTTCGACTTCGGCCCAGCGGCCGCGGCCTTCTGGCACCAGACGGCCCAGGCCTTCGTGTGGCTGACGCTGCTCGCGACCATCGGCTCGTGCCTCAACTACCTCGTCAAGACACGTCGCTTCTTGTTGGAGCAATCGGCCGGATGAACCTGCTCAAGCTCGCGCTCGTCAGCTTCGGCTTCCTGGGCTTGTCGCCCATCGCGCCCGGCACCGTGGGCACGCTGGGCGGGGTGCTGGTCGCCTGGTTGTTGCGCGACCAACCCCACTACTTGTGGTGGTCGCTCCTCGCCTGCGCCGCGCTGTACGCCGCCACCGCTCCGCTCGGACGATTCGCCGAGCAACACGCCGGCAAGAAGGATCCCGGCATCTTCGTGGCCGACGAGGTGATCGGCTACTTGCTGACCATCGCCTGGACGAGCGGTCCGAGCCTCGTGGCGTTGGTGGTGGCCTTCTTCGCCTTCCGCCTGTTCGACATCTGGAAGCCCTGGCCCGCGAGCCGCATGGAGAAGCTGCCGCACGGGCATGGCATCCTCATGGACGATGTGGTGGCCGGCTTGATGGCGTTCCTGTTCGTCATGCTGCCGTTGCGACTCCTGCTGCCCGACGTGGGTTGGAGCGCCTGAAGATGGTCGATGCCAAGCAGAAGGCGAAGCGTTCCTCCACCCAGTCGCGTCCTGCTGCTGGTGGCATGCGACTCGCCACGCGCTTCGCGCTGACGATGACCTTGGCCTTGCTGCCGGTCTTGCTGGTGGCGGGCTTCGTCTTGTACCAGCGCACCGCGGACCTCGCGCAGCAAGTGCAGGACAAGGCCTTCGTCGAAGCCGCCAGCATCCAAGGTCCGCGCCTCGAGCTGGTGCACGAGAGTTATCGGCTCGAACGCATGGGTCTGCCGCCGCAGGAGGACTCCGTGGTGGTGGCGCCCAAGGCCGGGGGAACCACGGTCGAGCACATGAAGGGCCGCCTGCGCGCGTGGGAAGGTTCGCTCGTCAGCGGCTCCGGGCGCCAGCAAACGAACCAGCCGGTCCTCGTGTACGAGTGGCGCGACGAGAAGGGGCAGTCCGTGCTGCCGCCGCTCGCCGTGCCGGCGGAGTTGAAGGACCAAGCCACGGAAGGGTTGCCCGCGACGATCGCGATGGCGATCCTCGCCATCCTCGTCGTCGGCGCGCTGGTCGCGTTCACGGTCGGTTCGGCCGTGGCGCGGCCGGTGGAGGTGCTGGTCGAGGACGTGGGCAAGATCGCGCGCGGCAACTTGGACCACCGCACGCGCGTGAAGGCGGGCGGCGAGGTGGCGCGCCTCGCTTCCGCCGTCGATCGCATGACGGCCGAGTTGAAGGCAGCGCATGAGGCGCAGGAGGAACTCGCCGCGCGCGAGCGCGAACTGGCGCTCGCGGCCGAGGTGCGCGAACAGTTGCTGCCTTCCGGCGCGCCCAAGTTGCAGGGCTACACGCTGGCGGCCACGCACCTCGACTCGCCTTCGCCAGGTGGCGACTTCCACGACTTCTTGGCGCTTGCCGATGGGCGCGTGGGCGTGCTCGTCGGCGATGTCTCTGGCCGCGGCATCCCGGGCGCCATGATCGGCGCCATCGCGCGTTCGTACCTGCGCGTCGAACTCTCGCGTGGCGACGATCCGGTGCAGGCCTTCGCCCGCGCCAACCGCGAGATCGCGCGCGACGTGCGTCGCGGCATGTACATCAGCGCGTTGTACGTGCTGCTCGACCCCGCGGCCGGCGTCGCCACCGTCGTGTGCGCGGGCCACAAGCTGCCGCTGGTGCGCCTGCAGGCCGGCGACGGCCAGGTGCGCACGGTGCAGCCCGAGGGCATCGCGCTGGGCCTCGACAAGGGCCCGGTATTCGAGCGTTCGCTGCAGGCGGTCGATGTGCCCTTCAACAAGGGCGACCGCCTGGTGCTCGCCAACACCGGGCCGGTGGCCGTCGTCGATGGCGCAGGAGCCGAGTTCGGCGAGAAGGCGTACTATCGCTCCTTGCTGGCGGGAGCGAAGCTCAAGACCGACGCCATGCTGTCGCACCTCGTCAAGTCGCTGGAGGCGCACGCCGCCGGCGCTCCCTTCCCGCAGGATGTATCGATCGTCGTGCTGTCGCGCGACGCCGCCTAGGAGCGTTTCGACCATGCACATCCGCGAATCGCAGAAGCTGATCGAGGACATCTACTACGCACGCGATTCGGCGCGCGGCTTGCATGGGACCCACATGTGGTTCTGCGAGGAGGTCGGCGAGCTGACGCGCGCCTTGCGCCGCGACAAGCGCGAGGAACTCGAAGGCGAGTTCGCCGACGTGTATGCGTGGTTGTCGACGTTGGCGTCGATGTCGGGGATCGACCTCGAGGACGCTGTCGCGAAGAAGTACGGCGAGGGTTGCCCGCGCTGTCGGCGGACCCCCTGCGGGTGCCCCTGAGGCCTCGCGCGCACGCGATCCGACCATGGCGGCACGCCGCGGAACCAAGGCCGAGACGGCCGCCTTCGAGTTCGCGCGCGAGGACCCGGCGCGCGCGCCCGCGGCGCAGGCCGTCCTCTACGCCGAAGTCGCGCTGAACAAGCCGTTGCCGCAGGAGTACACCTACGCGGTGCGCGCCGAGCACGCCGCGCGCGTGCTGCCCGGCGCGCGCGTCGTCGTGCCGTTCGGCTCGCGACGCGAGCTGGGCGTGGTCGTGGCGTTGCGCGCGGGGACCGATCTCGATCCGCGCCGCCTGCGCGCGGTGCTCGAGGCGCCCGACGCGGATCCGTTGCTCGACGAGGCGGCGCTCAAGCTCGCGCGCTGGATGTCGGGCTACTACGCCTGCTCGCTGGGCGAGGCGCTGGCGGCCTTCCTGCCCGCGGCGCTCAAGCGCGAAGGCGCGGCGCGCAAGACCAAGCTGGTGCGCGCGACTTGCGACCGCGCGCAACTCGCGGCCATCGAGACGAGCCATCCGCGCCACCATCGGTTGTTGCGGCTCCTGCTCGAGGTGGGGGATGCGCTGGAGGTGCGCGAGGCCTGCCGACGCGCCAATGTGTCGCCCGCCTTCGCCAAGACGCTGGTCGACAAGGGACTGTGCGCGTTCGAGCATGTCGCCGTCGAGACCGATCTGCTGCAGACGGCGACCTCCGAGCGCCGTCGCCCCGAGCAGCTGTCGGAGGACCAACGACGCGCGGTGGGGGCCGTCGAGCAGGTCTTGCGAGAGCGTCGCTTCCAACCGTTCCTGCTGCAGGGCGTGACGGGCAGCGGCAAGACCGAGGTCTACCTGCGGGCCATCGAAGCGGCGCTGGCGCTGGGCCGCGGCGCCATCGCCATCGTGCCGGAGATCGCCCTTACTCCGCAGACGGTCGGTTGGTTCCGCTCGCGCTTCGGCGAGGTGGCGGTGCTCCACAGCGGCATGACCGAGGCGCAGCGGCGCGACATGTGGTTGCGCGTCAAGCAAGGCCGCGCGCGCGTCGTCGTCGGCGCACGTTCGGCGGTGTTCGCGCCGGTGGCGGACCTCGGCGTGATCGTGGTCGACGAGGAGCACGAGCCTTCGTACAAGCAGGGCGAGACGCCGCGCTACCACGCGCGCGACGTGGCCGTGGTGCGCGCGCGCGATGCTGGCGCCGCCTGCATCCTCGGCAGCGCCACGCCGGCGCTGGAGACCTGGCACAACGCGCGCGAGGGCCGCTACGCGCTGCTCAAGTTGTCGACGCGGCCAGGCGGAGCCCAGTTGCCGCCGGTCGAGGTGGTGGACCTGCGCGCGGAACCGCGCGTCGACGGGCGACCGGCGCTGTTCTCGGCGAAACTCGGCTTCCTGCTGAGGCAGACGCTCGCCAAGGCCGAGCAGTCCATCCTGTTCATCAATCGGCGCGGCTGGTCGCCGACACTTTGGTGCCAGGCGTGCGGCGAGACGCTGCGCTGCCGCCAGTGCGACAGCGCCTTGGTGCTGCATCGCCGCATCGGACGCGTGGTGTGCCACAGCTGCTGCGAGGAGATGGCGCCGCCTTCGGCCTGCCCGGCCTGCACGGCGCCGAAGCTGCGCATCTTCGGCGCGGGTGCCGAACGCGTGGAAGGCGAACTGCAGCTTCTCCTGCCCGAGGCGCGCGTAGCGCGCATGGACTCGGACACGATGGTGCGTCGCGAGGACTACGAGCGCGTGCTCGATCGCTTCGGTCGGCGCGAGATCGACGTGCTTGTGGGGACCCAGATGATCGCCAAGGGCCTGGACTTCCCGTTGGTGACCTTGGTGGGGGTGCTCGACGCGGATGCGGCGTTGCACATGCCGGACTTCCGCGCCGCCGAGCGCACGTTCCAGCTCCTGGCGCAGGTGTCCGGCCGCGCGGGCCGCGCCGACAGGCCGGGTCGCATCTTGGTGCAGACCTCGATGCCCGAAGCGCCCGTCATTCGCGCCGCCGCGCGCCACGACTACGAAGGCTTCGCCACCGCGGAATCCCTGCTCCGCGCGGAGCTGGGCTATCCACCGCACGGCAAGCTCGTGCGCGTCGTGTTCGAGGACGAGGACGCGCAGATCGCGCGCCAAGGCGCGACGGAGTGCTGCGCGGCGCTCGTGCGCGCCGCCGCGGGCGAACGTGGCCTCGTGGTGCTCGGGCCCAACGAAGCACCGATCGCGCTGGTGCGCGGCCGCCACCGCCAGCACCTCCTCGTCAAGGTGCGCGGCGCGGGCGAAGGGCTCCCTCGCATCCGCCTCGCGCTGCGCCAGTGGATCGCCGACCACGCGCGTCCTCGCGCGGTGGTCGACGTCGATCCGGTCTCGATGCTGTGACGCGGCGTGGCCGCGCCGCGCCTTCAGCGCGCCGCCACCGCCACCTTGCTGGCGACCATGTCGCGGAAGCGGTGGAACAAGTGCGCCGAGTCCAACGGCCCGGGCGCGGACTCGGGGTGGTATTGGACCGAGAACACCGGCGCCTTCTTGTGGCGCATGCCTTCGACCGTCATGTCGTTGAGGTTGACGTGCGTCGTCTCGATGTCCGCGGGCATGCTGGAGGGATCGACCGCGTAGCTGTGGTTCTGCGAGGTGATCTCGACCTTGCCGGTGAGCATGTCGCGCACCGGGTGGTTCGCGCCGTGGTGGCCGAAGGGCATCTTGTGCGTCTTCGCGCCGAAGACGATCGACAGGATCTGATGCCCGAGGCAGATGCCGAACATCGGCTTCCGGCCGACGAGCTTGTCGATGGCGGCGATCGCCGGCTTGACCGCGGCCGGGTCGCCCGGGCCGTTCGAGAGGAAGATCGCCTCGGGGGCCATGCCGAGGACTTCGTCGGCGCTGGTGCCCGCCGGCACGACCGTCACGTCGAAGCCGCAGTGCACCAGGCTCTTCAAGATGTTGCGCTTGGCGCCGAAGTCATAGGCGACCACGCGGATCTGCTTCTTGTGCGCGGCCGACTCGATCCAGTTGGGGTACGAGCGCTCGTAGGCCTCGCTCCACGAGTACGGCTCCTTGCAGGTCACGCCCACGGTGAGGTCGCGTCCGTCGGTCGCCGGCATGGCCTTGGCCTTGGCGACCAGCGCCGCGGGGTCGGACTCCTTGGTCGACACGACTACGCGCAGCGAGCCTTCCTCGCGCACGATGCGAGTCAAGCGGCGCGTGTCCACGCCTTCGATGGCGACGATGCCCTGCTTGGCCAACCACTCGGGCAGGGAACTGGTCGCGCGCCGGTTGCTCGGGATGGTCGACATCTCGCGCAGGATGAAGGCCTCGGCCCAACCGCGCGCGCTTTCGGCGTCCTCCTCGGCCACGCCGTAGTTGCCCATCAGCGGGTAGGTCATGATCACCGCCTGTCCGGCGTAGGACGGATCCGTCAGGATCTCGTGGTAGCCGGTCATGGCCGTGTTGAAGACGAGGTCGCCACCGGCTTCGCCCGCCGCGCCGCAGGCGCGGCCTTCCATCACGACGCCGTTCTCCAGCGCCAACCAAGCCTTGCGCTCGCTCATCTCGCCTCCTCGCGGACCGCGTGTCCATGCACGGTGCGCGCGATGCGCGCCGCCGCGCACCCTGCACCGTAGCCGTTGTCGATGTTCACCACCACGACGCCGCCCGTGCACGAGTTGAGCATGCCGAGCAGCGCCGCCAAGCCTTCGAACGAAGCTCCGTAGCCGACCGAGGTCGGCACGGCGATCACCGGACAGGCGACCAATCCGCCCACCACCGAGGGCAGGGCGCCTTCCATGCCGGCCACCACGACCAGCACTTCGGCGCGGCGCAGCCGTTCGAGGCGCGCCATCAGGCGGTGCAGTCCAGCCACGCCCACATCGGCCACCAACTCGACCGCCGCGCCACCGTGGCGCGCGGCGAGCAGGCACTCTTCGGCGACCGGCAGGTCGGAGGTGCCGGCGCACGCGACGACCACATCGCCGCGACCTTGCGGCGCGTCGGGCGAACTCCACGACACGCAGCGCGCGCGTTCGTGGTGCGTCGCGCCGGGGATGGCGGCGAGCACCTCGGCCGCGGTGGCAGGATCGACGCGCGTCACGAGCAACCGTGGACTGCGCGCCACGATCGACCGCGCGATCTCGACGACTTGCCGAGCAGTCTTGCCGGCCGCGTAGATCACCTCGGATTCGCCGCAGCGCGCTTCGCGCTGGTGGTCGACATGCGCGTGGCCCAAGGCCTCGAAGGCGGGATTGGCGACCGAAAGCTCCGCCATGCGCCGCGCGCCCTCGTCGATCCCGAGGCGGCGGTCGCGCACCGCCTCGAGCAGCTCCTTCATGCCGTCCAAGTCGGGCGCGGATTCTAGCGTGCGTCGCCCTCGGACACGAATCCCACCCGTCGCGCCGCGCGCGCCCTCAACTCGCCTGCGCGTCCAGCCCGAGTCCCGCCACGCGCCCGGCGAGGAACAGCGGTGCTCCATGACCCGCGATCATGGCCGCGTTGTCGGTGCAATAGCTCGGCGAGGGGAACAAGGCGCGCACGCCGCGGCGCGCCGCCTCGCGCGCCATCTGCTCGCGCAGTCGCCGGTTGCAGGCGACGCCGCCCGCGACCAGCACGGTGTCGAGCGCCTCGCGCCGCGCGGCCTCGAGCGTCTGCTCGACCAGCACGTCGCACACCGCTTGCTCGAAGCTCGCCGCAAGACCGGCGCGATCCGGGATCTCCTCGGGCGGCGGCAGCGGTCCGCCTTGGCTCTTGCCGCGCACCTTGTACAAGACGGCGGTCTTGATGCCGCTGAACGAGAAGCCGAGCGAACCGTCCTTGTTCCGGTGGCGCGGGAAGTCGTGCGCGCGTGGATCGCCTTGGGCAGCCAACTTCGACACGGACGGACCGCCCGGGTACGACAAGCCCAAGATGTGCGCCACCTTGTCGAAGGCTTCACCCGCGGCGTCGTCTTTGGTGCGCGCCAGCTCGACGAAAGCGAGCGGCGAGTCGCAACGATAGATCGACGAGTGCCCGCCGGACACGACCAGCGCGATGCATGGCCAGCTCGGGGCCTCGTGCTCCATCGTCGCGGCCCAGATGTGCGCCTCGATGTGGTGCACGGGCACGAGCGGCTTCTCATGGACCCAAGCCCAGCTCTTGGCGGCGGACAAGCCCACGAGCAACGAGCCGATCAAGCCCGGCCGCGTCGTCACGGCCACGGCGTCGATGTCCTCTGGCGCCACGCGCGCCTCGTCGAGCGCCGCGTCCATCACCGGCAGGATCTTCTGCAGGTGCGAGCGGCCAGCCAGCTCCGGGATCACGCCGCCGTGGCGCGCGTGCATCTCCGCTTGGCTGTGGACCACCGAAGAGAGGATGTGCCGACCACCGCGCACGACGGCCGCGGCGGTTTCGTCGCACGAGCTCTCGATGCCGAGGATCAACGGCGCGCGCGTGGCGTCGGGCGTTCCTCGCTTCGTGTGGACCAGCATGCACGCAGAGGATCGTCCGCCGCGGCGCGGGGGGCAAGTGCGCGCGAGCGTTCCCAGCGTTCCCTGCGTCCGCGCGCCTGCGGGAGTCGCGCTGCGCCCTGCGTCGCGGGTGTCCTGCGTCG
>Ga0172372_10001865_pt1 | contig 32399 bp, 25 predicted proteins | sample LakKiv5m_2_FD_114544 | JGI IMG/M metagenome (GOLD analysis project Ga0172372, IMG submission 114544) | Freshwater microbial communities from Kabuno Bay, South-Kivu, Congo - kab_092012_9.5m | ecosystem: Environmental > Aquatic > Freshwater > Lake | place: Democratic Republic of the Congo... | reverse complement strand
TCGGCGCGGGCACGATCTTCTGCAACTACGACGGCTTCCAGAAGCACGTCACGCGCCTCGAGGACGGCGCGTTCATCGGCTCGGACTCGCAGCTCGTCGCGCCCGTCACCGTGGGCGCGGGCGCCTACGTCGCGACGGGCACGACCGTCACGCGCGACGTCCCCGCCGACGCGCTCGCGATCGGCCGCATCAAGCAGGAAAACAAGGCCGGTTACGCCTCGCGCCTGCGCGCGAGCATGAAGGCGAAGAAGGAGGCCGCGGCGCGTGCGGCCGCGAGCCCCGAAGGCAACGCAAAAAAGGACGAGACCCCATGACGACGAGCTGGCTCGAGCATCCGTGGAAGAGCGTCCGCGTCGCCCGGCGCGACCCGGGCATCGTCACCGTCACGCTCACGGGCCCCGGCCGCGGCAACGCGCTCGGCCCCGACTTCTGGCGCGAGATGCCCGCGCTCTTCGCCGACCTCGACCGCGACGAGAGCGTGCGCGTCGTCGTCGTGCGCGGCAGCGGCGACCACTTCTCGTACGGGCTCGACCTCGTCGGGATGATGCCCGAGCTCGGCCCGATGCTGAGCGGCGCGCCGCTCGCCGCAGGCCGCACGAAGCTGCTGCGCCTCATCGAAGACATGCAGCAGGCGTGCGATCGCGTCGCGCGCTGCCGGCGCCCGGTGATCGCCGCGATCCACGGCTGGTGCATCGGCGGCGGGCTCGATCTCGCGGCGGCCTGCGATGTGCGGCTCGCCTCGCGCGAGGCGAAGATCTCGCTCCGCGAGGTGCGCATCGCGATGGTCGCCGACATCGGCTCGCTGCAGCGGCTGCCTCGGATCATCGGGGCCGGTCACGTGCGCGAGCTCGCGTACACCGGGAAGGACATCGACGCCGCACGCGCCGCGCGCATCGGCCTCGTCAACGAGGTGTTCGACACGCCCGACGCGCTCTTCGCCGCCGCCGACGCGATGGCCGACGAAATTGCGGCGCAGTCCCCGCTCGTCACGAGCGGCATCAAGCAGGTGCTCGACTACTGCGAAGACAAGAGCACCGCCGACGGCCTCCGCTTCGTCGCGACGTGGAACGCCGCGTTCCTGCAGTCGAACGATCTCGCCGAAGCGCTTCAGGCCTTCATGACGAAGCGCCCGCCGGTCTTCCGAGGCGAGTGATTCGCCGGCGCGCACCGACGCGAGTCGCGCCGAGACGCGGCGCTCCAAACACCCACACACACGTCAGCGCGTTCACTCTTCGAGCGGACGCGACACGCGCGCGGTGCCGCCGGCCGTCACCTCGACGCTCACCGCGATCGCGGGCGGCTGACCGAACGGACGCAGCGAGAGCGTGTGCGACCCGGCCGGGAGCTGTGCGCGCAGCGGCGTCTGCCCGAGGAGACGGCCCGCGCGATCGAACACGTTGGCCCAGCCGCCGGGCGTCGTGACGATCACCGTGCCGGGCGCGGCCGCTGCGGCGGACGGAGCCTCCGGCGCAGCCGGTGAGTCGACGGACGCGACCGGACGCGCGGGCGCAGGACGACGCGTCGAGTTCGCCCCTCGCGCCGGAGAGGACGACGTGTCGCGCGACGGGGATGGGTCTGGCGCCACGCGCCCCGTCGGCGGCACGGGAGGCAGCGGAGGCGCCGGCACGACGTTCGTCGGGACGTTCGCAACCGGCGACGGCGCGATGGGCAGCAGAGCTGCGGGCGACGTCTGCGCGGGCACCAACATCGGAGGCGCCGCGGCCGCGTTCTGCTCGGCCTGCCGCAGGGCATCCCGCTGCCCGAAGGACACGCCCACCGCGAGCGCCACGCCGATGACAGCCGCCGACACGGCCACCGCTCCGAGCACGAAGAGCGGCCGCACGCGCGGCGGCGCAGCCGGCGCTTCGGGGGCTGGCGTCGCCCGGAACGCGCCCGTGTTCTGCGCGGGTTCAGGCGCCGCGGGTCGGACCAGCGGCGGCGCTGCGGGACTGCGCCGCACCGCGGGCGGATCGACGCGTGGCGGCGCAACGATCCCGGCGAGCCCGCCGTGTTTGCTTGCCCCGGCGCCCGGGACACCCGCCGCCGCGACGACCGGCACCGGAATTCCCCCCGGCGCTGGCCCCCCGATCGGGAAGCGCGCGAGCGTCGCGAGCTCGTCCTCACCATCCCCGATGAGGGCGTGCTCCTTCACGGGCGCGTCGTCCGACGCGATCGACGGCTCGAGCGTGGGCTCGAGGGTCGGCTCCGCGGGCTCTTCGAGCGCGACGAGATCGGAGCCGCTCACATCCCCCGTCGGCACGAGCGAGCTGCGCTGCGGCTCGCCCTGCAGCGCCGCCTCGATCTGCCGGCGACTGAGCTCGCGTGCACCGGGCGCGAGGACGTCGATCCACTCGGCGAGATCGACGCCGCCGATCACCTCGCCCGCCTTCCCGATGGCCCGCGCGAGGTCACGGCCGAGCTCGCGCGCGTTCGGGTAGCGGTCGTCAGGCTTCCGCGCGAGCGCCTTCATCACGATGGCGTCGAGCTCGACGGGGAGCCCGGCGCGCTGCGTCGACGGCGCGGGGATCGGGTCGTTGATGAGTGCGAGCAGCGTCTCGGCCGGGGTGTCGCGCCGGAAGAGGCGCTTCAGGACGAGCAGCTCCCACAAGACGACCCCGAGCGCGAAGACGTCCGCCCGGCGATCGAGCTTCGCGCCCTTCGTGCCGCGCGCCTGCTCAGGCGCCATGTAGCTGAATTTGCCTTTGACTTCGCCACCTTGCGTGTGGTGCAGGCGGTCGGCGGCGCTCGCGATGCCGAAGTCGACGACCTTCACGACGCCGTCGTAGGTGATGAAGAGATTTTGCGGGCTGATGTCGCGGTGCACGACGTTGAGCAGCTCGCCGTCGCGGCCGCGCAGCTCGTGCGCGGCGTGCAGGCCCTCGCAGACGTCCGCGATGATGCGTGCGACGAACCACGCGCGGCGCGGGCTCTTCAGGATCTCCGGCGAGCGCGCCATGTGCTTCGCGATGTGCGAGAGCGACTCGCCCGCGAGGAACTCCATCGCGATGTAGTAGGAGCCGTCGGCCTCACCGAAATCGAACACGCTGCACACGTTGGCGTGGTCGATGCGCGACGCGATGCGCGCCTCGTCGAGGAACATGTCGACGAAGTTCTTCTCGCCGGCGAGGTGCGGGTGGATCCGCTTGAGCGCGATCACCTTCTCGAAGCCCGCAGCCCCCCCGGCGCGGGCGAGATAGACGCTCGCCATGCCGCCCGACGCGAGCTTTTGCAGCAGTTGGTAGCGCCCGAGACGCCCTTGATCCGCCGCCGGCGCGGGTGCGGGCGTACCAGAGCGGGGCGCGGCAGGCATCAGAAGGTCACCTGGGGGCCGGAGATGGGCTGATCGCCGTCGGGGCCCGGGACGACGAAGAGCGCCACGACGACGGCCGCGGCCGCGATCACGACGCCTCCCGCGACGAGCCACGGCCAGACCGGCGCGCCCCCCTCGTCGACGCGCGGCGTCGCAGGTGTACCGGTCGAGACGAGCGCAGTGTCTCCCCCCGTCGTGGTCGTCGCCGCAGGCGTACCCACGTCGGCCGCGGGCGTGGACGCGCCGAGCGCCGCAAGCGTGGTGCGGAGGGGGGCATCATCCGTGCCGGCCTGCGCGAGCACCGCGCCTCCGGGACCGATGGCCTCGGCGACGTATTCGACGGTTGCGCCCGCCGCAGCGGGCACCTCGAGCGTGGCGCGCTCGGTGCGACGCCAAGCGCCCCCCGCGGTGCGCGCGCGCACGCGCAAAGACTGAACGAGCCCCGCGTTGTCGTCGCTCACCCGCGCGACGAGGCGCGTGCCGCCCGGAATCGACTCGACCTCGACGTCCACGCGGAGCGTGCCGCTCACGCGGGTCACGGCCTGCTCGTACGCGCGCCGCACGGCCGGCGGCGCGGCCCGCGGGAGACGCAGCGCCCGATCGAGGTGCGCGAGCCGGAACACATCCGCCTCGAGCTCCTCGGGGTGCTGCATGCCGTGGTGCACCATCGCGCGCCGCGTGTAGAGGCGCACGAGGTCGTCACGCGTCAGATCGCTCGCCTGCTCGGCGCGGGCAAAAGCATCGAGCGCGCCTTGAAAATCAGCGTCTTCGTACTTGCGCTCGCCCTCGTCGAGCAGCGGGTGGGCGTACGCCACGACAGGCGCGCACGCGATCACGAGAAGCGCGAGCAACGACGCCAACGCGAAACGCACGAAAACACACCGGTCGCGCCGCGCGGCAGTCGTCCGCCGTGCTGCAAGGCGGAGGTCGCTCGCGTCGTCGGGCGGCATGGAGACGCGATGGTAGATCAATGCCCGCAGCAAACGCCACGCTTCCGCGCAAACACTTGTGCGTCGAGCGCGCGGCGTTTCGGCACGACGCAAGGTGCCGAGCGACCGTGGTAGCGTGCGCGCCATGCGTCGATATGCCTTCTCCCACGCCGGGCGCCGTCGCCACGCGCTCGCTCCCGGCGCGCTCCTCTGCACCCTCGGCCTCGTCGCCTGCGGCCCGAGCTCACCCGCGTCGCCCCGTCCGCCTGCGGCAGCGACACCGCCCGCAACGCCCAGCCCCGCTTCGCAACCGACACCCGCGGCGCCCGCAGTGGCTGCGCCGACGGCCGCAGCACCCGGCGAGGTCGCCGCCGCCGAGACGTGGGACGCCGCCGGCATCACCGTCGAGCGCCTCCCCGGGAACGCGATCCGCGTGCGCGGCACGGACCGCTGGGGCGCGCGCATCGACACCACCTACGCCGACGCGACCTACTTCGCGAACGCCGTGCCCGTGTTCGCGCGCGGTCTCCGCGACGATCAGACGCGCGCCGTCACCGAGCTCATCCCCCGCGTGCGCGCGGCGGCGTCTGCGCCCGAAGTACGCGTCGGTCAGTAGAAGACGGCGAGCGTCGGCGAGAGGAGATCCATCGCCACACCGCCGTCGGGCGCCGGATCGATGCCGGTTCCCGTGCGTCCGTCCGCGACGCGCCCCCAGCAAAACCACGCCGACGGCACCATGCGACCGCAAGAATGGTCGGCCGCGACGGCGACCGCGTCGAAGTCGCTGCGAATCAGCGTCGGCACGTAGGTGACGTCCGCTGCGCCCGTTCCCGTCTGACCGCGTGCGCTGATCCCCCAGCAGTAGAGGTCCCCGTCGCCGATCCCGCAGGTGTGGAAGTTACCCGCCGCGACCTGCGTCCACATCGCGACGGGCGATGTCACGCGCTCCGGCGTGAGGACATCGGACGCGCGCTCCGCGACCCCGAGTCCGAGGCGCCCCCAGTTCGACTGCTCGCCCCAGCACCACAGCGAACCATCGGTCTTGATGGCACAGGTGTGAGCCGTGCCCGCAGAAACCTCGCTCCAATCGACGCCGACGCCGACGCGCGTGGGCACGTTGCGGTCGAGCGTGTCGCCGACGCCGAGCTGTCCGCTGCCCATCGGCCCCATCCCGCCGTTGCTGCTGTTGTAGCCCCAGCACCAGAGCGAGCCGTCCTCTTGAATCCCGCAGGTGTGGCGCTCGCCCGCGGAGATCCGGCGCCACAAAGCCGACCCCACGGTGGCCGGCGCGCTGGCCAAGCCCGTCGGGCCGCCGGTGCCGAGTCGGCCATCGGAGCGCAATCCCCAACAGAAAAGCTGACCGTCGCCGCGGATCCCGCACACGTGCTCGTTGCCGCCGTCGATCGCGCGCCAGAGGCTGCTCCCGACCTGCGCGGGCATCGCCTGCTCGAACGTCAGCGACGGCACGCCATAGCCGAGCAGGCCGTTCACGTTCGTGCCCCAAGCGTAAAGGCGGCCCTCGGCGGTCAACCCGTACGCGGTGAACTGCGTCGCCGCGACGGCGACGAAGTCCGGAACGTCGAGATATCGCTCGAACGAATGACCGCCGGGGCTCGGGGACCGCGGCATGGCGCGCTGCGCGAAGCCGTCGTCCCCCGCGGAAGCAAGCTGGCCCCCGAGAACGAAGGAGTTTCTCGCGGAAAGCGCGACGAGAACCCGAACCACATCAGTCGGAGGCCCGAGGTCCGGCGTTCCCGCCTCCGCGACCATTCCCGCGTCGTCGGACGCGCCGAGGTCCATCGGCACGCCGAGATCATCGCCCGTCCCGAGATCCAGACTCGCATCGGGACCGAGATCGGTGAGCCCGCCATCGACGCCCGCATCGACGCGGAGCCCCCCGCAGACGCCATCGTCACAGACGCCCGGCTCGCACGCCGCCGCCCCGGCCCCGCCCGACGACGGCAGCACGACGACGATCCCGTCCTCGACGGGGAGCACACGCTCGACGCACGCCTGCGCGAGCACGGCACAGCCGGTGTCGCGCGCCTCCGCGTAGAAGCCCCAGGTGCCCGGCGGCAACGAGCCCGGCGACATGCCGACGGCCTCGCCGCTCCGCACATCGTCGGCGAAGCGCACTTCGCCGGCGCAGCCGCCCGTCCGCACCTGGACGTGCACGACGACCGTCCCCGCGGGGGCTGCCCCGCCCGCGAACGTGATGCGCCACGCCGCAGGATCGGGCGTGGACGGGCAGCCGCTGAGTACCGGCAGCAGCGCGGCGGCGGTGAGCCCGCACGCGAGTCGGTAGGCACGCGACGTCACGGCGCGCGATGATACGCGGCACATCTGCGCGCGGCTACTACGCGGATGCAGCCCGTGCATCGCCTCACGAGGGCGGCAGACGAGCACCGCCGCCGCGGGAACCCGCGGTCGCGGACGCGTCGGGAGGGTGCGCGTGAAACCCGCCTTGCCAGAGGATTCGCGAGACGAGCACGCCGAGCGGGACGCTGATGCCGAACGTGAAGGCGTGCTGCTGCGGGGCCCCCGGGTCCGCGCGGTACTGGTACTGCACGCCGAAGAGCGCCCAACCGACCCACGCCGACACGAGCGGCGCGCGCCCCGCCCAAGCATACGCGATACCGACCGACGCCCAGAGTCCGCCCGCGACGTCGAAGATCGCCGCCTCAGCCCCGACGGCCGCCCCCGCGATCGCGCCCGCGTCGAAGGTGGCGCCGAGCACGTACACCATCGGGTCCGACCAGTACGCGACGCCCGCGCGCGCGCCCCCCGTGAAGCGCATGTCGATGCAACAACCCGCCACCGCGTAGCCACCACGCAGCGTGAGGTCCCAGCTCGGGCCGCGCTGCGTGAGCACCGAAAGATCCGGCAGGCGCACCACGGAGGGCGCGACCGCAGTGCCGGACTCGACGGTCGCAACGCCCGCAGTCGCGCCGACAGTTGCCGCAGCTGCCGACGGCGCGTCCGCGGAGACGCGGGGCGGTCGCGACAGGACGGCCGTGGCGCAGAGCGCGACGGCGAGCGCGACGGCCCGCCGAACGCGGCGGGTGCGGGCTCTCAACGCGGCCCCGTCGCGAGACGAAAGGTCAGCTGCCCGGTGCGCGCCGCGAGCGGCAGGGCGTCGATGCGCTGCCCCTCGAAGCGCGCAGCGACACAGCGATCGCTCGCGTCATCGACGAGATCCGTGCGCACCGGGCCGGCCAGCACGCGCTCCTGGACGTCGAAGCGCACCTCGACGGGCGCAAGTCGTGCGAGCGCCGGCGATGCGGCGCGGCAATCGCGGAGCGCCTGCGACACCACCGTCGCGAACTGCGCGACGAGCGTCGCGTCGTCGGCGGGCGGCTCGAGCACGAGCGCGATGGAGATCTCGCCGAGCTGCGGATCGCGCAGGACGATCCCGACGGGTTCGACGCCCGGAGAAGGCTCTCCGCGCCGCCCGCAGGCGAGCACGGAGAGCATCCCCGCGACGAGCGCGGCACATGACGCCGCGCGCACGCGAAATCCCTGAATTACGGGGCCTCGCCCGCGGAGCACTGCGTCAGACCCGTCGGCGTGATCTGGCAGACGTAGACCTTGCGCAGGAGACCGAAGAGGAACCCGTCGTTGCGCGTCACAACGACCGTGTTGCCCGACGCGGCCACGCCGCCGTACGCACATCCCGACATCGTCGCTGCAGCGACCGCCATCACCAAGAGCATCTTCTTCATGGGGAATTCTCCTTACCGTTCAATGGGACCGTGGATGGGTTCAAGAGGCACTGCCTGGGAAAGTCGAGATGCGGGCGCCCGCCGGATCATGCGCCGCAAGCAAGAACGCGCGTGTTATATGCAGGCCACCCTGCGGGCGTCAATGCCGGGTCCACGTCGACACGCTCGCCCACCGGCGGAATCGACGCGTCCGCCGCGCCTACGACTGGACGCACGTCGCCGCGGGGCGACGTCAATCGAAGGAGCACGATGCGCCTCGCCGAGACCCACTACGACAACGCTGAAACGGGTTGTTGCGCGCGGCTCGACACCGCCCGCTGGGAGGGCCGCGAACACGAGTGGCGCGGCAAGCCCTTCGTCGAAGGGCGCGTGCACGCCTTCCTCCACATGCCGCTCGACATGGGGCGCGTGATGGCGCGTCTCCAGCGGGAGGTCGAGGCCGCCGCCTTCCCGGAGGAGCCGCCGTGGCTGAACGACGAGTCTTCGCCCTGGCGATCCCGCGTCTACATGGCCGTCGATCGGCCCCTCCCGGGCGCCGCGAACGTCGCGCTCGCCGGCAACTTCGTGTCCGGCGTGTTCGAGGGCCCCTACCGCGACGCGCCCCGCTGGGCCGCCACGATGCGCGCACGAACGAGCGCAGACGGGCGCGCCGCCCAGCGCCTTCTCTTCTACTACGCGACGTGTCCCCCGCTGCGCGCACCGCTTCGGCCGCAACCCGTCGGTCGTGTTCGCGCAGCTCGCGTGAGACAGCCAGCCGGCTGGCTGTCTCCCGCTGCACAGACAGCCAGCCGGCTGGCTGTCACGATCGTCACTCAGCCACGCCAGCGCTGGGCGATCGGGACGCGACGCCCGGGGCCGAAGGCCTTGCGCGAGACGATGAGCCCCGGCGCGAGCTGCCGCCGCTTGTGCTCGCTCAGGTGAATGAGCCGCACGACGCGCTCGACGAGGGCGCGATCGAGCCCCTCGGCGACGAGCTCCTCGACGCCCCGCGCGCGCTCGACGTAGCCGTCGATCACCGCGTCGAGCTGATCGTAGGGCGGGAGCGAGTCCTGATCCGTCTGGTCGGGCCGCAGCTCGGCGCTCGGCGCGCGCGTGAGCGTGCTCTCCGGGATGACCTCCCGCCCCGCGCGGCGGTTCACCTCGCGTGCGACCTCATAAACGAAGGTCTTCGGCAGATCGGCGATGACGGCGAGCGCGCCCGCCATGTCGCCGTAGAGCGTGCAGTAGCCGACGGCGATCTCGCTCTTGTTGCCGGTCGTCAGCAGCAGACGCCCCGTGCGGTTCGCCGCGCCCATCAGCACCGCGCAGCGAATACGCGACTGCACGTTCTCCCACGTGACGTCATTGGGCCCGGGCGCAGCGAGCGCATCGAGGTACGGCGTGAGCCCGTCGAGATAGCTCTGGAAGAAGCCGTCGATCGGGATCTCGCGGAGGCCGATGCCGAGCGCCTGAGCGAGCGCGTCCGCATCGAGAAAACTCTGCCGCGACGAGTAGCGCGTGGGCAGCGCGAGACCGAGCACGTTCTCCGCGCCGAGCGCCTCGGCCGCGATCGCCGCGACGAGCGCGCTGTCGATGCCGCCCGAGACGCCGAGCAGCGCGCGCGAGAAGCCGCACTTGCGCGCGTAGTCGCGCACGCCGAGCACGAGCGCGTCGAGCACCGCAGCCTCGTCCGTGTCGGCGCACGGCGCGATCGGCCCACCCGTCGCAAGGTCGGCGACGACGAGGTCCGCGCCGAACGCCCGCGCCCGCGCGAGGAGCGCGCCGTCCGGCCCGAAGAGCGCAGAGCTCCCGTCGAAGATGAGGTCGTCGTGCGCGCCCACCTCGTTCACGAAGGCGACGGGCACTCCGTGCTTCTTCGCGACCGCCGCAAGCAGACGCGGACGCCCCTCGCGCTTGTCCCGCGTGAAGGGCGAGGCCGCGACGTTCACGAGCAGGCGCGCACCGGCGGCCACGAGCTCAGCGACGGGATTCACGGGATACGTGCGCGACACGAGCGGATCGTCGACGTCGTTCCAGATGTCCTCGCAGATCGTGAAGCCCACCGGCACGCCCGCGATCTCGAGGAGCGCGGGCACCGCGCGGCCCGGCTCGAACCAGCGGTCCTCGTCGAAGACGTCATACGTCGGCAAGAGGCGCTTGTGCACGACGCCGAGCACCCGACCATCCCGCACGATGGCGACGGCGTTGCACAGCGTGCGCGAGGCGCCCTCCGGTGCACGATCGACGAAGCCGATGGCCGCGGTGAGCCCCGCAGGCAGGGCGGGCACGAGCGCGTCGAGCACGGCGCGCTGCGCAGCGACGAACGAAGGTCGGTCGAGCAGATCGCGCGGCGGATAGCCCGTGATCGCGAGCTCCGGGAAGACCGCGAGTTCCGCGCCCGCCGCGTGCGCTCGCTGCGCCGCATCGAGGATGCGCGCGGCGTTTCCGTCGAGATCACCGACCGTCGCGTCGAGCTGGCAGAGAGCGAGCCGCATCGTGCGCGCGACGGTACGCCGACCGTGCGCAAACCGCCACGACGAGCGGCGCTCTACCGCGTGTCGCGAGACTGGTCGCCCGCCGCGCGCGTGGGTTAGGCTCGCCGGATGCTGCACCGTGCCGCGTCTGCCCTCGTGGTCTCCGCGCTCCTCGTCGCCCTCACCGGCTGTGGCGACGACGCCCCGTCGACGCCCCCGCCGCCCGATGCGGGCACGGATTTTGGCCCGCCCGATCTCGGTCTCGACGCGGGTCCTCCCCCGCCGCCCGACGTATGCGACGCGCTCGGCCTCGCGCGCACGCCCTTCCGCGCGAGCGGCGCGGGGCTCGGCATGGGCGATGTCGCGGGCGACTTCACGGCCGAGACGCTGTCCGGCACGTACACGCTCTCCGAGCGCTGGAGCGGCTGCGAGAGCTACGTGTTCTTCGTGCACATGCCGCGCATCTCGGACGACGTGATCCGCACGCCCGTCGATCGTCTGCTCAGCGAAGGGCGCCGCAACGTGCAGTACTTCTTCCTCTCGACGGGCACCGACGAGGCCGCGCGTCGCGCGCTGATGGAAGAGCTCTCCGCGGGCCTCGACGAGACGTTCGCCTTCCAGGGCACGACGGTCGAAGAGCAGGCGTTCTGGCGCGAGCGCTTCCACTTCGTCACCGACGAAGCGGGCGCCGTCTCGGGCAGCATCGGCGAATACATCACCGACTACCTCACCTTCGCGCGCACGCCTGCCGGCGTCGTCGATCTCGGCGATCGCGGGCGTGCCGGCATGCCGCCGCCCACGGTCTTCGGCATCGATCGCGCACAGACCTGGGACCCGGGCGACAGCCTCAGCCCGGCCGTCGGCGCGCCCGCCGATCTGCTCGGCATGGCCGCCTTCCTCAGCCACTTCTACGAGTACCGCGGCGCCCTCGACGCGCGCCTCGCCGCCGAGACGGGCACCTCGGTCGTCACCCTCCTCGACGAGACCACGACGGGCCGCGTCTTCGTGCGCGAGGCGACGCTGCCCGACGCCGCGACGATGGCGGGCTTCGACACGCTCGAGATCGACATCGAGATCACCTGCAACCAGCGCAATCCCTTCGGCTGCTCCGAGTGGGACCGCATCGCCGACATCCAGCTCTGCGCGGACGGCGCGGCGTGCACGGATCGCCGCGAGATCGCGCGCTGGATCACGCCCTACTGGCGCCGCGGCCGCCAGCGCTACCTGATCGAGGCCTCACCCTTCCTCGGCGCGCTGCGCGACGGCGGCACCAAGCACTTCTTCGTCGAGCTCGGCCCCGAGTGGGAGCGCGCGACGGAGTGGGACGCGAAGGTCGCGCTGCGCATGCGCAGCCGCGGCGGCGAGCCACGCGCGACGGGCGCCCTGCGCGCCTTCACCGGCGGCGGCTTCGGTGCGACCTACAACGACCGCGAGCCCGTCCGCTTCACGCCCCCGGCGGACGCCACGCGCGTCGAGCTCGTCACGATCGTCACCGGCCACGGCCAGGAGCCGAGCAACGGCTGCGCGGAGTGGTGCGACCACCGCCACACCTTCTCGGTGAACGGCACCGCGCTCCCGATCCTCCGCCACGAGGGCGAGTCGATCGGCAGCGACCGCGGCTGCGCGGCGCGCGCCGACGAGGGTGTGATCCCCGGGCAGTGGGGCAACTGGGCGCAGGCCCGCGCCTTCTGGTGCCCCGGCATGGCCGTGCAGCCCATCCGCACGGACATCACCGCGCTCGTGACGCCGGGCAGCGAGAACACGATCGACTATGAGGGCGCCTTCCGCACCGGCGGCCCCGCGGGCGGCGACATCGCGCTCAGCGCGTGGGTCGTCTGGTATCGCAACCCCTGATTCCTGCGCGCACCGCGCGTCGCGCACTATCGCTACTGTGATGCAATTGCAATCGTATCTCGAATGAGCGCCTCGGCCGCGTGGCGCACTGGAGTCCTCATGCGACGCACGTCCTCGCTGCTCCCGCTGTTCGCGCTCATCAGCCTCGCGGCCTCCCCCGCGAGCGCGCAGATCCGCCAGCCCGGCGGCGCGATCGTACCGACGGATCCGGGCTGCAACGGCGGGCGACCGACGGGGCTGCTCTCGGTGTTCGCGTGCGCCTGCGACGTGCCCGGCGTCTGCAACATCGGCGACCCGTGCGCGAGCGAGACGAGCTGCGACGACGGCCGCAACGCGACGTGCGAGGCCCGCATGTACCACGCGTTCAACGACAACACGTGCATCCCCTCGCTGCGTGAGGGGCTCGATCCGCGCGCCGACGCGCGCACGACGCCCGAGCGCTTCTCGCCCGTCTGCGGCCTCACCTTCGAGCTCGAGAGCCGCGGCACCGCGCTCTTCCGCAACGCCTTCGGCTGGTACAACGCGACGGGCACCGCGCCCCGCCCCGAGGATCTGCACGTGATGCTCGCGGGCACGGCCGTCCCCGGCGATCGCGTGACGCTCGCAGTGCGCAGCGATCCGGCCTACGCGGGCGGCGAAGTCGGCTTCTTCCTGCTCACGCCCGAGTCGCGCACGAGCCCGGGCACCTGCGCGGGCGGCGACTGCAACGCGAGCGTCGAGCGCTACGCGCGCGGCGAGGGCTGGGCGTATTTCTCGGAGCCCGCGCTCAACCCCGATCGACGCGGCGCCGACTCGTTCATCCACTTGCTCGTCTACGACAGCGTCGTCACCGAGCGGAAGTTCTACTTCGCGTGGGAGGACACCTACAACGCCGCGAACAACGACTTCACCGACCTCGTGACGAGCGTCGAAGGCGTCGAATGCACGGGCGGCGGCGTGCCCTGCGAGACGGGGATGCCCGGCGCCTGCGCACGCGGCATCGCGCGCTGCGAGGCGGGCGCGGTGTCGTGCATCCCCACCTTCCGCGGCGCGAGCGAGCGCTGCGACGGACTCGACAACGACTGCGACGGCACCATCGACGACGCGGCGACGTGCGACGACCCCGCGCGCATCTGCCACCTCGGGGCCTGCGTGCCGCGCTGCTCGCTCGGCAGCGAGTTCCAGTGCCCGCTCGTGCAGGAGCGCTGCGACGAGGCGAGCGGACTCTGTGTCGAGCCCGCCTGCATGGGCGTGATGTGCCCGCCCGGCAGCGTCTGCCGCGGCGGCGCGTGCACGCGCGAGTGCGAGGGCGTCGTCTGCCCGCACGGCCTCGTCTGCCTGCTCGACGCCTGCCTCGACCCCTGCGAGGGCGTGACGTGCGCGCTCGGCGAGTCGTGTCTCGTCGGCGTGTGCGTGCCCGGCTGCAATCAGTGCAACGGCCTCGTGTGCAGCGGCGGCGCGACGTGCGACGAGACGAGCGGCACCTGCCGCGACACCTCCTGCGCCGCGCCCTGCCCCGCGGGCACCTGGTGCGATCGCGGCACGTGTCGCGACGCGTGCGAGGGCGCGGTGTGCCCGCGCGGCGCGCTCTGCCGCGAGGGCCGCTGCGTCGGCAACGCGACGGGGATGGACGGCGGCGTCGGCGACGGCGGCGCGCGCTTCGATGGCGGCCGCCCGCGCACCCCGCCCGACGCAGGCGACGCAGGCTGCGCGTGCCGCGCCGTCACGGGCCGCCGTGCGGAGTCACGCGGCGCGCTCTCTGGCGTGCTCGCGCTGCTGGTCCTCGCGGGGCTGCGCCAGCGCAGGCGGCGGAGCGTCTCTCGGCGAAGCGTGGGCTGAACGCGCGACGCGGCAGCGGCCCACGCGTGGACGTTCGCGACGCTCAGAGACAGAGCGAGATGAAGCAGAATCCCGAGCAGCAGTCGGTGTTGATCGTGCACGCGCCGCTCGACGGCTGACACATCGCGCCACCGTCCCGGCTCCCCGCGTCGCGCGCCCCACCATCGCGCGGTCCTGCGTCGGGCATGCCCGCGTCGGTGCCGCCGCGGCACGGCCCATCGTCCACGAAGCCGCACGTGTCCGAGCAGCGCTGCGTACGCGACTGACCGAGCGGGCAGCCCGTCGTCACGGTGCGCAGCTCGCCGGGCACGCACGCGCCGGTCTCGCCCGTGCACGTGCCCGAGGTGTCCCAGCTGCACGACGCGACGCAGCGCTCGACGCGCGTACCGCAGCGGCCGCACGAGGCCGTGCGCGTCGTGCCGGGCGCGCACTCGCCCTCGCCCTCGCACGCGCCGTACTCCCACACGCCCGACGCGTTGCAGAAGCGGTCCTGCCCACCGCACATCCCGCACGTCGTGCGCTCGAGCGCGCCCGGGCGCGGGCAGCCGTCCGACACGCAGTCCGACGCCGGCGCGAACATGCACGCATCGGAGCAGAGCAGCTCGCGCGTTGCCCCGGCCGCGCAGCCCGCGCTCGTGCGTGTCCGCGCGCCGGGCGCGCAATCGCCCTCGCCCGCGCACGCACCGAACGACTCCCACACACACGCCGTCGTGCAGCGCACGGGCTGCGCGCCGCAGTTCCCGCACGCGAGCGCGCTCGTCTCGCCGGGCGCGCACACGCCGGTCTCGCCGGTGCACGCGCCGTACGTCCACGTGCGTTCCGCGGTGCAGAAGCGCTCGACCTCGCCGCAGCGCCCGCACGGGAGCCGCTCGACGGCGCCCGGTGTGTCGCACGACGCGGTCAGCCCCGCATCGAAGGGCGTCGGGCCGCCATCTTCCGGGATGGTGCTGCCGTCCCGAGGAGCGGGACCACCGTCGAAGCCCAGACCACCGTCGAAGCCCGGCCCACCGTCGAAGCCAGGCCCACCGTCGAAGCCAGGACCACCGTCGATGGACGCACCCGCGTCGGGTGCCGCGCGCGGCTTGCCATCGCCTCCGCAACCCAAATCGCCCACGCCGATCAGCAGCGCCGCGAGTCTTTGGAACCACACGACGTTCGACGGCGCCGACGTCATCGCGTCAGAGCCCCGCGATCGCACGCACGCGCGCGACGACGGCGTCGCACGCCGTGCCGACCGCTGACGTGGTCGAGATGTCGAGGCGGTCCGTCAGCGGCTGGCCGAGGTCGGTGAGCATCGCGTCGAACTGCGCCGGCGCGGGGCTCGGCGAGGCCGAGTCGAGGACGATCAGCGTCGTCCCGCTCGCGCGGAGCGCGTCGCGCACGGCGGGCCACTGCGCGGGCGCGGGAGTGATGCCGGTGTACGGGCTGTAGAGCCCCGTACCCGTGGGGTTCGGGCCGTTGTGAATCGGGCTGTCGGTGTGCATCACGACGACGCGCGCGGCGCTCGAACGCCAGCAGCCCCCCGCAGCGCGACCAACCGAGCAGCTCAGCCCGGTCGCCGACGACGGCAGCGGGCTCCCGCCGAGGATCGCGAGCGCCTCGACGGTGGCCTCGGGCGCATCCCCGCCGCTGAAAGAAGGCCGCGACATGACCTCCGTGGCGATCGCGGAAGCCGAACCTGTCGGCTCGATGCCGCCCTCGAACGGCCGGTCGGCCATCGTGGTGGGGAACCCCGACCCGGCCGAACCGTAGGGAGAGATCGGGAAGTCCGCGAAGTACGAGACGCCCACGTTCACGCCGCTCAGCGCGAGCAGCGGCATGATGCAACGCGACGTGAGGGTCGGGAGATCGGCGGTGACTTCCGACGAGTTCGACCCGGCCTGCTCGAGCAGGAGCGTGACGTCGACGTTGCGCGCGCTCGAGCACGGCGAGACCTCTTCCGTGAAGCCGCACGCGGCGCTGCAACGAAGCACGCGCGTCTGACCTGCGCCGCAGCCGGCGCTCGTGCGCGTCGTCGTCCCGGGCATGCAGCTGCCCTCCGCCATGCACGCGCCGAAGGTCGTCCACGTGCAGGTGTCGGTGCAGCGCGTCGTCTGCGTGCCGCACATCCCGCACGACTCGGTCCCCATCGTACCGGGCATGCACACGCCCTCGCCGGAGCAGATGCCATATTCCCAGACATTCGAGGCGTTGCAGAAGCGGTCGCGCACGCCGCACATGCCGCACGGCTCCTGTTCGAGCGCGCCCGGCGTCGGACATGCATCCGCCATGCACGCGGAGACCGGCTCGAAATTGCACATGTCGCTGCAGAGCAGCTCGCGCGTCTCGCCCGCGCCACAGCCCGCGCCCGAACGCGTGCGCGTGCCGGGTGCGCAGCTCCCCTCGCCGCCGCACTCGCCCGCCGACTCCCACGTGCACGAAGCGGTGCAGCGGGTCGGGCGCGCGCCGCACATCCCGCACGACTCGGTCGACGTCGTCCCGGGCAGGCACACGCCCGACTCGCCCCCGCACACGCCGTAGGCCCACACGAGCTCGGCCGTGCAGAAGCGGTCCACCGTGCCGCACATCCCGCACGGGACGCTCTCGATCGCGCCTGGCGTCGTGCACGCCTCGGGCAGCCCGGCGTCGACGCCGCCGCCGCCATCCACATCGCTCCCGCCGCCATCGACGTCACTGCCCCCGCCATCCACGTCGCCGCCCCCACCGTCGAGACCGACGCTGCCATCGCCCGGGATGGCACCGTCAAGCTCCGGCGCGACCTGCGGCTTGTCGCTCCCGCAGGCCGACACCGCGCCGACGAGCACACCGATCACCACGACCATCCCGAGCTTGCTGACGTTCATCGGAGACTCCCTCTCATTCCAAGCGTTCCCACGGAAAACGCGTGAGCGAAGCACGCCCCGCGCCCTCCGGCCATGAGCATTCTCAGAGTCCGGCGAGCCCGCGCACGCGGGTCACGAGCTGATCGCACACCGTGCCGAGCCCGGTGGCCGAGGGGACGACGTACGCATCGCTCGACGGTTGGCCGAGATCCGCGACCATGCGCTGGCACTGCTCGACCGGATTCCCTGCGAAGAACGACGCGTAATCGTCGTCGTTCCGCACATGCCGCAGGGCTCCGTGCCCGTCGTGCCGGGCATGCACTCGCCCTCGCCCGTGCAGGCGCCCGTCGACTCCCACGTGCACGCGGCGTTGCAACGCCGCGACTGCGTCCCGCACATCCCGCACGCCGACGACTCCGTCGTGCCCGGCGCGCACTCGCCCTCGCACACGCCGTACTCCCACACGCCCGACGCGCTGCAGAAGCGGCTCACGGTGCCGCAGCGCCCGCACGGCACCATCTCGATCGTGCCCGCGCTCGTGCACGGCTCACGCGGCGGCCCGCTGTCGACGGGCCCGCCCGCGTCTACGTCGCCCGCATCCTCGGCGCCGCCGCGATCGACCGTATCGCCCCCCGCATCGACGTCGCCCGCGTCCACGCCGCCCCGTCGGCTCCGACGTGTCCATCGACGCCGAAGGATGCATCGACGATCGCCGGCCCCCGCGGCTTGTCACTGCCGCAGCCCGCTGCGAGGCCCACAGACACGATGATTCCAAGGACACGAATCGCGCGCATGAGCATCCCGTGCCAGCACCGCGACCGCAGGCGACGTGGTCTGCGCGCGTGCCGAGCGAGGCGATGCTACGCAGCCGCACGAGTTCGTTCGACCGGGCGGGGACACACTGCCATTACTCACGGCGCCGCGACGGCCGCGCGCAGCTCCGGGCGGTCGGCATCCTTCGCATAGAGTGGCGGCGAGCCGATCGGCGCCATCGCCTCGATCGTGCGCCCGCCCTCGAGGCGCGTGCCCGTCCAGACGTCGAACCACGTCCCGGGCGGCAGATACACGCGGCGGGTCGTCGCCCCCTCTTCGATGACGGGGGCGGCGAGCAGCGCGTCGCCGATCAGGAACTCGTCATCGACGTCCCGGCTGCCCGGGTCGTCGGGATACACGAGGCAGAGCGCGCGCATCATCGGCGCCGAGCTCGTCTCGGCCTCGGCCGCCAGGCGCGTGAAATCGGGCTTCAAGGCCTCGTGCAGCAGCGACATCCGGCGCACGTGCGCGATCGTCTCCGCATCCGAGTTCCAATCCCAGTTGACGGTGCGCTGCAAACCTTCATGCGTGCGGAAGATGGGTGTGAGCGCACCGAGCTCCGCCCAACGCAACCAAAGCTCCTTCGTGCTCGGACCGCCGCTGAATCCCGCCACGTCATGCGTGACGTAGGGCAATCCACTCACGCCGAGCGACAGCAATGCAGGCATCACCGTCGGCAAGCCATCCGTCTCCTCGTAATCCGCTTCCTGATCGCCAATCCACACGATCTGCGCGACGCCGTGCTCGCGCGTCCAGCCGGAGCGCGTGAACACCGCCCAATCCCCATCCGGCCGCGCGCGCTCCATCACCTCGCGCGAGGCACGGTGCCAATCCGTCGGGTAGAGGTTGTGCACGAGCCGCGCGGGGCGACCGTCGGCGAGCGTCGCGTCCATCGGCAGCCACTCGCCGAAATCCGACATCCACCCATCCATGCCGAGATCCTCGACCATCGCACCGAGAAACCCCTCCACGTACGCGTAGGTCTCCGGCTTCGTGAAATCGGGCATCGAGCCGCGCAGCTCGAGAATCTGCATGTCGTACGTGGCCGAATCCATCGGATCGCGGAGCAACAGCCCCGCCGACTCCATCGGATCGAAGTGATCGAGCCCGCGGGGGACGAAGGGATTCGCGTATCCCAGAAACCGCACGTCGCGAGAATGCAAGTCTGCGATCATCCCTGCGAGATCGGGATATCGCATCTCGTCCGCAACCCAGCGATAGAGCACGCCATAACGCTCCGGCGTGATCTCGCGCTGTCCCGTCCAGTCCTGCGCCCACAGCGCCGAGAAGGGGATGCGCGCGTCGCGGAGCGCCTGCTCCTCCGCGAGCACCGCGTCACGGCCCCCCTGCACGCCGATCCACAGCGAAAACGCCCACTCCGGCGGGCGCGCGGGGCGCCCCACCGCCGCGCCGAGCTGCGCAATCACCTCGAGCGGCCGCGGCCCGTGAAACACGAGCACCTCGAGCGGCGCATCATCTTCGACCTCGACCGTCGCGCGCGCCGCATCCGCCGCACAGAGGTCCACGAGCGTCCGCGCGGGCGTGTCGACGAGCACGCCAAACCCACGCAGATCGAGCCAATACGGCATGGGGAAATACGTGCGATGGCGGTCGCGCGGGCTGATGCGACCAATCCCCTGCTCCTCGACGAAGAGCGGAAACGCATCCCCCCGGTGATCGAGCTGGTCATATTGCGCGCCAAAACCGAGGAAGCTCGCGTCCGCGTCACAAGCGAACGGCAGGCCCACCGCGTCGAAGGGCGCGCCATCGGTGTGCGTCACCGTGAGCACGAGCCGCGTGCTCGCATTCGCCTCACCCACCGTGACGCGCACCGACGCGCGCGTGCCGTCGCTCCCCTCGTAGTCGAGGAGCACCGCGCCGCCCTCCTCGCGCGCCCCCAGATATCGCCCCGCCGCAAACTCGCGCACCTCGCTCCGCGTGAATCGCCACGTGCCGAGCAGGCTCGAGACGTTGGCCGAGAATCGCCGCGCGAACGGCCCGCCCGGCGCCATCGCGGCGAGCGCACGGTCTCCGTCGAAGAGCTGCACGCCGCCCCGTGCATCGACCTCGAGGCGCGTCCCATCGGAGAGCGTGTGTGTCGAGGCAGGCGCGAGCGGCGGTGGTGCGTCGTCGTCCCCGCACGCAGCGAGCGCGGCCATCAGCATCCATGAGAGAGCCAGTGCGTGCGGAGTGCGCATGGAGCGAGGGATATCACGAGATTGCGTGCGTCTTCGGGCCACGACACGTCGAAGTCGGGCCCCGCGCATCCGCGCCGCGGCGCCAACGCGCGATTCGGTCCCGCGCGGTACGTCGTGCTGTGTATCCTCGCGCCGACGTGCACGCTGAAGATCCCCTCCCGCACCTCGATTACGCCGCCTTCGCCGCCGAGCTCGACGCGCTCGGACGCGAGCTCCGCGCCTCGCTCGGACCGGCCGATTTCGCGCATCACCGCCGCCTCGCGCGCATCGGGCGCACGCTCGACGCGCTCGGCCATGCGACGGCGTGGCTCGCGCCCAATCCGCTCTCCGCGGGCCTGCTCGCGACGGGCAGCATGGCCCGCTGGGCGATCGTCGCGCACCACGTCTCACACCGCGGACTCGATCGCATCCCTGGCGTACCGGAGCACTGGACGAGCCGCGGATTTGCGAAGGGGTGGCGCCGCTACATCGATTGGCTCGATTGGATATCTCCCGAAGCGTGGGATTTCGAGCACAACAAGCTCCACCACTATCACACCGGCGAGCGCCTCGACCCGGACCTCGTCGAGGAGAACATGGCCGGTGTGCGCGACGCCGACTGGCCGCGCCCGGCCAAGCTCGCGCTCGCCGCGCTCATCGCGGCGTCGTGGAAGATCACCTATTACGCGCCGAGCACCCATCAGGTGCTGCGCCGCGGCGACCGACTGCGCGCAGCGGGCCGCGCGATCGACGCCGACGCGATGCGCGACGACGAGCCCTACCTCGCCGCCTTCGATCTGCGCACCGCCGAGGGCCGCCGCTTCTGGCGTGAGTGCGTGTTGCCTTATGGCCTCACGCGCTTCGTCGTGACGCCCGCGCTCTTCGCGCCGCTCGGCCCGCTCGCCGCGCTGAACGTGCTGCTCAACGTGCTCGGCGCCGAGGTGCTCACCAACCTCTACACCTTCGCGATCATCGTGCCCAATCACACGGGCGAGGATCTGCACCGCTTCGAGGGCCCGAACTCCGATCGTCCGGAGTTCTACGTGCGGCAGATTCTTTCCTCGACGAACTTCACGAGCGGCGGCCCCGTGCGCGACTTCCTGCACGGCTATCTCAACTACCAGATCGAACACCACCTCTGGCCCGATCTGCCGCCCGCCGCCTACGCACGCGCCGCGCCGAAGGTGCGAGAGATCTGCGCGCGACACGGCGTGCCCTACGTCGAAGAGAGCGTGTTCACGCGCACCCGCAAGGCCGTCGCGGTGATGATCGGCGACGCGAGCCTGCGCCGCAGCCGCCCGCGCACGCGCCGCGAGCGCGAAGCCGAGTCGCTCGCCGCGGAGTGAGCGAAGCGCCCTGAGCGCGTGAGCGCGGAGCCTGAGACATGGATTCTGCGGGACGAGAGAATGGGATTCTCCATACGCGAGAATCCCATTCTGCGACGGTCAACGTGCGAAAGCCGGCGTGTGCCGCGCATCCCCCGGGGCGACGACCAGAAGCTGATAATCACCCACGGGCACGCCCGGCGGGATGCCGAAATTTCCGCGAAAATCGCCCGTTCCACCGCTGACCGTGACGCCGAGCAGGAGCGCGCGGTCGCCCCGCACGGTGCGCAGAGAGACCTCCACGCGCTGACCGCCGACGCCGACGCCCGCCGTGTCGGTGATGCGACCGAGCACGAGCAGCTCGCGGCCCCGGAACACCTCGCGATAGTAGGACTGCACCTCGACGGCGAGCGCGACGCGCGTCGGCGGCGCGGGGAGCCAGGACGCGCCCGATTCCCCTTCTCCCGCCTGCCCCGAGGGGGAATCGTCCGCACCGCCCGGGGCCGGCTGCGTGCCATTCCCCGCCGCGAAGAGGGGTTGCCCGGACGGGGATCCCGCTGCGTGAGAATCCCCTGTTGCGCCCCCTGCAGAGGCTCCTGGCGACGCTCCATTCCCACTCATCCCGCTGCCCGCGCCAGGGAGCGTGAGCGGCGCACCGCCTCCCCCGGAAGCGCCCTGCTGCTGCGAATAGCTGCGCTCGAAGGCCTCCGGGCGCGGCAGCAGATCGGGTGTCTCGGGCCGGTGCAGCGGCGCATCGCGCGCGCCGTGCGACTCGATGCCATCCGCGGCGCCGCCGAGATCGATGCGCATCCAGCCCGAATCGTCGGGCTGCTTCACCTCGACCCACGCGTGCGCCTCGTTGTGCACGAAGCGCGCAGGCACCCCGAGCGCGTGCGCCGTGATCACGAACGCATACGCGCGATGTCGGCACACCCCCTTCTTGCCGCGCGCGAGATCGAGATAGATGTCGCCGCTATCCGTCGGCGGCGTCGACGACTCCTCGAAGGCGCGGAAATGCGCGACGAGCGTGCGCAGCGCGGCGTCGAACGGCATCCCGCGCCGCACGCCGAGCTCTGTGGCGAAGCGGATCGCGCGCTCCGCGACGCTCGGCGGCAGCGCGGGCACCTCGCCTGCGCGCGCCTCGACCGGGAGCGGCGAGAGCGGCCGCGAGAAATAGCCGCGCGGCGCGTCCATCAAGAAGGTGAGGCGCACCTCGCCCCGCACGGGCGCGGCGGCGACGACGTAGAAATTGTCGGCGGAGTCGCGCTCGACGCGCAGCAGCGCCTCGGGCTCGCTGCGCAGCGTGAGCACGCGCGATTCGGGCGCGACGCTCGGCAGCGGCACCGTCGTCCCGCCCTCGAACTCGAGCACCACCGAGCCCCAGAACGCGTCGCGCGGGCGCGCATCGGGCGGCGGCGCGGCGGCGCCCTCGATCGGCACGGCGACGCGCGGCTGCGTGCGGGCGACGCCGAGCACGGGCGTCTTGCCATCCGGGGAGAGGGTGGTCGCGTCGAGCGCCGAGACGCGCTTGTACGGCGCGATCGCGGGCGTGAAGACCTCGAAGTAGTGGAGCGTGCTCTCGAAGTCCGTGATGCGATCGGGGCGAAACGTCGTCGCGCGGCGCCCGGGCTGCTCACGCCCCGCGCCCTGCCCGGGCTGCGCGCGCATCGGCCGCTCGTCGGCGCCGAGCTCCCGCGACGCAGGCGGCGGCACCACCTCGCCATCGACGACGATCGCCGCGGGCTCGACGCCATCCTGCGCAACGAGCTGCGAGCCCTCGTCCTCGCTCGCGTCCGCGACGAACTCGTGGAGGATGCGGTCGTCGGCCCGCACGTAGAGCCCGCAGGCGAGCGCGCCCATCAGCCCGAGGGCGACGAAGAGCCTGAGTCGAGGAGATGGCCGACGCGCCACGGTCCGGAGCCTAGCAGCGCGGGGCATCGCCGCCCCGGGTGCGTGGGCGCGGCTCCGGTGTCATTCTCGGCGCTCCGCCACGCATGTCGCAAATCCCCTATTACCTCGCGGGCGTGCTCGGCCTCTCGCTGCTCGTGATCATCCACGAGTGCGGGCACTACTTCGTCGCGCGCGCCTTCGGCATGCGCGTGCTGCGCTTCAGCATCGGGCTCGGCCCGGCCATCGTGCGCTACACGCCGAAGGGCAGCCCCACGACCTTTCAGATCTGTGCGATTCCCCTGCTCGCGTACGTGCAGATCGCGGGCATGAACCCGGCCGAAGACGTCGACCGCGACGACCCGGAGCTCTTCCCCAACAAGGGCGTCTTCGCGCGGATCGCGACCATCGCCGCCGGCTCGCTCGCCAACTATCTCTCGGCGTCCGTCCTCTTCTTCGGGCTCGCGCTCGTCGGTCTCCCCGAGGCGGGGCCGCCCGTGTCGCCGATGCGCGTCGAAGAGGTCGCGCCCGACTCGGCCGCGAAGGCCGCGGGCATCCTCGCGGGCGACCTCGTGCGCGAAGCTGACGGCCAGCCCGTGCGCGACGTGCGCGACGTGCAGCGCATCACCAAGCAGCGCGGCGCGCGGCCCACGGCCTTCGTGATCGAGCGCAACGGCCAGCGCCGCACGCTCACGCTCACACCCAAGCTCGACGCCGGCGGCACGCCGCGCATCGGCGTCGTCTCGGCCGTCTCGGTCGAGTACGTGTCGAAGCCCGTCGGCGAGGCGCTCCGGCTCGCAGCGCTCTATCCCTTCGTGTTCTCGGCGGCGCAGGCGCAGGGCATCTACGACATGATCCGCCGCCTCTCGGGCGATGGCCTCATCAGCCCGCGCGGGATGACGGAAGAGGCCGCGAAGGCCGCGAAACGCGGGCCGAGCTCGTTCGTGCTGCTGCTCATCCACCTCTCGATCGCGATCGGCTTCTCGAATCTGCTGCCCTTCCCTGCGCTCGATGGCGGGCGCCTCGTGTTCCTCGGCTACGAGGTCATCACCCGCCGCCGTCCGAACGAGCGTTTCGAGGCGGTCGTGCACCTCGTCGGGATGGTCTTCCTGCTCACGGTCGTCGTCGCCGTGATGATCAGCGGCCGCTGAGCCCGCGCGACCGATGAACGCGCCGCGCCGCTCGGAGTCCTTCGTCGTCGCCAACGCGCTCTCGCACCACGTGCTCACGTGGGATGGCCGCGCGCCCGGCGACACGCGGCCCACGGTGCTGCTGCTCCACGGCTGGCTCGATCTCGCGTGGAGCTTCGCGGCGCTCGGCGAGGCGCTCGCCGCCGCGGGGAGACGCGCCGTCGCGATCGATCTGCGCGGGCACGGCGAGTCGCAGTGGACGCCGCCGGGCAGCTACTACCACTTCCCCGACTACGTCCTCGACGCCGACTCGCTCGTGCCGCTGCTCGCGCCGGGCGAGGCGCAGATCGACCTCTTCGCGCACAGCATGGGCGGCACCGTCGCGCTGCTCTACACGGGCGCGCGGCCCGAGCGCGTGCGTCGCCTGGTGCTCGCCGAGGGACTCGGCCCGCCCGATATGGCGCCCGAGATCCTCGTCGATCGCACGGTGTCCTTCCTCGACGGCGTCGCGCGCACGCGGCAGACGCCGCAGCGCCCGATCGCCTCGCTCGCCGATGCGGTCACGCGGATGCGCGTGCAGAACCCGGATCTGCCCGAAGCGCTCGGCCTCTTCCTCGCCGAGAAGAACACCGCCGTCACGCCGGCTGGCCGGATGTGGCGCTTCGATCCGCTGCACCGCACGCGCTCGCCGTCGGTCTTTCGCCTCGACCAGCTGCGCCCCTTCCTCGCGCGCATCACTGCGCCCGTCCTCGCCGTCGCCGGGGAGCGTGGCTTCCGCCTCCCGGACGAAGCCGCACGGCTCGCGCTGCTCCGTGACGCGCGTCTCGTCGAGATCGCGGGTGCGGGTCACATGATGCACTGGACGCATCCCGCGGAGCTCGCGACGGCCGTCGTCGATTTCCTCGCGTAGCGGAGCCTCACAGCGAGAAGGCGCGGTCGGCGGCGGCGTCTGTTAGCATCCGGCGCGAAAGGTGCCCGCCATGCTTCGACCCTCTCTTCGTGCCCGTTTTGCAACGCTCTCTGCCCCAATCGCTCTCTTCGCGTTCGCCCTCGCTGCACCCGCCGCAACGCGCGCACAGGACGCGGGCAGCAACTCCGCCGTCGCCTACGACCAGGAAGCGAACCCCGGCGAGGGCAGCAGCGGCACCGGGGATCCCTCGCTCTCCGACGAGCAGGCGCTCGCGAACGAGGGTGGAGGCGGCGCGACGCCTCCGCGCGACAGCACCGATCCCTTCGAAGATCCGCACGAGGGCTACTACTTCGTCGGCCTGATGTACCGGCAGACGGTCGTCCCGCAGTTCATGCAGAACCTCTTCGTCGACGGTGGCACGACCGTCTCGAACCCCGGCTTCGGCGCGCAGTTCGAGTACCGCAAGAACAACTTCAGCATCCTCGGCAACCTCTGGTGGCAGGACTTCGCGTTCAACGGGCCCTACCGCGAGGCGGGCGATCCGGCGACGAACACCGAGATCCTCGACTCCAACTGGTCGATCCTCTTCGCGTCCGCGGCCTTCCTCTGGTCGACGCCGTTCAACGAGATGTTCGCGATCGAGTACGGCCTCGACGTCGGCCTCGGCGTCGTGCTCGGCGATGGCGTGCGCACCGAGGGCTTCTCCACGGACGGCAACCAGACCTTCACCGCCTGCAACGGCGCCGGCGACTCGCGCGACACGAGCCGCGGCTACTGCACCGCGCCCATCGGTGGCGGCGCGACGGATCTCGACGGCCAGGACGGCGAGCACTACGGCGTCGTCGCGCGCAAGTGGTCCGACGGCGGCAGCGTGCCGAACGTCATCCCCTGGCTCGGCCTCCCGCACATCGCGCTGCGCATCAAGCCCATCCACCAGGTGCAGATCCGCATCGACGGCGGCTTCTTCGGCGGCTTCTGGTTCGGCGCCTCGCTCAGCTACGGCATCTGATCGTCGTCAGAGCATCCCGGCGGCCGCGAGCAGATCGATGAGCGCGAGCTGGCGCTCGACCGCACGCAAGAGGAGCGTCGACTCCGAGAGCGCGAGCTGCCGCCGCGCCTCGTCGAGCTCGACGCCCGTCGCCGCCCCCGCGCCATACGCGACCGAAGCGCGCTCGACGTTCTGCTGCGCGAGCGCGACGCTCTGCTCGGCAAGCGCGATGGCGCGCGCGGCGGTTTCCGCGCGGCGATAGCCGTCACGCACCTGCACGCGCACGCTGCGCCGGAGCTGCGCGGCACGCTCCTCGGCGTCGGCGAGCTGCGCGCGCGCGTCATCCGCCGCCCCGTAGCGCGCACCGCCATCGAAGAGCGGCACGACGAGCGAGGCGAGCGCCGTCCACTGCGTCGTCGTCGGGTTGAAGAGCGTCGTCGGCCCACGGTAGACGCCGACCCACGAGAGGTTCAGCGAGGGCACGTAGCGCATCCACGCGTCGTCGATCTGCAGGCGCGCGGTGTCGCGCGTCGCCTCGAGCACGCGCAGATCCGGGCGCGCCGCGAGCGCACGCTCGAGGTAGCGGCCGAGCGGCTCTTCGGGCGCAGGCGGCGGCGCCTCCTCGGCGTCGACGGGCTCGTCCTGCCCGAGCGCCTGCCCGAGCAGATCCCACTGCTGCGCGAGCTGCGCATCGGCCGCCTCTGCGCGCTGCCGCGCCTCGAGCACGGCGAGCTCGGCGCGCGTGCGATCGAGCGGCACGGCAGCCCCCGCGGCGATGCGCGCGGCGACCGTCTCCGACTGCCGCATCGCCGTCGCGAGCTGGGTGCGCGCGAGCAGCGCGCTCTGCCGCGCCGAGAGTACGGCGAAGTACACCCGCGCGACCGACGCCCGCACGAGCCGCGCCGTCTCTTCGACGCGGAGCCGTGCCGCGCGCGTGTTCGCGGCCGCGATGCGCGTCGCGTTCCACCCCCGCAGCGAGAGCGACTCCTGCACCTGCAGGTCGAGGTCGTAGCCATATCGGGGCCGGATGATCCCCGCGACGTTGCGCACCTCGCGGTCGAAGACGTTGAGATTGAGGACGCCGTTGATGGTCGGCAGCAGCGTCGCGAGCGCCGTGCGTTCCGCCGCGAGCGAGCGCCGCACGGCGACCTCCGCCAGCCGCGCATCGCTCGCCTCGCGCGACGCGGTGCGGAGCGCCTCGACGAGCCCGATGCGCCGCGCAGGCGGCGTCGGCAGCGCGGGCACGTCGATCGCGCCAAGCGCGCCCTGCGCCGCGGAATTCACAGGAGACGACGTCTCCGCAGGCGTCGCCGCGCGCTCCTGCGCCGCGGCGTGCGACGCACCGAGCGCAGCGCCACACAGCGCAGCAGCGACGACGAGATGACTCGCGCGGCGTCCCTTCATACGCCGCGACGATGGCACGCACACCGCACCTGTCCACGTCGCCCGGCGCCCCATGAGCAGGCGATGCCGACGGCGTATCGGTCCCGATCGCGACGGAACGGTGTCCGATGCGCCCGGCGGGTGATAGCGTTGGCCCTCATGAACGTCGTGGCACCGCACCCCGCGAACGAGACCGTCTTGCGTCTGCGCGCGCTGTTGGCGGAACACGACGCGGAGTTGCTCGCCGGGATGGATGAAGTCGATCGCACGCTCATCGCCTCGTCCCTCGCACGCGATCCGTGGCAGCGGCTGAAAGAAAGCTTCGAACAGCACGACGCGCTTCAAGAACTCGCGCGATGTCTGCAAGCCAACTCGACGCGCTGATCGACGCGCTCCGCACACCGCACCTGTCCACGTCGCCCGGCGCACGCAGCGCGCAGGGGTGACGGCGCTGCGCTCGCCGCCTATGCTCGCGCCCCCGCGGAAGGCCGCGCCGTGCGCATGATTCGTCGCTCCACATCCCGTTTCGCGCGCTCCGCGATCTTCGCGTTGTCCGCCATCCTCGCCCTCGCGAGCGCCTGCAGCGGAAAGCCCGGCGAACCCGGTGGCCCCGGCGGCGGTCCCGGTGGACCCGGCGGCGGAGCGAAGCGCGCACGCGGGCCGCGCGTCGTCGTCGCCGCACATCCGACGGCGACCGAGTGGCCGCGCACGGTGCTGCTGCACGGCACGCTCGAGGCGTCCGAGTCCGTCGAGCTCGCGACGCGCGTCGAGGGCCCGCTCGACGAGGTGCGCGCGGATCTCGGCGACGTCGTCGCGCCCGGCACCGTGCTCGCCCGCGTCGCGACCGCCGACTTCGCCACGCGCGACGCCCGCGCCGCCGCCGAGCTCGCGCAGGCCGAGTCCGAGCTCGTGCGCACCGAGCAGCTCGCAGCCTCCCAGCTCGCCCCCGCGCAGGCCGTCGAACAGGCGCGCACCCGCGTCACCGTCGCCCGCGCCGAGCGCGCGCTCACCGCGCAGAAGCTCACCGATACCGCCGTCCGCGCCCCCTTTCGCGGCGCGATCGCGCGACGCTTCGTCTCGCGCGGCGCCTTCGTCCGCGTCGGCACGCCGCTCTTCACGCTCGTCGCCATCGACACGCTGCGCCTCGTGCTCGAAGTCCCCGAGCGCCACGCGCGCGACGTCCACGTCGGCGACACCGTGCGCGTGCGCGACGACGCCGCGCCGACGAGCGCCGACGTCACGGCCACGCTCACGCGCCTCTCGCCCATCGTCGACCCCGCGCGCCGCACCTTCCGCGCCGAAGCCGCCGTCCCCGGCGACGCGGGCCTGCGCCCCGGCATGTTCGTCGCCGCGACGCTCGCGACAGGCGCCCCGCTCGCGGCCGTCCGCGTCCCACGCAGCGCCGTCTTCACCGTGCTCGGTCAGGAGCGCGTCGTGCGCGTCACGGGTGATCGCGCGACCCCCACCGACGTCACGCGGATCGGCGAAGACGGCGCCGACGCCATCGTGCAAGGTGTCAGCGCTTCGGACCTCGTCGTCACGCGCAGCGCCGCCGGCCTCGCGCCGGGCACCGCCGTCCGCGTCGAAGCGGAGGGCGCGCGCACCGCCCCCCACGCCGCGCCGCGCGGAGAGGGCGCGGAGCCCGCGCGCCGATGACGCTCTCCGAGATCTGCGTCCGCCGCCCCGTCTTCGCGACGATGCTCGTGTCGGCGTGCGTCGCGCTCGGCGTGATGTCCTTCGGCTCGCTCGGCGTCGACCGCACACCCGACGTCGACCTGCCGATCGTCACCGTGCGCACCGTGCTCCGCGGCGCGAGCCCCGAGGAGGTCGAGACGCAGATCACCAAGCGCATCGAGGACGCCGTGAGCACCGCGGCGGGCATCGACGAGCTGCGCTCGACCTCCGTCGAGGGCGTGTCGTCGGTGACCGTCAACTTCGTCCTCGACCGCGACGCACAGGAGGCCGTGCAGGATGTGCGCGACAAGGTCGCGGCCGTGCTCGGCGCGCTGCCCGTCGGCACCGAGCCGCCCGTCATCACGCGCTTCGACACGACGTCCGCGCCCATCCTCACGCTCGTCGTGAGCGGCGACCGCCCGCTGCGTGAGCTCACCGAGCTCGCCGACGAGCGCCTCCTCGAGCCGCTCCAGGGCCTCTCCGGCGTCGGCGATGTGCAGCGCGTCGGCGGCCGCACGCGCGCCTTCGACGTCTCGCTCGACGCGGACGCGCTCACCGCCGCGGGCCTGTCCATCGCCGAGGTGCGCGCCGCGATTCAGGCGCAGAACGTCGAGGTCCCCGGCGGTCGCCTCGAGAGCGCCGGGCGCGAAGAGGTCGTCCGCACCGTCGCGCGCGTCGCCGATGCCGCCGAGCTGCGCGCCCTCGTCGTCGCCTCCCCGCAGGGCGCGCCCGTGCGCCTCGGCGATCTCGGCACGGTGCGCGACGCCGAAGAGAAGCCGCGCTCGCTCTCGCGCCTCGATGGCGTGAACGCCGTCGCCCTCGTCGTGCAGAAGCAGGCGGGCACCAACACCGTCGCCGTCGTCGATACCGTGCTCGCCCGCGTGAAGTCGCTCGAGAGCGAGCTCCCCGAAGACCTGCGCGTCGAGGTCGTGCGCGACGAGAGCCTCTTCATCCGCCGCTCGATCCGCGAGGTCGAGGTGCACCTCGTGCTCGGCGCCCTCCTCGCGAGCCTCGCGGTGCTCCTCTTCATGGGCTCGCTGCGCTCGACGGTCATCGCCGCGCTCGCGATCCCGAGCTCCATCGTCACCACCTTCGCCGTCCTCCGCGCGCTCGACTACACGCTCAACAACTTCACGCTGCTCGCGCTCACGCTCGCCGTCGGCATCGTGATCGACGACGCGATCGTCGTCCTCGAGAACGTGCACCGCCGCGTCGAGGGCGGTGAGCCGCCCTTCCGCGCCGCGATCGACGGCACGAAGGAGATCACGCTCGCCGTCTTCGCGACGACGCTCTCGCTCATCGTCATCTTCCTGCCCACGGCCTTCATGGAGGGCCGCGTCGGCCGCTTCTGGCAGAGCTTCGGCGTCACGACGGCCTTCGCCATCGGCATCTCGCTCCTCATCTCGCTCACGCTCACGCCCATGCTCTGCGCGTACTGGCTGCGCGCCCACCAGCCCGCGGCCGAGGGCGCGCGCCCCGGCCCCGTCGCGCGCTTCAACGGCCTGCTCGATCGCGGCTACGGCTGGCTCGTCGCGTGGTCGCTCCGCTGGCGCTGGCTCGTCGTCCTCGTCGCCATCGCGACCGTCGCCGCGACGAAGCCGCTCGCCGAAGAGGTCGGCAAAGACTTCATTCCCCAAGACGACACGAGCGAGCTCAGCGTCGCGCTCACGATGCCCGAGGGCTCCGACCTCGAGAGCGCGAGCGCGGTCGCGGCCGAGATCGAGGCGAAGCTCCACGGACTGCGCGGCGTCGAGCGCCTGTGGACGCGCATCGGCGCGCAGGGCGGCGGCGACGACGTCACGCAGGTCGAGATCTACGTCACCCTCACCGACCTCGAGCGCCGCAGCTTCTCGCAGTTCGACGTGATGGCCGACGCACGCGCGCTCCTCGCGCCCTACGCCGATCTGCGCCCCAGCGTCTCGGGCGTCGGCAACGTCGGCGGCGGCCGCTCGCAGCTCTCCTTCTCGCTGCGCGGCCCCGACCTCGACCGCCTCAACGGCTACGCCGACACGCTCATGGAGCGCATGCGCGCGACGACAGGCTTCGTCGACGTCGACTCCGGCGCCGCCATGCGCCGCCCCGAAGTGCGCGTCCGCGTCGACCGCCAGCGCGCGGCGGATCTCGGCGTCCGCGCCGGCGACGTCGCCACCGCACTCCGCACCATGGTCGGCGGCGAGCCCGTCTCGAAGCTCCGCGTCGGCGACGAGCAATACGACGTCTGGCTGCGCCTCGACCCCGCCGATCGCGACTCCGTCGCATCCCTCGCCACACTCCCCCTCCGCGGCCGCGACGGCCTCGTGCGCCTCGAGTCCATCGGCCGCTTCGAGCGCGACCGCAGCCCCGCGCAGATCACGCGCCTCAACCGCGTCCGCCAGATCGATGTCGGCGCCAACCTCGCTGGGCTCCCCCTCGGCGCGGGCGTCGACCGCGTGAAAGCGATGGTCACCACCCTCGATCTCCCACCCGGCTACGAAGTCGTCTTCGGCGGCCGCGCCAAGCTCTTCGACGAGACCATGCGCAACCTCTTGAGCGCGCTGCTCCTGTCTCTGCTCTTCATGTACATGGTGCTCGCCGCGCAATTCGAGAGCTTCCTCCACCCCATCACCATCCTGCTCTCACTCCCGCTCTCCCTCCCCTTCGCGCTGCTCTCACTCATCCTGCTCGACGACACCCTCAACATCTATTCGGCCTTTGGCGTCTTCATGCTCTTCGGCATCGTCAAGAAGAATGGCATTCTCCAGGTCGACTTCACGAACCAGCTCATCCGCAGCGGAATCCCCCGCAACGACGCCATCGTCCGCGCCAACGTCACCCGCCTGCGCCCGATCCTGATGACCACACTCACGCTCATCGCGGGCATGATCCCCATCGCCCTCGGCCGCGGCCCCGGCGCCGCCCCCCGCGCCTCCATGGCCCACGTCATCATCGGCGGACAAGCCCTCTCGCTCCTGATCACCCTGCTGATCGTGCCAGTCGCGTATTCATTGTTCGACGACGCAGGGAAGCTCTGGAGGCGGCTCCGCCGGAAGCGCGGTGATGCTGCCATCGCGACGTGAATCCCGCGCTCGAAGACCGGATGTGAATCCCACCCTCAATACAACGACGGATCACACCCCGAGAGCACACTGAGCGTGGCGTCGGCGTCGGCGGTGACGCGGGCGCAGGCGGTCGGGCAGAGCGTGACGCGGTCGCCGTCGAGGAGGA
>Ga0172372_10001864_pt1 | contig 32402 bp, 38 predicted proteins | sample LakKiv5m_2_FD_114544 | JGI IMG/M metagenome (GOLD analysis project Ga0172372, IMG submission 114544) | Freshwater microbial communities from Kabuno Bay, South-Kivu, Congo - kab_092012_9.5m | ecosystem: Environmental > Aquatic > Freshwater > Lake | place: Democratic Republic of the Congo... | reverse complement strand
TCCCTAACACCCACCCGAGGGGGGAGGCCCGGTATGGCTTTGGAGTCCCCCCGGCTGTCTAGGTCTACTATTCCGCGTAAATACTCGCCGCACCCTCAAACATACTTATAAAAACTATAGTCATACAGAAATCAAAAAAAGACAAAAACTCCACGTGACATATGTATGTATAAGTTGTTTTAAGTTAATACTCCACGTAGCGTTTTTTAAAAGTAATAGTACCCCCCCCCCTTGTTAAATCTAGCCGGTTATAGTTACCCCCACCCCCCTTATATATAGAAAGCCCCCCGTCAACGTTTGACATCCTTTGTTTATTTGTTATATTTAGCTCTCGGTCTTATTGGACTTGCGAAAATGGAACACGTCATACATATAGAACCTGAGCTTGGGGTGCCGTTACCACCGGACATAAAGTATTACGACTTACGGCAACGTGCGGAAGCTGCATGTAAATCCATCAAACTGCTGGAGGAGCATGGCTTGGAAACTGATAACACCCAAGAAGATAAGGAAACGGCGGCGGAAATAACCAAAGCCTATGCCGCAAACCCTATAAAGGCATCAAAAGCAGTCAGTACAGCACGTGCAGCTATGCTGACACCGGAATCATTAAAGAATATCCGTGCATATTTAGACGAATATGGACGTGCAGTGGTCACTAAAGCCATTGAAATCCGTCATACCGTCACAAATCGGCTATTAGAAGAGTCAAGAAACCCCGATCCTCGGGTAAGAATCCGTGCATTAGAGCTTTTGGGTAAGGTTTCTGACGTTGGATTGTTTACAGACAGGTCTGAAGTCACTATTACGCACCAAACAACCGATGAAGTGCGAGAAAGACTGCGAGAAAAGCTCCAAAGGCTGATTAAGCCTTCAGATGACAGCCCTTATGTGGTCGAAACAGACAATAATATCGTCGATGTGGACGAAGAATTGGGGATAAAAGTCAAATATGACCCCGAAAACCCCCCTAAAACTGACGAATGAACGCAGCTTTAGACTTTTCTGATGCAGATATCCAGCAAATGCTGGACAATTTGGACGCTTTTACCCCCGAAGAACAGGCAGAAATTGAAAAACTTGCCGATATTCTTGAGGAAAGAAAGACTGCGGCAGCTTGTTATAACGACTTAATTGAGTTTTGTAAGCACATGCAGTCCGACTATAAAGTCGGAAAACACCATCGAATATTGGCAAATCTGCTGATGGACGCTGCCATGGGTAAAAAAGATAGGGTGTGCGTAAATATGCCCCCTCGCCATGGTAAAAGTCAGCTTGTTTCTATTTACTTTCCTGCGTGGTTTATGGGGAGATTCCCCAATAAAAAGATCCTGATGGTGTCGCATACCACCGATCTAGCCGTCGATTTTGGTCGGAAAGTCAGGAATATTATTGACGATGTGCGTTATAAGCAGGTGTTCCCTAACGTATCGCTTGCTAGTGATTCAAAAAGTGCGGGGCGGTGGAACACCAATATGGGTGGAGAGTATTTCGCCTGTGGCGTTGGTTCAGCGTTGGCTGGACGTGGTGCAGACTTGTTATTAGTTGATGACCCACACAACGAGCAAGATATTATCAATGGCAACTTCGATGTGTTTGAGAAGGCTTATGAATGGTTCACGTACGGTGCGCGAACTCGTTTGATGCCCGGAGGACGCGTTGCAATTGTTCAAACCCGTTGGCATCAGGATGATTTAACGGGGCGCGTGACCCGCGACATGGGTATGAATGAAGGTGCAGATAGCTACGAGGTCGTCGAGTTCCCGGCTATATTTAATGCAGGGTCAGCTAATGAAAAGGCGTTATGGCCTGAGTTTTTTGATATACCTGCGCTGCACCGCACAAAAGCTTCCATGCCGGTATTCCAGTGGAATGCACAGTACCAGCAAAACCCGACAGCAGAAGAAGCCTCTGTTATTAAACGGGACTGGTGGAATATCTGGGAAAAAGAAGACCCACCCAAATGCGAATACATCATCATGACGCTGGATGCAGCGGCTGAAACCCATAATCGTGCTGACTTTACGGCGCTGACGGTATGGGGGGTGTTTATGAATGATGACCCGGATACGGAAGCGCCGAACACCCACAACGTTATTTTACTTAATGCGATCAAAAAACGTGTGGAGTTTCCCGAGTTAAAAGAACTTGCCATGGAGCAGTGGCAGGAATGGGAACCTGATTCGTTTATTGTGGAAAAGAAAGTCTCAGGGACTGCGTTATATCAGGAATTGCGAAGGACGGGCATACCCGTTAATGAATACACCCCCCACCGAGGTAGCGGCGACAAGCTGGCGAGATTAAACTCCGTGTCGGATATCGTGAAGTCAGGTTTATGTTGGATTCCACAAACACGCTGGGGCGAGGAAGTCATCGAGGAAATTGCAGGTTTTCCGTTTATGGCCCACGATGACTTGGTGGATACAACCACAATGGCTTTAATGCGGTTCCGACAAGGCGGGTTTATCCGGTTGCCTAGCGATGAGCCTGATGAGATTCAATACTTCAAGCGCCGTAAGGGTGGCTATTATTAAGGAACGACGATGACTACCAGTGGGATATTTAAAGGACTTTATGCCGCGCCTCAAGGACTTGAAGCAGATGACGAGCAAGGCATGGAAATTGATATTGTTAACCCCGACATCGTGACGTTAGACGATGGGAGTGTAGAGATCACACTGATACCCGAGGATGAAGAGTCTGAAGGTGGGTTTGACGAAAATCTTGCTGACACCCTTGATGAAGGTGCTGTGCAGGAGATTGCAAACGAGTTGCTTGGGCTTATCGATGCAGACATATCCTCCCGTAAAGAATGGGCAGATACGTTTGTTAAAGGTCTTGAGGTGTTGGGGTTCCGGTACGAAGAGCGAACTGAGCCTTGGGACGACGCTTGCGGCGTGTATTCAACCGTCTTAGCTGAAGCAGCCATCCGCTTCCAAGCGGAAACCATGAGTGAAACATTCCCGGCATCTGGGCCTGTAAAGACTAAGATCTTAGGGAAGATCACTAAAGAAAAGGAAGAAGCCGCCCAGCGTGTCAAAGAAGACATGAATTATCAGTTGACCGAGCGGATGGTGGAGTATCGGTCAGAGCATGAGCGGATGCTCTACAGCCTTGGGCTGGCAGGGTCAGCATTTAAGAAAGTCTACTACGACCCGAGGTTTGGGCGGCAGGTGTCTATTTATATACCTGCGGAAGATGTGATCGTGCCTTATGGTGCGTCGCACATTGAAACTGCCGAGCGGGTTACGCACGTGATGCGTAAGACCAAGGTTGAAGTTGAACAGCTAATGGCAAACGGGTTTTACCGAGAGTTAGACCTAGGTGAGCCGCAGTCATTCCACACCGATATCGAGAAAAAGAAAGCCGAAGAAGGTGGGTACACCCTGACTAACGACGACCGCTACACCCTGATGGAAGTGCATGTCACGATGACCATTGACGGGGTGGACGATGAAGAATCAGACCTTGCTAAGCCGTATGTCGTTACCATAGAGAAAGGCACCGGGGAGGTGCTGGCGATACGTAGAAATTGGAACCCCGATGACGAGTTAATGCTCAAGCGGGACCACTTTGTTCACTATATTTATATCCCCGGCTTTGGGTTCTATGGGCTTGGACTCATCCACATCATCGGGGGCTACGCCCGTGCGGGCACGTCACTCATCCGTCAGCTTGTGGATGCAGGGACACTTGCTAACTTGCCGGGGGGTCTGAAGTCCAGAGGGTTGCGGATAAAAGGCGACGACACACCGATTGCTCCGGGAGAGTGGCGGGACGTGGACGTGCCGGGGAATGCGATCAAGGACAACATTCTGCCGCTACCTTACAAAGAGCCTAGTGCTACGCTGCTAAATTTGTTGCAGCGCATCACGGATGAAGGTCGTCGGTTAGGGGCGATCAGTGACATGAACATCAGTGACATGTCAGCACAAGCTCCGGTTGGTACCACACTAGCGCTCTTGGAACGCACACTCAAGCCGATGGCAGCAGTACAGGCGCGGGTGCACTTTGCAATGAAGCAAGAGTTCAAACTCTTAAAAGCGATCATTGCTGATTACGCCCCAGAAGACTATGACTACGAGCCAGATACGGGAGTAGTCAGGGCCAGACGGTCTGATTACGCCACGGTAGAAGTTATACCCGTCAGCGATCCGAATGCAACGACGATGGCGCAGCGAGTGGTGCAGTTCCAAGCAGCGTTCCAGATGGCGCAAGGTGCCCCGCAGATTTACGACCTGCCATATTTACATCGACAAATGTTGGAGGTGTTAGGGGTTAAGAATGCAGACAAGATTGTCCCAACCAGTGAAGATCAGAAGCCGCGTGATCCGGTATTTGAAAACATGGCGGTACTTATTGGTAAACCTGTTAAAGCGTTTATCTACCAAGACCACGAGGCACACATTGCGACACATACTGCGTTTATGCAAGATCCGATGATTGCTCAGTCAATCGGGCAGAACCCCATGGGGCAGCAGATCATGGGTGCGTTGCAAGCGCACATTGCTGAACATTTGGGCTTTAGCTATCGCAAACAGATTGAAGAACGTCTGGGTGCTCCGCTACCACCCCCCGATGAGCCACTACCTGAAGAAGTTGAAGTTCAGTTGGCTAGGTTGGTTGCAGACGCAGGTAAACAACTTACAGCCGCTCATCAGCAGCAAGCTGCACAACAACAAGCGCAACAGCAAGCACAAGATCCGATGTTCCAGCTTGAGCAAGCCAAGTTGCAGATCCAGCAGATGGAAGTCCAAAGAAAGACCCAAAAAGACCAAACCGATGCCCAGATGGATGCGGCCAAGCTCAAACTTGAGAAGGACCGCGTACAGATAGAAGCTATGAAAGAAGCCACAAGAGTTAAATCTCAAGAAGGACAAGCGAAAGAAAAGCTCCGACTTGATGCGCTAAAGGTGTTGGCGATGCCAAAACCCGCAGTAAAACCGCCAACTAAGAAGGAATAACCCATGGCGAAAACCGTCTATGACGTGCTTATTAGTAAATTTAAAGAAGACGTAGCTGTTGCTACACAGTTTCTGGGGGACGGCTGCGCGAAAGATCACGCCGAATACCGGGAAATGGTGGGTTTTTTACGAGGTCTTAAGCTCACCATCCAAACCATAGAAGACCTCAAACGCTCCCAAATGAGAGAAGAAGACGATGACTGACAACCAAAACGCCGTGACTGACGAAGAACTTGAGCTGCAATTGCCTAAGCCTGTCGGATACCGGTTGCTTATTGCTTTACCTAAGATTGACGAAACCTTTGGCGATACAGGACTTTATAAAGCCGAAAAGACTGTTTATGAAGAAAAACTTCTGACAGTCGTGGGTTTGGTTTTAGATATGGGTGATCAAGCCTACAAAGACCCTGATCGTTATACATCAGGGCCGTGGTGCAAAGTGGGCGATTATGTGCTGTTTAGGGCTAACACAGGTACCCGATTTAGGGTAAATGGCGTTGAATATCGATTAATGAACGACGATTCAATTGAAGCAGTCGTTGCCGATCCGCGAGGCGTTTCGCGTGCGTAGGAGTTAATATGGCTTTGCAAAAAGTAGAGTTTTCTTTCCCTGATCCAGATAATCTGGCGGATGGTAAAGACGTAAAAGAAACTGAAAATGGTGGCGTGGAAATCGTTTTAGAGAGATCTAATAATGATAAATCGTCTGTCGAAACCCCTAAAAAACAGGCTAAATCTGACCCTGAAGTTGAAATAGAAGTCGTCGATGATCGTGCAGAAGACGATAAAAATCGACGTGAGATGCGTGATAAACCCATGGATATCACGGATCAAGAGCTGGAAAGCTATTCAGAAAAGGTGCGTAAACGCCTTCAGCATTTTTCTAAGGGGTATCACGACCAGCGGCGTACGGCAGAACAAGCTGCAAAAGAGCGAGAAGAAGCTTTACGTTACGCGCAGCAAATCGCTGAGGAAAATAAAAAGCTAAAGGATACTGTTACTAAAAATCAAGAAATACTTCTTGAGCAAGCTAAGAAACAAGCAGACGCTGACCTTCTTGTCGCTAAAAACAAATTTAAACGGGCTTATGACGCTGGAGATTCAAAAGCATTAGCAGATGCCCAAGAAGAAGTTGCAAAAGCGACACTAAAAGTTGAACGTGTTAACGATTTTAAACTTCCGACTTTACAAGACGAAGAAAATAATGTACAAACACAAATAACCGCCCCAACACCATCGGTTGACCCCCGAGCCACTGAATGGCAAAGCCAAAATAAGTGGTTCGGTGAAGATGATGAAATGACTAGCTTTGCGTTGGGGTTGCACCAAAAACTAGTCAAGCAAGGCGTCAATCCTCGGAGTGACGATTACTACGACACGATCAACCGTCGTATGCGACAAGTGTTCCCAGAAGCATTTACTCGTGCAGACGAAGATGACGACCGTCCAAGGCGGACAAATATCGTTGCTCCGGCTACTCGCAGCGTTGCGCCTAAAAAAATCACGCTGACACGTACACAAGTTGCCCTAGCTAAACGGTTAGGGGTGCCACTGGAAGAATACGCAAAACAAGTTGCTATTGAGTTAAGGAAACAAAATGGCTGAGAATAGAATAAACCGTGAATCTGAAACCCGTGAAAAAACGGCCCGCAAACGTAGCTGGGTTCGCCCAGAAACGCTACCTTCCCCAAAACCGGAAGAGGGCTATGAATTTCATTATGTACGAGTAAGCACTCGCGGCGAGGTCGATGCCATGAATGTGTCCTCAAAACTACGCGAAGGCTGGGAGCCTGTAAAAGCTGTGGACCATCCCGATATTTTTGTTGCTGGAGCCGACAATGAACGGTTCAAGGACAACATTTTGATCGGTGGGTTGTTGCTTTGCAAAACACCCAAGGAGTTTGTCGAAGATCGTAATGACTATTATCGTGATCAAGCGAGGAGTCAGATGATTTCGGTGGACAACAATTTAATGCGCGAAAATGACCCACGGATGCCGCTCTACAACGAGCGCAAAACTACGGTTTCATTTGGGCGCGGTGTTTAATATTTAGGAGCTTAATATGGCTTACCCGACTGTTTCAGCCCCTTATGGGCTAAAACCGATCAATTTGATCGGTGGTCAGGTCTTTGCCGGTGCTACTCGTCAACGTCGTATCGCATCCGCTGCTGATAGCATTGGGTTTGGTGATCCCGTCATCTTTGCAGCAGACGGCACCATTGCGGTATCGACTTCTACGACCACAGCACCTGCAACAGGCTTTGCTGGTGTTTTTCTAGGCTGTCAGTTTGTTTCTGCTGTTACAGGTCAACCTACTTGGTCTCAATCATGGATTAGTGGTACCGCAGTAAAGGCTAACACCTTTATTTACGCGTATATCTGTGAAGACCCAGATCAGTTGTTCCAAGTTGTTGGAGTATCTGGCACTACAGTTGTACCAACAAATAACGGCTTAACTTACAGCAATATCAACAACAATGTGGCGTTAGTGGCTAACCTGCTTAACACCAATACTGGCGACTCGCAGCAAGGTATTCTATATACCTCTGCCAACGTAACGGCAGCATTGCCTTTGCGTATTGTTGATCTGGTACCTGATACGGCGTTTGTTTCTGGTGGAGTAACTTACTTCCCTGAAGCGATTGTGAAGTTCAATATGCCGAACATCACAGGTTCTGCCTTCTTAGGTGGTCATGCCTACTACAACCCAACTGGTCTGTAAGGAGTAAATCATGACAATTTCACGTGCCCAGCTACTAAAAGAACTCCTTCCCGGCTTAAATGCGCTGTTTGGTTTGGAGTATAAGAAGTACGGCGAAGAACACAAAGAGATCTTTGAACAAGAGACCTCCGAGCGTTCGTTTGAAGAGGAGACCAAGCTCTCCGGCTTCAGCGCTGCTCCAGTCAAAAACGAAGGTGCGGCAATTTCGTACGATAACGCGCAAGAAGCTTGGACTGCTCGTTACGTACACGAGACCGTTGCAATGGGCTTTAGCCTGACAGAAGAAGCTATGGAGGACAACCTCTATGACTCGCTGTCTACTCGCTATACCAAAGCACTTGCTCGTGCCATGGCCTACACCAAGCAGGTTAAAGCTGCTTCGATCCTGAACAACGCCTTCACGGGCGGTCCTACCTATGGTGACGGACAAGTTCTGTGTTCGACAGCGCACCCGCTGGTATCTGGTGGTACTAACAGCAACACGCCTACCACACCTGCTGATCTTAACGAGACTTCTTTGGAATCTGCCGTTATCCAGATCGCTGCGTGGACGGACGAACGTGGGCTGTTGATCGCTGCTAAGCCCCGCAAACTCATTATCCCTCCTGCACTCATGTTCGTTGCTGAGCGTTTGCTTACAACTGAACTGCGTGTCGGTACCAACGATAATGACATTAACGCCCTGAAAGCCATGGGGTCCATTCCTGAAGGTCATGCAATTAACCACTATTTGACTGACCCCAACGCATGGTTCCTTATGACCGATGTGCCTAATGGACTGAAGCATTTTGTCCGCACTCCTTTGGCGAACAGCATGGACGCTGACTTCGATACAGGAAATGCGCGGTACAAAAGTCGTGAACGCTACTCGTTTGGCGTGAGCGATCCGCTCGGTATCTTTGGCTCGCCCGGAGCATAATCCGCGCACAGGAGGGGGTTGCAAAACCCCCTCTTTTATTTATACTGTAGGTATCTGGGAACCCAGCTTGCTAAACTGTCCCAGCAGACGATGCACCGATTAGCGAGCGACTTGTGCATAAGGAATTATCATGGCAGTTTCAACGACCCAATCGATTTGGCGATCTGGCGGCGGCGATCAAACTCGCGCTGCATATTGCGGTTCAGGCGTAATGGCCGCAACTTTTTATATCCCTGATGCAAGTGCTGCCGATAACGTGCAGGCTTCTTCGACCAACACTTCTACCGTAGTGCTACCTGCTGGCGCTGTCGTTACTCAAATTATTATTAATGATATTGGCACGGGCCAAATTGATTTGGGGTATACGGGTTCAGCTAACGGGCTTCTCGATAACGCTGCGGTCACGGCAATTACCTCTATTGCCCCCGGTGGCACAGGCGCTGGCGCTTCTTTGGGCACAATTCTTAACGCAACAAGTAATGTTACAGTTACTAATGCTGTTGGGGGCACTCCCGGAACCGGAACTGTGGGCGGGGTCATTATGTACTACGTCACTGATCCGTACGCAGGCCAACAAAACGTCTAATTAGGAGCGCATCATGACGATGCAAACAGACGTACTATCGTCGCATGTAGAGGCGACAGGCACTATGGTGTCCGGGCGTATTAGGATTAAGGGTTATCAGTGCCTCTCCGGGGGTACTGCCGGGGATATTATTTTCCGTGATGGCGGAGCAACCGGTACGATCCGCTTGCAGTTTAATATCCCTGCCAATACCAACAACCCGTTTTCAAATCTGATTCCCGGCGAAGGCATCCTGTTTTATACAGATGTGCATGTCACACTGCCGACTGCTGCGAAAGTCACGGTGTTCTATGGCTAAGTCTCCGGCATGGCAGCGCAAGGAAGGCAAAAGTCCCTCTGGTGGTTTGAATGCCAAAGGCAGAGCTTCTTACAACGCAGCGAATCCGGGGAAACCCGGACTCAAACCCCCACAGCCGGAAGGTGGTTCTCGTCGAGATTCTTTTTGCGCCCGGATGAAAGGGATGAAGAAGAAGTTGACGAGCGCCAAAACAGCCAGTGATCCTAATAGCCGCATAAATAAGTCACTGAGAGCATGGAAGTGTTAAATGGAAACGGGTACGCTGGTTTGGAATTTAATCACGTCGTTTTTAGTGGGGCTGGTGATGTTCATGCTGAAGAACTCTTCTGATGAACAAAAACGCATTCAGATCCTGCTAAATCGAACTCGGGAGGAAATAGCCCGTGATCACATCACTCGTGCAGAAGTTAGGCAAGACCTTGAGAAGATTATGGAACGCTTCGATACAGGCTTTGAAAGGCTTGAAACAAAGATTGATGCCCTCGCCAAAAAAGGATGATGGAAATGAAAAAGCGAGTTAAATTTGGTGAGGGTGGAGAAACCACCAAAGAAAAAGAATCCGAGTACGAAAAATTTAATAAAGGTAAAGACCGCAAATTGACTATGGCTGAAAAAGCACTGTCATATCCTGCGCGTGTTGCAATCTTAGGGGGTGCCGCTGCGGGTAAAGCCGCTGATCAGGCACTGTACAACTCCGGGCTTACGGATAAAACCAATCCACGGTTTTCTAAAGAAACTCGTGAGGGGCGCGGTTACGAAGAAGCCAAAAAATTAGGGCGCAAAGCTATTGGGCTTGATTCTTTAGACGAGCCCGAAGGTAAGAAAAAAGGCGGTAAAGTAGGTTCAGTTTCTAAACGTGCTGATGGTATTGCCAGAAAAGGCAAAACTCGCGGTAAATTTGTATAACGAGGTTTATCATGGCGATAGTAAATAATGTACCAAGCCCTCCAGATATGGACTCATCCAAGTATGAGCCGGATCTGAACAAACCCAAAAAACCCAAACCCAAGCCTAAGCCCAAACCCAGACCCAAGACGGCAGATATGGGCATTATGGATACGATGAGCGAAGAAGTTTTTACTGCTAAACGCGGGGGTTCTGTCGGCTCAGCTTCCAAACGTGCTGATGGTATTGCCAAAAAAGGTAAAACTCGCGGGAAAATGATTTAATGCCTACCGTAAGTGACAAACAAGAAAGGTTTATGCAAGCGGTAGCGCATAACCCTAAGTTTGCTAAGAAGGCTGGAGTCCCTCAATCTGTTGGTAAAGAATTTACAAAGAAGGAAGGTGGTCAAGTGAAAGAATCTAAAGGCATGATGAAAAAAGAGCTGTCCTTCATGAAAAAGAAGGGTGCCCCCAAGTCCATGGTTAAACATGAAGCAGCCGAAATGGGTGCTATGAAGAAAGGTGGCAAAGTTAAGAAATATGCTGCTGGTGGATTAGCCGCAGGGCACAAAGCTGCCGATGGTATTGCTAAAAAAGGCAAAACCAAAGCTAAAGAAGTTAAGATGTACGGCGGCGGTAAGGCGTGCTGAGATGATGTCGTCACGCGGGATGGGGGCAATCATGCCCTCTAAAATGCCTAAACCTAAACTCAAGAAACGTCGGGATGATACTGACTTTACTGAGTATGCGGAGGGTGGGGAAGTTTGGGATAAACCTAATCCTGCAAAGAAACATAAAAAGCTCAGCCCTGCTAAAAAATCAGCCGCTAAAGCGGCGGCAAAATCTGCCGGTAGACCTTATCCAAACCTGATTGATAACATGCGAATGGCGCGTAAATGACCACTAGTGGCACCACAGATTTCACCCTTGACTTCACGGAAATAGCCGAAGAAGCTTGGGAACGTGCTGGCCGCGAAATGCGGTCTGGGTACGATTTACGTACCGCACGGCGCTCTATGAATCTGATGACCATCGAGTGGCAAAACCGTGGCATCAATATGTGGACGATTGAGCAAGGTGCGATTACCTTGACTCCGGGTATTAACACCTATGCACTTCCACTAGATACGATTGACCTGCTTGAGCACGTGATACGCACGGGCGGAAATACTGCTTCGACTCAGGCTGATTTAAATATCACGCGGATCAGCGTATCAACTTACGCTACGATTCCTAATAAATTGGCTCCCGGACGGCCTATCCAAGTGTGGATTCAGCGGCTTTCTGGTGTGGTTTCCCCAACAGGGGCAACTTTGAACGGCACGATTAATGCCTCAACCACAACCATTACGCTCACAAGCACTGCTAACTTACCCTACGCTGGGTTTGTCCGTATTGACAATGAAGACATTCTTTACCAGTGGTTGAGTGGTAATACCCTTGGGGGTGTGGTACGAGGGCAAAACGGTACGACTGCCGCAAGCCATACCACTGGAGCGACAATCTACAACCCCAATTTACCCGCCATTACCGTCTGGCTGACACCGGATAATTCACAAACTTATCAATTTGTTTACTGGCGGTTACGGCGTGTACAAGACGCTGGGGCGGGTATTCAAACTGCGGACATGAATTTTAGGTTCCTCCCGTGCGTGGTATCCGGGCTGGCGTACTACATCGCTATGAAAGTGCCGGAATTGGCTGAAAGATTGCCAATGCTAAAGGCTGCATACGATGAGCAATTTGACCTTGCTGCTGGGGAAGATAGAGAAAAAGCAGCGGTTCGGTTTGTTCCGCGCCGTCAGTTTATTGGTCGAGGTATGTAGTGGGTAATCGGTTTGCTTCAGGCAAATGGGCGATTGCCATGTGTGATCGCTGCGGGTTTCAGTTCCGTCTTCGTAGTCTCAAAGAAGAAATTATTAAGACAAAGCGGTATAACATTTTAGTATGTGAAGAATGTTGGGACCCCGATCAGCCGCAATTGCAGCTTGGTATGTATCCTGTGGATGACCCTCAAGCGTTACGTAACCCTCGACGAGACACTACTTATGTGACTGCGGGGGTAAACGCAGCGGGTAATCTTACCGGCGGGTCGAGAGATATACAGTGGGGGTGGAACCCTGTAGGCGGGGCAAGTGCTTATGATGCGGGGATTACGCCTAATTACTTGGTCGCTACTGCAAGTATTGGTACAGTTACGGTATCTTAAAAGGAGTTGTTATGGATACGAAAGAAGCACTTACGGCGCACATGAAAAAAGGTAAAAACGCTCACCCCGATGCTAATGTAAAGAAGTTAGCTAAAGGTGGCCCTACCAGTGCAAATATGAAAGCCATGGGGCGTAACTTAGCCCGAGCCGCTAACCAGCGCGGAACTTCTCGTGGGAGATAACATGAGCAAAATTAAATCAGTCCCTGTACCTGTGGTCGGGGAAGAGTCAGCAGTTAAATCTTTAGATGATTTAGTCATTTCCGTGGGTAATTATCGTAGTCGTGACTACCCTCCCGTTAAAACTTCGGGTATTGTCGTTCGTGGCGGTAAGGCACAAACTAAGGGTAAAATGGCGCGTGGGCCAATGGCATAACTATGAATTACGCTGAGTTAAAGCAAAACATCAAAGACATCTGTGAGAATGAATTCACAGAGAATGCTTTGGACATGTTTACTCAGCAAGCTGAGCAAAAGATCTACAACACTGTTCAGTTAGCCAACTTACGGAAAAACGTTGCTGGATCGCTATCCGCAAATAATAAGTATTTACAGTGCCCGGATGATTTTTTGTCTATGTATTCTTTGGCCGTAATTAAGCCAAATGGGGAGTATTTGTACCTGATCAACAAAGACGTTAACTTTATCAGGGAAGCTTACCCCGGACCTACAGATACAGGACTCCCAAAACATTACGCTATTTTTGGCCCTACCACTAACAACGTTGACCAATTAGTGTTTATATTAGGCCCAACGCCAAATTTAGGGTATGGCATGGAAATGCACTACTATTATTACCCAGAATCAATTGTGACTGCGGGCACTACTTGGTTGGGTGAGAATTTTGACTCCGCGCTGCTCAATGGTGCTTTGATTGAAGCTATTCGTTTTATGAAGGGCGAAGAAGCAGACGTGGTAAATTACCAAAAACTTTATCTGCAAGCCATAACGCTACTGAAACAGCTTGGCGATGGTAAGCAGCGCATGGACGCGTACAGGGATGGGCAGTATAGGATGCCAGTGTCGTGAGTATTCTTCAGACTCAAACCACAAGCTTTAAACAAGAGTTGTATCAAGGTATTCATGACTTGACAACTGACAATATTTATATTGCGCTTTTTACCGCCGCTGCAAATCTTAACGAGGCAACTACAACATATTCTTCAGCTAACGAAGTATCAGGTACTGGGTACTCCCCCGGTGGGGTGCAGATGTCAGGTATTTCAATAAGTTCTTCAGGATTTACAGCGTTTGTTAATTTTGCTAACGTTGTATTTAACGCGGCAGTTACTGCGCGTTGTGCGTTGATCTACAATGCAAGTAAAGCAAATAGGTCAATAGCGGTGTTAGACTTTGGCTCTGATAAAAGTTCTGCCAATTTTACAATCACGATGCCTGTAGCTTCCGCTACTACTGCATTGATAAGATCTTCCAATTAATTACTAGGAGTTTATGATGGAAAACAGCAAAGTAAGTGATTCATTCACCAGTGAAATAATTACCCGCCCCGGTTCAGATGAGCAGCTTATAGCAATGGGTGAGTATTTCTTTGAGTGCTATGACAAAGACGGCAACCTTAAATGGACGGATACGGCAAAGAATACCGTTGTAAGTACGGGCTTACAAAATATGTGTGGAGTTGGATTGGATGGAACAACTACTCGATACACCACTTGGTATGTTGGGTTAAAAGGTGCTGGTACAGTTGTACCCGGAGATACCTTATCAAGTCATGCGGGCTGGGCAGAGTTTGCTGCGAGCACTGCCTATAGTGGAAACCGCCCTGCGTTTGTACCTAACACCGCTGCAACAACGGCTACACCCTCTGTGGTAACAAATAGCTCATCTAAAGCCTCGTTTAGTATTCTACAGTCTAACACGGTAACTGGGGCGATGTTATGTTCCGTGGCTTCAGGAACAGCAGCCCCTAACATTTTATTTTCTGCCGGAGACTTTGCGACCTCAAGAACGGTAGCTAACGGCGACACGTTGCAAGTAACGTATCAGTTCAGCTTGACTGCATAATGGCTTTCGTTGTTGCAGATCGTGTACAGGAAACCACAGTCAGCACTGGCACAGGGACAATAAACCTAGGCGGTGTTGTAACTGGGTTTCAATCGTTTGCTGTCATTGGTAGCGGCAATACGACCACGTACACAATCGCGGATGCCACCGGTTCTGACTGGGAAGTTGGAATCGGAACTTATACTTCAGGTACTCCCGCGACCCTATCGCGGGATACGGTGCTGTCTTCCAGCAACTCAGGAAGTCTTGTGAACTTTAGCGCTGGTACAAAAAACGTATTCGTAACGCTACCCGCTGAAAGATCTACTAACTACGCATATGGCACAACAATAATCTTTGGGGGCTAGCTATGGCTGCGCCGAATCTACTTAATTTGACGACTGCCACAGGAAAGACGGCTGGTTTGGCGGTAGGAACTTCAGCTTCACCAATTGTAAGTAACGCTGCAGCTTCTGGTAAGTGCCTAAAGATAAATACGTTAGTGATAGCAAACACAACCGCCAATAACGTAACAGTTACCGTTGATGTATATAAAAATGCAGCAACCTCTTTTGTTCTCACGTCAGCGGTTTACATACCCCCAAATGCTTCATTAGTTGTTATAGGGAAAACCGAGACACAAATATATTTAGAAGAAAACGATAGTTTGAGAGTTCTTTCTGGAACTGCCTCGGCGTTAGTTGCAGTATGCTCTTATGAGGAGTTGTCATAAATGCCCGTTGGATTAGGTGTAAACGGTGGTGTTTTTGGCGCTGTTAATTTACCGGCAAACGGCGTTGCGCGAGGTGTGTGGACAATTAACGAACAGTTCCGCGCCCTAGACAGTGATACTTGGCCCGGACCAATACCTACTACAGTAGAATATTTAGTTCTTGCTGGCGGCGCTAGTGGTGGGCGCGGAGGTGGATCGGGAAGCGTAGGCGGGGGTGGCGGCGCTGGTGGTTACCGCACAGGAAACATAACCAGTATTGCTAGTGGGCAGATTTTTACAATAACGGTGGGCGCAGCCGGTGCCCAAAAAACTGCAAGCGGTACCGGAAATCCGGGTTTTAATTCATCAATAACAGCTCCAGCTACAAGCCCAGCACCTTCTTATTCAATATCATCAACAGGCGGTGGTGGGGGCGGCGCAAACGCCGGAGTAGGTGCATCGGGGGGGTCGGGTGGTGGCGGCGGGAACAACCCAGTAACGGCTGGCTCTGGATCACCACCTCAAGGCAATAATGGTGGTACGGGTAGTAATACAAACCCAGCGGCTGGTGGTGGTGGCGGTGGTGGTATAGGGTCGGCTGGCTCTATTGGATCAGGCACTGCTGGAGGCAATGGAGGTACAGGCACAACAAACTCTATAACAGGATCTTCAGTTACTTATGCTGGTGGTGGCGGCGGTGGGTGTACGGCAGGCAGACCGGCAGGTTCTGGAGGATCTGGGGCCGGAGGCAATGGTGGCGCAGGCGCTGCTGGTAGTGCAGCTCCTAATGCGTTTACAGGAAGTGGCGGTGGTGGAGGGCAGGGAACGTCAACAGGTTATGGAGGTGCGGGATCTTCTGGCATTGTTGCTCTTAAGTTTTCAACAGCTTTTGGCGCTCCTACAACAACTACAGGCGTTGCTACTGGGTATCCAATAGTAGCTGGCGGGTATCGTATTTATGTATGGCAAGGCAACGGTACCATAGGATGGACGTGATGAATGTACACAATCTATTCCCAACGCCAATTGGTTTCTTTGATCGTGCTATTACAGACGAAGAAAAATTATTTATTTTAAATTTAGAGCAAAGACCTAATCTAGGTAACACAACAAGTACAAATAATAAGATTTTAAATGGGATGACGGCGCTACGCTCATTTATAGAAGAAAGCGTCAATTTGTACTTCCAAAGTACCGTACGCCCTAAGCATGACGTTAGTCTGCGAATCACTCAATCGTGGGCAAATTTTTCAAGCCCCGGTCAACACCACCATAAACACTCGCATCCAAACTCTTATATATCTGGTGTGTATTACATCCAAACAAACCCGAACGACAGAATTTATTTTTACAGGGACAAGTGGAAGCAAATAAAATTTCCATCAGAAAACTATAATGAATACAATTCTGAGAGCTGGTGGTTTGAGGCATTTGAAGGGCGGTTAATTTTATTCCCGTCATCACTGACGCATATGGTCCCAACAGTCGAGGGTGACACCATAAGGATTTCATTATCCTTCAATACGTTCCCCGTAGGCGTTGTTGGAGAAGAGGTTGAGCTAACAGGCTTGCGATTGGAGGTGTGATGGCTCACTTTGCAAAGTTAGATGAAAACAATATTGTTATCGACGTTAACTGCTTAGAAAATAGGGAATTGTTGGACGAAAACGGTGTTGAGCAAGAACAAAAAGGCATTGATTTTTTAACCAATTGGTCTGGGGGTTACAGCCTCTGGAGGCAAACTAGCTACAACGGCAGGATAAGAAAGAACTTCGCAGCTCTTGGGGATACATATGATGCTGCAAGAGATGCTTTTATTTCTCCGCAACCTTATCCATCTTGGGTGTTAAACGAAGACACATGCAGATGGGAGTCTCCGGTACCCATCCCTGATGATGGGCGGTTTTACAATTGGGATGAGCCAACAACAAGCTGGGTTGTGACGGAGTAACAATGTGTTCGGTTTTAGCGCCTATGCACAAACACCGTATGCGAGTACCGCAGGCGCAGTAACGCCCAGTAACGTAAGTCAGGTCGATGAAACAGCGACCGGCACTGATGTAGTAGTCAATAACCTTGAAGCGCTAGCACAAATAGCTGAAGCGGCGACCGGCACAGATGCAGTAAGTTCCACGCTAGAAGCAAATGCTCAAGTAACAGAGACCGCGACTGGCACAGATTCAGTAGAAGCATCAGCGCTACAACAAGGCGATATATCAGAAACAGCAAGCGCGTCTGATGCCGTCGATTCAATTCTGGCATACCAAGCCACCGTATCAGAAACGGCTACCGGCACTGATACAGCCAGCGCGGAACAAACAGCCAACGCGCAAGTCGCAGAAACGGCTACTGGATCAGATTCTTTAGAAAGCTTACAAGTCGCTCTGGTTGATGTTGACGAATCAGCGACAATTTCTGATACGCCTCAAGGCTTTCTTACTACAGAAGGAAACATCACAGAAGCCGCAACAGGTGCGGATGATATAAGTTCTGGCGCAGAACATTTAGTTACTACTGAAGAGACGGCAACAGGAAGTGATTCTTTAGCTGCACAGTTGGTTGTTTCGGGGCAAGTTGATGAAACCGCGAGCGGGCAAGACAGTACCTCTGCAAATGTAGATCAAGCAGCTTCTATTTCAGAAACAGGGGCGGCAGCGGACAGCGTTCAAAGCACGTTAGACGCAAGCGCAACAGTAGAAGAATCGTCGTCAATAGCTGATCTAGTCTCGCTTGGCAGTATTTACGGCGTAGCTATATCAGAGTCGGCTTCTGGGGGTGATACCACAACAGCAGACTTGATTGCCAATGCTAATGTAGACGAACTAGCCACCGGAACTGATAGCGTAATTGTTGAGGGTGTTTTTGCCAACGTAGAAGAATCGGCTACAGCAAATGATTTATTAATTGGCGATCTAATTACTGAGGCTTCAGTTCAAGAATCAGCTACAGCGGCTGACAATATAAGTTCCGAAATTGTAGGTATTGCAATCGTAGAAGAATCAGCGACAGCTACAGATACGGTACAGGCAACTTACACTTTAGTATCAACAGTAACGGAAGTCGCAGCCGGCGCGGATAGCATTTCTGTGTTTTTGGACGGAACGGTTAGCGTTTCCGAATCGGCTACAGGATCTGATTTTGTATCGACACTCAATATCTTTGACGAAAACATTGTTGAAACAGCATCGGCAACAGACACTATATCCGCAGGAATCCTGTTTTTAAGCAATATTATTGAGTCAGGAACTGCGTCGGATGTTTTGGTAGCGATACATTTTCTAAACGCAATCATAGCTGAGCTAGCTACAGTATCCGATAGTATTTCCACGATTGGTAGTTTTGGTGGGACAATACAAGAAGCGGCGCAAGCGTTAGATACTTTACTTCCAAGCGGGTCGTTTACAGTTGCGTTATCCGAAACGGCCACAGGATCAGATGCAGTCGATAGTAATTTCTTGTGGACACCAATTGATGATACACAGATAGCTAACTGGGGTGGAATAAATAGCGTACAAACCGCTCAATGGGGGCAGATAAGTAACATACAGTCCCCTAATTGGAATGAAATCAGCACGGTATGAGGTGAATTATGACTATTACACGCACAGATTTGTTAAAACTACCAATTATTGAGACTAACTCAGAAGTTGGCTCGTGGGGAAATGCCGTTAACAACGGCTTGACTGAGTATCTTGATATCGCAATTGCGGGCCTCACAGATTTAGATGGTAATAACTTTTCTGGATCGCCTAACTATCAGTTACTGCTAACGCTTACAACTGGCGACGCTAACGCAGATTATATTGCCTACAACTCCGCCCAATATTCGGCAATTAGAGTTCATGACTTGAATGCAAATTCAACGATCATAGCCCCTGCTTCATATAGGTCATACAAAGTTATTAACGCAGACAATTCACATACACTGACCATTAAAGCCGCCGGACAGACAGGCGTCACGGTAAACCCCGGTGCTTCACTTGTTGCCGTATTTAACGGCCAAGACTACGTAGGTCTTGGGGTGCAGGCTGCTGCAACACTAACGGCTGGGCAGCTTATCAAAGGAGGCGGGACTACGGTTGTTACACCTGCCACCCCCGGAACAGACTATGTAGCCCCCGGTACCCCAACAACATTTACTGCACTGCAAACATTTGCAGGGTCTGCTTCAAACCTAGCACAGACAATTTTGAATTCAACAGAGGTAGTGACAGTATCTGGGGGAGGTGTTCCAGCCACAGTTAACTACGACATAACAACGCAGTCAGTGCTTTATTACACGGGGGATGCTGCTGCTGACTGGACGGTAAATTTTCGAGCGTCTTCAGGAACAACGTTAAATACAGCGCTTGCGATTGACAGGAGCGTCACGGTTGCACTAATGGCAACACAAGGAGTCTCTCCAAGATACAATACAATAATCCAAGTGGACGGAAATACTATTACACCTAAATATCAGGGTGGGATCGCATGGTCGGCTGGTAACGCGTCGGCTATCGACGTATATGTTTATACAATTATCAAGACAGCATCTGCAACATTTACAGTATTAGCGTCACAAACCCAGTTCAAGTGAGCTTGATATGCCAATCATTCAGCGTTTAGGTTCCGCAAGCGCCAGAGGGTTTGGCTTTGGCAAGACAGGCGTCATGTATCAAAGCGCTGTACAAGAATCGGTGACCATAACAGACTCTCCATCCAGAGCTGTATCATACGATTCTGCAATAAGCGAGACCTCTACAGCGGCAGACGCAATAGCAAGCTTGCTTAATAGCTTAAATCAAGTATTAGAAACAGCCACTGGATCAGACTCAATCCAAGGTGATCGAGGCTTTTTAAACACCATCAATGAAACAGCCACGATAAGCGATATTATTAGCACGATAGGCGACCAAACTGTCATAACGGCAGAAACGGCAACTGCAACGGATGCTATTTCTAATATTGGGTCATTTAGTAAGACGGTTACAGAAACAGCGAGCATTACAGACACGCCGCAGCAGACGGTCCTTACAACGAACAATATTGCAGAAATGGGTACTGCAAGCGATGTAATTACATCAAACCGAACAACTTTAAACACAATAACAGAAGTTGCATTAGGCGACGACGAGGTAATTGGCGTGCCTTTGGCAAATCGGAGCGTTGCAGAAACAGCTACAGGGTCTGACTCTGTTTCTTTATCGGTAAGCCCAAGCTATTGGATGGCGGCATACTACGGAGCACTTACATCAGAACCGCAATACGGCACGACAGTTTATAAGGATGCTCAGGACAATATTTATATTACAGGTCAGGGTTCAGGTAACGGTGCAAGTTATGGTGTTAATGTAATTAAATACAATAAAGATGGTGTTCTTCAATGGCAAATAAAACTAGATGGGGGTACAACACAACAAGATGTTGGTTATGCAATAACCGTTGATTCGTCTGGTAATGTTTTTGTAGCTGGCGGCTATAACAATGATGGTAACACCTCACCTCCCGGTGGAGTTAGAGGCTTTATTGTCAAACTAAATTCTAGCGGCACAATTCAGTGGCAAAATTTATTTTGGCCTTCGCAAACAACCCCGATACAACAGTCTAATTTATCGACAAGAGTTTATGGGATGGTTCTTGATAGCTCAGGGAATATATACACAACAGGGTATACAAATTTCACTAGTAACTATTTATTTGTTGCAAAACACAATTCTTCTGGAGTTTTGCAATGGTTTACTCGGATGTTTCCTTTTAATTCCTTGGCTTCCGGCAGTGTTGGATACAGTATTAAAATAAATTCTTCAGGGAATTTAGTAATTGGAGGTACATACGCATACGGTGGGACTAATAATTACGTATCACCCGCCATATATATATTTAATACGTCTGGCAGTTTATTATCTAGTGTAAGAATGCAAGATTCATCTGGTGCTGGCGGAACGCGAAATTCACGATTTTTTAGTATCGCCTTAGATGCGTCAGATAATATTTATGCAACCGGAAGGATTGGAAGCAATTCATTTGGAACAAATAGACAGGGACCTATATTGTGTAAATTCGATAGCAGTTTGACTTTATTATGGACTACAGAATTACGAACTATAAATTCTTCATCTTTTTACGACAGCCCAGCATACGGAGTGACCGTAGACAGTTTTGGAAATCCTTATATTTCATATAGAGACGCGTCGTCCGCCTCTCCCAGTATATACCCAATTATATTAGTAAAATTTAATACATCTGGCGCTATTCAGTGGTCAAATAAAATATCAACGGTAAGCGGTAGCACTGTTCAACTCGGCTCAAATTGGTTAGTAAGTTCACCGACAAATTTAATAGCCGCTTGGTCAGACGCTGCTTCTTCTAACATATACACAGGGATTGCACAAGTTCCTTTAGACGGATCACGGACAGGTACTTATACGGTTGGTCCGTACGGACAGCCAACAACATATGCTTTACAAAGCATAACTCAAGCAACACTCAATTGGTTTACAGAAACCCCAACAACTACGATATCTGCTCCGGTTATGACAACACCAACAGCAACATTTAATAATTACACATCGACCCAATCCTCAACGACAGTTTATATATAGAGGTAAAGTAATTATGTTTGAGCTTCTCGGCGGCGGGTTGATGGGGTCCATATTTGGTGGCTTATTCAGGTTAGCACCTGAAATACTGAAGTTCTTGGACAAGAAGAACGAACGCCAGCATGAGCTGTCTATGTTCCAGCTTCAGACTGACTTAGAGAAGCTTCGTGGCGAGTTCAAGATGGAGGAGAAGTATGTTGATTACTCCATTTCGCAAATGGATACGATTAAAGAGGCATTTAAGGAACAGGCTACCACTGCTAAGGAAGCTGGGTGGCTTGCGTCTTTTATCACTGCTATTACCCGTCCGGGCCTTACTTGGATTGCTTTTGGCGTGTATGTGGCTGTTAAAGCAGCCGGTCTGACGATTGCGTTTCAAACCAACGCAAACTGGGCTGAGGTGCTGACTAAAAGCTATGATGAAGATGACTTCGCCATGCTCAATATGATGTTGACGTTTTGGTTTGTAGGGCGGTCCATCGAGAAGTACAACAAGTCGTGAATGAGGCAAAGAAGCTTTGTAAGGATGTATTGATCAAGCCCTTTGAAGGGCTGGCAAAGCGTTTGCCTGACGGACGAGTTCAAGCCTATCCCGACCCCGGAACCCGTGGGCATCCTTGGACAATCGGTTGGGGTGCAACCGGACCAGACATTAACCCCGGAACCATCTGGACGATGCAGCAGTGCGAAGAGGCGCTTGACCATCATATAGAATATTTCGTACAGGGCATAACCAAGCTTTCACCTAAGATTCAAACCGCACTACCGCGACGCATTGCCGCAGTGACAAGCTGGGTCTACAATTGTGGCCTAGGAAACTATCGGGTTTCTACGTTCAAGAAGCGCGTTGATGCGGGGGACTGGGATGGTGCGGCAGATCAATGTATGCTGTGGAATAAAGCTGCCGGTCGAGTTCTCCCCGGTCTCACCCGCCGTCGCGCTGCCGAAGCTGCCTTAATGAGGTAAAAATGCCACTTAAGAAAATACAATTTAAGCCCGGAGTCAACAAAGAAAATACGCGGTATACCAACGAAAATGGCTGGTATATCAGTGAGAAGGTGCGTTTTCGTCAAGGCACACCAGAAAAAATTGGCGGGTGGCAGCGCATCTCTGGTAGCACCTTTCAAGGAATTTGCCGCCTACTATGGAACTGGGTGACGCTTAGTTTTGATAACTTGTTAGCGGTTGGGACGAATCTTAAATTCTATATTGAGCGTGGCGGCAATTACTATGACATCACGCCAATACGTAAGACGGTGACGCTGGGTACAGACCCTTTTACAACCAACATTACAGCCGGAACTGCCAATCGGGTTTTAGTAACTGACATCGCACATGGCGCTAAGAATGGGGATTTTGTTACTTTTAGCGGGGTTCTGGCGCCTGTTGGGGGGATACCGGCTACTGAACTAAATGCTAATCATCAAATTGCAAACGTTACGACTAACACTTACACAATTACCGTTTCAACAAATGCTTCGTCAATAGCCACGGGCGGCGGTAGCACGGTAACGGCCAAATACGAAATCTCTGTAGGCCCAGCTATTCAAGGTGCGGTTATTGGTTGGGGTTCCGGCGGCTGGGGGCAAGGTACGTGGGGGATAGGTCTTCCCGGTACCGAACAGTTGAGGTTATGGGAGGCTGAAAATTGGGGGGAGGATCTTGTGTTTCTTCCTCGCGGCGGGGCGCTGTACTACTGGGATGCAACAACTGGGGTATCAGCTAGAGGGGTAGAACTTAATACGATTGGGGGGAGTGTAACTTTTACAGCCGCTTCTCCTACAGTCGTTACACTAAATGAAAGTAGTTTAGTAGAAGGCACCGCAGTTCAATTTAATGCTCCGGGCAACCCGCCCACAATGCCTTCTGGGATATCAGCAAATACAACTTATTACTTGCGAAATGTTGCTGGGGCCACAGCAAATATTTCTCTGGTTCCCACAGGACCGTTAGTTAATGCTGCGTCCACAGGGTCAAATGTTTACATATCGGAACTTGTAGATGTACCGACTAAAACGAACACATTTATTATTTCTGATGCTTCAAGATTTTTAATACTTTTTGGCACTACAGATTATGGTAGTGCGGTGCTAGACCCTATGCTTATTCGGTGGTCGGACCAAGAATCTTTAGTAGATTGGGTTCCCGCAGCTACAAGTCAGGCAGGATCTTTGCGGTTATCGCATGGGTCGGAAATTGTTACGGTGGTGCAAACTCGCCAAGAAATTGTTGTGTTTACAGATGCTTCGCTGTACTCATTGCAGTATCAAGGCCCACCTGTTGTGTGGGGTACTCAGCTATTAGGCGACAACATATCAATCATAAGCGCACATTCGGCAATCGTTGCATCAGGCATTGTGTATTGGATGGGGGTTGATAAGTTCTACAAATACGATGGTCGGGTGCAGACACTACGCTGTGATCTTAGACGGCATATATTTTCTAATTTAAATCCTTCACAAACCGACCAAATATTTGCAGGTACCAATGAAGGATTTAATGAAGTTTGGTGGTTTTATCCCTCACTAAATTCAACCGTAATAGACCAATACGTAGTGTATAACTATGTAGAAGATGTTTGGTACTACGGTACCATGGGGCGTACAGCTTGGAGTGATTCGGGGTTACGTGCTTACCCGCAAGCCGCAACCTACAGCTATAACGTCGTTAACCATGAATTAGGTTGGGATGATCAGACAAGTGAAACGCCGGTGGCTATTAACGCTTACATCGAATCAGCCGAATTTGATATTGAGGATGGGCAGAACTTAGCGTTTGTATACCGTATCGTACCTGACATTACGTTTGATAATTCGACTGCGGAGTCCCCGCAAGTTACGATGACACTGCTACCGCTCATAAATTCCGGCTCTGGGTATAACACTCCACAGTCAATAGGGGGCAGTTCTTCGGCAGCTATCCAGCGGCTTACGACAGTTAATATTGAACGGTTCACAGGGCAGGTGTACATCCGGGTGCGTGGTAGGCAGATGATCATTAAGGTTGAGTCTACTGATCTCGGTAATGCTTGGCAGATTGGCACCCCTAGAATTGATCTGCGTCTTGATGGTAGGGCCACAGGACAAGGTGTATGACCATCCTAAAAAACCCTCCGGCACCCAACCTGCCGCTTTCCCCAGAGATATGGGATGCTAGGTATCAGGATCAGTTTGCCAACGTTGTACGTCTTTACTTTTCCCGGATACAAAATGTTACGCAAAACTTACTTGGCACTAACGGTGGGCAGTTTATTGACTGCCCTAATGGGCTATTTTTCAACACCGCCGACCAAACCTTTGCGGCTATCAATACTGCATACCCTGTAGTTTTTAACAACTCATACCTGAACAACGCCGTTGCGTTACAGGCCGGAAGCACCTCTAGGGTAGAAGTTAGCGTTAATGGGGTGTACAACTTTCAGTATTCGGGGCAAGTTAAGACAACAAGCTCGGGGGATAAAAACCTGTATCTCTGGATTGCACGTAACGGTACCAACATAGGCTACTCAACCCATGCGTGGACATTCCACGATAACAACCACTACGCGGAAATAAGCTGGAACTTTAATATTGACTTAGTTGCCGGGGAGTACATAGAATTGCAAATTGCTGCGGATAGCACCGCCATAAGGTTGGATGCAGAAGCTGCAACGGCTCCCCACCCCGGTATACCGTCAGGCGTTTTAGCGGTAAACTTTATCGCTCCGTTACCCGATCCAAGGCCCACACCACCATGAACGAAGAAGAAATTCAAAATATCCAACGTATTGTAGTAGAGCATTTTACTAGGCAACTAGGCGGCGACCAAGAAAAAGTTGAAGTAGCGCTTAGGGAAATAGCGGCTGCTATACAAAAAGAAGGAGATAAACTCATATACTCCGACATTACAAAAGAAATTGTATTTTTAATATCTGTACGCGGTAAGAATATCGTTGAATTTCACGCTATGATTGGGGGAAACCCTAAAGAAGAAGAAAAGTTTAATATGCTTGAAAAAGAACTTCCTTACTTATTTGAAAAGTTAAAAAGTTTAGGGGTTTATATTGCGTATATATCTTCTCCTGTTAAATTGTTTGGGCCATTTAAAAAGTTGTTAGATAAGTTTGGGTTTAAAAATTCTAAAGAATTTAAAGATGATAAAACCCCTGTAATTGCTTACTATAAGACATTATTCAATGGAACTTAATATAGATCATCTGAAGCCAATAAAGCCGCCTAATCTAGCTGATGGGGTTAGGGATTCTTTACCCTCCATACGTGACCAAATGTTAACTGAAGCTAAGTATGATGAGTTTCTTTCTTTATACAAAAAAGAATTAACTAACGGCGCGTTGACCCCTGCGGAATTTGAATACAAACATCATTTTACAACTGTTCATGAAGACTTTGGTTGCGCGTTGTATGGGCGGGAAATGCACTTAAAAAAGGGGACTATTGTAGTTGGTGCCACCCATAAGCACCCCGCAATTATTGTTTTATTAAAAGGTGAGATTGCTGTTGTTTCTCAAATGGGGCGGCGGGTTATGAAAGCCCCTTGTGTTTATGCTTCTGATCCCGGTGTACGTCGGATAGGGTTTGTTTTAGAGGATTGTATTTGGGTAAACGTTATAGCTACCGCGCATGTAGGAGAAGATAACTTATCAAAAATTGAAGCCCATCATGTTGTTACTCCCCCCAAAATAGAGAGTTAATAATGGCGTTTTTTGTTATTATCCCCGCTGCCGCTACCGGTCTAGTTGCTATAGGTTCTGCTGTGGCCGCAGGGGTTGCGGCGTTAGGTACGGCAGTAGCTGGAGTAGTCGGTATATCAGCTACAGGGGTACTTGCTTCTGCTATTGGGGCGGGAACTATATCCGCAACTATAACCGCCATAGAAGGCGGAGGCGTTGAAGACATACTTAAGTCTGCTGTAATTGGGGGGGTTACTTCTTATTTTGGGGGGACAATCGCGTCTGAAATCGCAGGTAGCGTTGCTATGTCTGGCGCAACAATTGCTGCCGATCTAGGATTTGCTGATCTTGCTAGTTCACTTTTTTCTTCATCAGAACAAATTGTTAAATCTGCGCTTACTTCTTCTTTTAGTGCGGCTATAAGTGGAGCGGACCCTGTTAAAGCATTAGTAAAAGGGGGGTTAAGTGCCGGGGTAAGTGAAGCAGTTGGCAAAACAATCGATAGTGTAGTTGGCGGTATTCCTGAGATTGACAAGATAAGAGCAAGTTATGGTGGTAGTGCGCTAGAACGGGCATTAAAAACTTCAGTTGCTGCCACGCTTGTGTCAGGGGCAGATTTTGATAAAGCGTTTGTAAGTTCTCTTAAAGCTACTGGAGTTAATACATTATTTAACGAAGTTACTAAAACGTTTAAAGATTTAGCGCCAAAGCTAAACACTGATGGGGCACTACTACAACAATCAGAAGAACAGGTTAGTGGGCTTATTAGACGAGAAAGGGATGTAAAAACTCAGATAAACAGTTTTCTCCCTGAATACGAAGCAGCAGCCGAACCTGTTAACGCCTTAATAACACAAGAAAAACAATATCTTGATCTATTAAATAATACTTATATCCCTCAAGCACGAGCGATAGATGAAGAAGTTAATAATCTCAATGCGATAGTTGCGGCTGCTCAAGATCCTAATCACGGGATGAATCATCCGTTCTACCAAAAAAAGCCTTACATGTGGTTTTCAAACAGAATAGGTAGTCAAATAGGGGATTATAAATTTCAAACTATAACCTATCCGGTTGAATATCAGGACGAAAACGGTGGCGGCAGTTACATGGCTACAGTAGCGGGAGCGGTAAACACACGTACAGGGGCGCAATTTTTTGATTTGGGAGCACTTGTTGATGACATAAATGCAAACGGAACGGCGTTAGCCAATAAAGCGGACACGTTAAAAACAAATATTGACGGTGCAAAAGCAGGGCTAGCTACTGTTAAGTCAGAATTCGATAAGATTTACCCCACATTCCAGCCAGTGCAGTCTAGGATGGATGAGTTAATGGGGGATCTAGACACAATTAAAGATGAATTTGATGCAATTAAGCCCACACTAGACGCTCGCCAAGACGCTTACGAAACCACGCTAAAACAGTTTATACAACAAGAATCAAATAACGCTGCCGTTGTTGCCGATGTACTTGAAGATCTTCCTGAAGCGGAAGCTACATGGAAAGCGTACATGCGTGCAGATGCTGCGGACGCGGACTTAGCTGCACTTTATAGATTAGGTAAAGGCGACCTTTCAGCGGGGGCTAATTTAGTTAAAACTATTTCTGCGAGTTACGCAGATAAAGTAGGTGCCGGTATCGCGGGCAATTTAACGGAACCAGAAGTATCTAGGTTAAAAACAGACTTAGTTGAATATAGCAGGCAAAGTAGTTCGGGGATGACCTTATCCGAATTTTGGGGGTGGATGAAAGGTCAACCCACAGTCGAAGTACGTACGGAAAAAATTACTAATATTTATCATGATAATAACAAGCCCGCCGCTATAGACGCTTTAACTGGGGATTACGGCAAATTTCAATTACCTGAAGGAACTAGACTAGCTACATCTAGTGAAGTAGCAACCTTTCTTGAAAAATGGAACAGCCCAGCAGGAAGCGAAGATGAATCTTTAAGCGTCAACGCATTTGCAAATAAATACCTTCCAGCAGGTGCCAAGTTTGTTAGTGGGGGTAATGGTAACTGGTTTATATATACCACGACGCAAGATGGAGCTACGTTATCAAATCCTGTAGCAATTAGAGATGATACTGCGGCGCTAGGAGTAGTAAACGCACTTAATATAACAAAAAGTCTTATAGATAAATATGGTGGTAACACTACGACTGCTGCCGTAGTAAAAGATATTCTTGCAGTAGGAACGCAAGGAACCGCTGAATTTACAAGAATAATGAGTGATTTGGTTTGGGCTACAGGACTTGTAAAACGAGACAATGTTGTTGCCCGAGTAGCAGACGCAGCCACTAAATGGGGGGCAAATACTCAGTCTGATATTACCAAAGCTCAAGAAAAAAATATTACCGATAGAGTAGCCGCTCAAACAGGCGCGATTAATAAATCCCTTGAATTTTTTAGAGCTGCTTACGATAACCCTTTAGGGTTTATAACTTTTGCTGGTAAAGAAGCTATTCAAGAAGTCTTCCCCCTACTAGCAAGCGGCGGTGTTGGGCGAATGATGATTGCGGTTGGGCAGCGCTCCATGGCGTTTACTGCTGCTACCGGGGTTAATGGTTTTATGAACGCCGGGGAGTCGTTTAGTAGTAACTATACCGAAACTTATGACAACGTATTAAAAAGAACAGGTAGCGAAGAACTAGCTAAAACTCAAGCCGCTAAATCAGGATGGCTTGCTGCTGGAGTCGGGCTTGTGTCTTCTGCGGTGGGAGATAGTACGTTAGTTAAAGCATTTATGGGAGATTTAAGACAGCAGTCCGTAAATCTTCTAGCAAAAGAAACTACTAAAGGGTATCTTACTGAATGGGGGGAAGGCTTTGCACAAAACGTAGCTATGCAATATACCTCGTTTGGGAAAGTAAATTGGGATCAAGCCCAAACTGCTGGGGCGCTTGAAGCGGGTATAGGGGCAACAGTTACTGTCAGCACACTAGCACCGGGGACTATTAATTATTCCGCGCTTGTCGCTAAGGACGCTGCCGGTAACCCAGTTACGCTTCAACAATATATAGACGGCACTAAATCGGTTGCACCTGACACATTAGACCTTAACGCTAAACTTGGCGGTAACTTAACTATTAGGGACATGACCAACTATGGGTCTTTGGTAGATCAAGATAGCCCTATAACAAGTGAAGAGTATTTTCGCACTGCTTCAGAATTACGTGCAGTAGGTATTGACCCAACATTAACTGTTGTTAATGAAGTCGTAGGGCAAGTTGCGGAACTTTCAGGGGCACCGCTTTCTAAAGCTATTCAGGATTATATAGATCCAAGAACTACTGATTTTGCTGAAGCCAAGCAGACAATGTTAGATCTTGGGTATAAAAATCCAACAGACGCAGAAGTTGTTCAATTTGCTAAAGTAGGGTTGGAAGCAGATACGGCAAAAGAAATTCAAGCGTATGTAACAACTAAAACTAACGAAGCCGCAAGTCAAGGCAGGGTATATAACGGTACTATTTATCCCAGTAAAGACGCTGCTGATTTTGCTAAAGCCACTGCCGAAGGTCGAGTCTACAACGGTACTGCTTATGCTACTGTACAAGCCAAAAACTTAGCTGAAGCCACCGCACAAGGGCGGGTTTATAACGGCACTATCTATACAACCGCTGCGGAAGCAACTAATGCTAAGAACTTAGCAGACGCTACTGCTGAAGGTCGAGTATTTAATGGGGTGATCTATGCTACTAAAGCGCAAGCTGAGGCTGCGAATAATTTAGCCACCGCCACTGCCGAAGGACGGGTTTATAACGGTACTATTTACGCTACAAAAGAAAATGCAAATTTTGCTAAAGCTACTGCCGAAGGCAGGGTCTACAATAATACTGTTTACGCTACTGCGTCGGAAGCAACTAATGCTAGGAACATAGGAACCGCAATAGCAGAGCAAAGATATTATAACGGTACTATTTACACTACTAAAGCTGAAGCCGAAGCTGCTAAGAACTTAGCAGACGCTACCGCGCAAGGGCGCGTGTTTAACAATACTATTTATGCCACTAAAGCTGAAGCTGACACGGCTAAAGGGTTGGCGCAAGCAACTGCCGAAGGCAGGGTGTTTAACGGAGTAATTTACGATACCAAAGAAGCAGCGGCATCTGCGGCTAGCGTTGCAAACCAAGTTAATTCAATTGTGACTGATACTGGGCTAAGTAACGATGCTAAAGCTACGGCAATTGTAACCATAGCAAACAACGCAGGGCTAAATAATACTCAACTTGCAGAGGTGTTACAGATAGATACTGAGGTGGTAGATGGGTATTTAGCAATCGCACAAGGGCGGGTCTATAACGGGGTTACTTACGCTACTAAAGCTGAAGCCGATGCAGCTAAAGCCTTAGCTGAAGCCACTGCACAAGGGCGGGTTTATAACGGCACTATTTACGCTACTCAAGGGGAAGCAAATTTTGCTAAGGCGGAAGGCGAAGGACGGGTGTATAGCGGTACTGCTTATCCTACTGTAGAAGCCAAAAACTTAGCCCAAGCTACTGCCGAAGGCCGAGTCTATAACGGTACTATTTACGGCACTGTAGAAGCCAAAAACTTAGCCCAAGCCACTGCCGAAGGCCGAGTCTATAACGGCACTATTTACGGCACTGTAGCAGCCAAAAACTTAGCCGAAGCCACCGCACAAGGGCGCGTATTTGGGGGGACCATTTACGACACAAAAGAAGCGGCGGGTTTAGCTAAAGCAACTTCAGAAGGTCGGGTGTATGGTGGAGTTACTTACACTACTAAAGAAGATGCGGACTTAGCTAAAGCAACTGCCGAAGGGCGGGTATTTAACGGGGTTACTTATAACACCAAAGATGCAGCGGATAAAGCTAAGGCTGTTTTTGAAGGGCGCGTCTATAACGACCAAGTTTTTGCAACCAAAGCTGAGGCACAGCTTGCAGAAGCTACTGCACAAGGGCGGGTGTATAACGGTACTATTTATGCTACAAGCCAGCTAGCACAATTTGCCCAAGGAACTGCCGAAGGTCGAGTGTATAACGGCACACTCTACCCTACTAAAGCTGAAGCTGATTTTGCAAAATCTTACGCCGCAGCAGAAGCAGCGGGTAAAGCGTATAACGGCACTATATATGGAAGTAAATTACTTGCAGATAGGGCTAGGGCGACAGATGAAGGTCGGTATTATAAAACTATAATATATGAAACAAAAGAAGCGGCTGACTTTGCCAAAGCTACTGATGAAGGACGAGTCTATAACGGAGTTGTATACCCAACCAAGTACGACGCAAAAGAAGCTGCGGGGTATGCTTATAACGGCGTTATATATGAAACTAAAACAGGTGCAGAGAGGGCTAGAGCTGAAGCAGAAGGTAGGTATTATAACGGTAAAGTTTACGGCACCATAGAAGAAGCAAACTTAGCTCAAGCCACTGCCGAAGGTCGAGTCTATAACGGCACTATATATGACACTAAAGAAGCAGCTATTTTTGCTAAGGCAGAAGGCGAAGGTCGAGTATATGGTGGAATTGTTTATCCTACAAAATTAGCTGCTGATACTGTCAAAGCAAAAGATGAAGGTCGGTTTTACAACAACAAAATATATGAAACTGTAGAAGCCAAAAACTTAGCTGAAGCCACCGCACAAGGGCGAGTCTATAACGGCACTATATATGACACTAAAGAAGCAGCTACTAATGCAAAGAATTTTGATATCGCTGTATCCCAAGGCAGAGTATATGAAGGTAAAATTTATCCATCTAAAGCTGCTGCGGATTTAGTCAAAGCCACTGCCGAAGGCCGAGTCTATAACGGTACTATTTACGGCACTGTAGAAGCCAAAAACTTAGCCCAAGCCACTGCCGAAAATCGAATCTACAACGGTAC
>Ga0172372_10001862_pt1 | contig 32416 bp, 31 predicted proteins | sample LakKiv5m_2_FD_114544 | JGI IMG/M metagenome (GOLD analysis project Ga0172372, IMG submission 114544) | Freshwater microbial communities from Kabuno Bay, South-Kivu, Congo - kab_092012_9.5m | ecosystem: Environmental > Aquatic > Freshwater > Lake | place: Democratic Republic of the Congo... | reverse complement strand
GCACGTAGCGCAGCTCCACCCGGGGGCCCGGGAGCCGCCGGGCGTCGCGCATCAGCAGGGTGCGCTCCACGTGCCCCAGCACCTCGTCGGCCTCGGGCGCCACCCGCACCCGCAGCCAGCCGAGGCCGGCGTCCAGGAGCGCGTGCGCGTGGTCGTTGTCGAGCCGGATCCCGTCGGTGTCCACCCCCATGCGGGTCGAGGCGGCGCTCCCGAAGGCCACCAGGTCGGCGAGGTGGGGCAGGAGCAGCGGATCCTCGTCGCCGCAGAGCCACACCGCGGCCGGACCGACCGCGGCGTGGAGGGCCCGGAAGGCGTCGAGGTCCATCCGTGCCCAGGCCCCGTCGGGGCGCCGCTCGCTCACCCGGAGCACGAGCCAGGCGGGGGCGGGACAGCGCTCCCCACCTTCGAGCGCCGCCCACGCCGAGCCGGCGACGCGCCGGACCGTCGCGCCGGTCAGCGGGAGCTCCCCCGCCGACGCGAGGTACCGACCGTAGATCACCCGGGCGCGACCGAGGGCGGCCGAGCTCACGTGAAGAACGCGTCCCCGTGGTAGTAGACGTACTGGGACAGCGCGAGCTTGAAGTCCATCTGGTCCCGCCTGGCCTCGCGCCAGTAGCGCGGGAAGCCGCCCAGCCAGCGGGCGCCCCCCTCGCGCACGCGGCGCTTGACCTGCCGGGCCAGGAAGTAGCCGTTGGCGCGGAAGAAGAGCGCCTTCAACTCGGCTTTTCCGAGCCCGCTCGCCGCCTCGGTGAGCTCTCCCCCCTGGTAGAAGGTCGCGGAGTGCTCGCGCTCCAGGTAGTTCACCTCGAGCCCGGAGTCCTTCATGATCTCCAGGTTCCAGAGGGGGGTGAAGAAGAAGAAGGCGGCGCGATCCAGCCCCGACTCGCGCGCCACGTCCCAGGTCTTCCGGGCCGCCTCGGCCGACTCCCCCGGGGTGCCGATGAGGAAGTAGCCGAGCGTCTTGATGCCGGACTTCCGCACCAGCCGCAGCTTCTCGTAGAGCTCGTCCTGGTCGAGCTCCTTGTTGAGCAGCGAGTTGCGGACGTAGGGGTCCCCCGCCTCGATGCCCAGCCGGAGCTGCACGCAGCCCGCCGAGCGCGCCAGCTCCAGCTTCTCCTCGGTGAGGTGATCCACGCGCGAATAGGCCGAGAAGGGGAGCCGGCTGTGCAGCCCGAGGGAACGGTAGGTGGCGGTGAACTCCTCCAGCCAGCGCTGGTGCATGAGGAAGTTCTGGTCGTAGAAGGAGAGGTAGCGCAGCCCCTGGTGCCGGTGCCGGTCGTACTGGAGGGCGCACTCCTCGGCCACCGCGGCCGCGCTCCGCTTGCGCACGAAGGGCCCGGTGCCCTCCAGGCGGCGGGCCAGGACGGGCGAGGAGCAGAAGGAGCACTGGTAGGGGCAGCCGCGAACGCCGATCATCGGCAGATAGCCGGCGTGGTAGATCATCCGCGGGTGCTGCTCCCAGAGCCGCCAGTCGTTGGGGGGCAGGGCATCCAGCGCGGCCCCGCGGGGGAGCGGACCGAGCCCGGTCTGGATCACCTCCTCGCCCTCGCGCCACGCGAGGGAGGGGATCTCCCGCAGCCGCGCGGGATCGGCGCCGTCCTCGAGCACGTCGAGCAGGGCGTGGAAGGTGTACTCGCCCTCCCCGACCACGACGTAGTCCATCAGCGGATGCCGGGCGGTGCCCTCGGTGTCCAGCGAGGCGTGGTGGCCCCCGAGGGTGACCACGAGGTCCGGCAGCACCGACCGCGCGGCCTTCACGATGCGCAGGACCGAGGGCATCCGCGGGGTGACGGTGGAGACGGCCAGGACCTGCGGGCGGAAGCGCTCCAGCCGCTCGCGCAGGTGGCTCTCCCACTGGTCCCAGAGGAAGGTGAAGTCCACCACCTCGGCGCGGTGGCGACCGACATGGTTCACGAAGCTCGCGATCGACGCCGTCCCCAGGTGGTACAGCTCCAGATCGCGGTCGATCGTGGGGTTGACGCAGAGGACGCGCATCGCGCCTACTATAGCGCCGTGCCGCCCCCGCTTTCCGTAGTGGTCCCCGTCTGGAACGAGGAAGCGCGCGTGCTCGCCGGGCTGCGCGGGATGGCGCGGGTCGGGGAGCTGGTGGGGGAGGTCGAGGGGGTCCTGGTGGACGACGGCTCCACCGACGGCACCCTCGCCCTCGCGCGCGCCCACGCCCCCCCGTGGATCCGGATCCTCGCCGAGCCGCGTCGCGGCAAGGGCGCGGCGCTCAAGGCCGGCGTGGCGGTCACCACGGGGCGGCGGGTGCTCGTCTCCGACGTGGACTGGAGCGTGGCCCCGGAGGCGGTCCCCGCCTTCCTGGAGCGAGACGCGGACGTGGTCAACGCGGTGCGCGAGGGAAAGGGGGCGCGGCGGCTCGCGGAGCCCTTCCTGCGCCACCTGATGGGCCGGGTGTTCAACCGGCTGGTGCAGGAGACGGTGCTCTCCGGGCACTGGGACACGCAGTGCGGCTTCAAGCTCCTCGACGGGGACGCGGCCCGCAGCCTGTACCCGCAGCTCACCGTGGACGGCTGGGCGTACGACGTGGAGCTGCTCACCCTGGCCCACCTCCACGGCTACACGGTCGAGGACGTGCCGGTGGTGTGGCGCTACGAGCCGGACTCCCGCCTGCGGCCCATCCCCGACGGGCTCGCGATGCTCCGCGAGGTGTGGGCGATCAAGGCCAGGGTGCGCCGGGGCGGCTGGGCCGGCGGCTGAGCCGCGCGCCGTGCATCCGATCGAAGAGGTGCGAAAAATATTTCGCACCAGGGCTGCACGGTCCGACGTGGAGCGAGTAGAACATGTTCCACATTCCCATGATCCTCGTCGCCCTCACGCACCTCGCCCACGCGGGCTCCAGCGAGCCTTCCACCCCCACCGTGGCTGCGGACAACACCGTCACCACCGACGTGGTGGTGGCCGCCAGCCCCGCCCAGGTCCGCTCCGCCCTCTCGGACCCGCGGGCGGCGGCCTCGCTCTCCGAGGGGGTCACCGAGGTGAAGCTCCTCGGCAAGGACGGCCCGTGCGACGTCGTGGAGGTCACCTGCAAGGGCATGACCTCGCCGCTCGTGTACGTGGCGCGCCGCTGCGCCACCGCGGACGGCTTCACGGAGACCCTGGTCCGGAGCGACGACTTCGACGTGCACAGCGCCAACTGGCGCCTCGAGCCGGTGGCCGGCGGCGGTACGCGCATCACCTTCGAGATCCGCACCGAGCCGGACCTTCCGCTGCCCCGCCGCATCATCCAGGCGGCGGTCCAGTCCTCGGCGGTGGAGACGGTACGGAACCTGGTCCGGCGCGTCACCGGAAGGTAGGCCGCACCCGGGGTCGGTGAGGGGCCCGGTGTTTAGCTCCCACCGATGTCTCGTCGCGTGACCGTCCACGGCTCCCTCTCGGAGCTGCCCGCCGCCGCCTGGGATGCCTGCGCGGGGTCCGGGAACCCCTTCGTGTCGCACGCGTTCCTGTCCGCGCTGGAGCTCTCCGGGTCCGCGTGCGCGCGGACGGGCTGGGCGCCGAGTCACCTCGCGGTGTGGGAGGGCGACGCGCTGGTCGCCGTGGTCCCCGCCTGGGCGAAGTCCCACTCCTGGGGCGAGTACGTCTTCGATCACGGGTGGGCGGAGGCCTGGGAGCGCGCCGGGCACGCGTACTACCCGAAGCTCCTCACCGCGGTCCCCTTCACCCCCGTCCCCGGGCCCCGGCTCCTGACCCGGGACCCGGCGGTGCGCGCCGAGCTGCCCGCGCTCCTCGCCGCGGCGGGCGGGGGGCTCTCCTCGGTCCACGCCAACTTCCTCGTCGAGCCGGACCGCGCGGCCTTCGCCCAGGCGGGCTGGCTCCTGCGCGAGGGCTTCCAGTTCCACTGGCACAACCAGGGGCACGCCAGCTTTGACGACTGGCTGGGAACGCTCACCTCGAAGCGCCGCAAGGAGGTGCGCCGGGAGCGCTCCGGCGCCGCCGCCCACGGGCTGCGCCTGGCCGACCTGCCCGGCACCGAGGTGTCCGAAGCCCTCTGGGACCAGGTGCACGCGCTCTACGTGGCCAACTCGGACGGCCGCTGGGGCCAGGCCTACCTCACCCGCGACTTCTTCCGCCGCCTCGGCAGCCTGGGCGACCGCGTGCTCGTCAGCTGCGCCTTCGACGGCCCGCGCCTGGTGGCGATGGCGCTGCACCTGGTGGGGGAGGACACGCTCTACGGGCGCAACTGGGGCGCCTCGGTCCGCCTGCCCTTCCTCCACTTCGAGCTCTGCTACTACCGTGCCATCGAGTGGGCGATCGGGCACGGGCTGGCGCGCGTGGAGGCCGGGGCGCAAGGGGAGCACAAGCTCGCCCGGGGCTACCTCCCCACCCCCACCTGGTCGGCGCACTGGATCCCGGACCCGCGCTTCCGGGCCGCCGTGGCCGAGTTCCTGCAGCGCGAGCTCAAGCAGGTGGATCGGACCATCGCGGTCCTGGAGGCCCACGGTCCCTACCGGGAGGGGTGAGTCCTCCGCCCGGGCCCCCGGGCGCCTCCTCGGCCGGCTGACCGAGCACCCCCGGCCGCGCGGGGCGGTGCTTGCGCTTCCGCAATCAATGGATCCCGACATCCGGTGACAGTGGACGGAGCCCCACCGGAGTCCCCATGTTGTCGAAGTCGCAGGCACGCGCCTTCTTCCTTGGCTTCACCCTGCTGTTCAGCGGCGTGTTCCTCTTCCTCACGGTGGACACCATCCGCCAGGTCCCGGCCCGGTCCCACGAGGACCGCCTCACCCCCGACGTGGTGGCCGGCAAGGAGATCTGGGAGCGCAACAACTGCATGGGCTGCCACACGCTCCTCGGCGAAGGCGCCTACTACGCGCCCGAGCTGACCAAGGTGGTGGAGCGGCGCGGCGAGGTGTGGATGCGCACCTTCCTGAAGGACCCCCAGGCCATGTACCCGGGGCGCCGCAAGATGGTGCAGTACAACTTCGACGACCAGCAGATCACCGAGCTCATCGCGTTCTTCCGGTGGGTCGGGGAGATCGACACCAACGGCTTCCCCGCCAAGCCGGACATGACCACCGCGGGCTTCGTCGCCCAGGCGGCGGTCGGCTCGACCGGGAAGCTCACCGCCCCCGAGGGCGCCGCCGCGGCCCCCGGGGCCACCTCGGCCGCCCCCGCCTACTTCGACCAGGTCTGCAAGGGCTGCCATGCGGTGGCCGGCGCGGGCGGGGTCGTCGGCCCGGCGCTGGACGGCGTGGGCGGACGCCTCGACGCCGCCGCCCTCGACGTCTGGTTGAAGGACCCCGCCTCCGTGAAGCCGGGGACCACGATGCCCAACCTCGCGCTGCCCGACGCGACCCGCGCCGAGCTCGTCGCCTACCTCACCACGCTCCGCTGAACCCCCGGGAGTCGCCATGCGCTACCGCTCGCAGAAGGTCGCGTACCTCTTCTTCGCCACCTGCATGCTGCTCTTGGTCCTCCAGCTCGCCTACGGCTTCGTGATGGGCTTCGCGCGCATCGGGATGGACGGGCTGCACGACTGGATCCCCTTCAACGCCGCCCGAGCCACCCACACGAACCTCCTCGTGGTCTGGCTGCTCTCCGGCTTCATGGGGGCCGCATACTTCATCCTCCCCGAAGAGGCCGAACGGGAGCTCTACAGCGTCCCGGCCGCGCTCGTACAGTGGGCCAGCCTGGTCATCGTGGGGGTCACCGCGGTGATCGGCTTCCACCTGAACTGGTGGGAGGGTCGCAAGTTCCTCGAGATCCCGCGCCCGCTCGACTACCTCGTGGTGGTCAACGTGCTCCTGTTCCTCTGGAACATCGGGCTCACGGTGTGGAAGGGGCGCCGCTACACCACCACCGGCCTGGTCCTGCTGTCGGGCCTCGTCTCGGCCGCGCTGCTCTACCTCCCCGGGATGATCACCTTCGACTCCCAGGTGTACGACTCCTACTTCCGCTGGTGGGTGGTCCACCTCTGGGTGGAGGGAGTGTGGGAGCTCATCATGGGCGGCATCCTGTCCTTCCTGCTGATCAAGCTCACCGGCGTGGACCGGGAGGTGATCGAGAAGTGGCTCTACCTCATCGTCGGGCTCACCTTCCTGTCGGGCATCCTCGGCACCGGGCACCACTACTACTGGATCGGCGCCCCCGAGTACTGGCTCGCCGTGGGCGGGTTCTTCTCGGCGCTCGAGCCGCTCGCCTTCCTGGGCATGGCCCTCTACACCGTGGCGATGTCGCGGAAGGGGGGGAAGCGCCCCGACAACCGCGTCGCGCTCCTGTGGACCGTGGGCTGTGGCGTCATGAGCTTCGTGGGGGCCGGCTTCCTGGGCTTCGCGCACACCCTGCCCCAGGTGAACATCTGGACCCACGGAACACTGGTCACCGCGATGCACGGTCACCTCGCCTTCTGGGGTGCCTACGCGATGCTGGTGCTGGGCATCATCGCCTACGCGATGCCGCTCCTCACCGGGCGCGCCCTGCACCGGCACTGGTCGGCCGAGTGGGCGTTCTGGACCAGCAACGTGGGGATGCTGGGCATGACCGGCGCCTTCGCGGTGGCCGGGATCGCCCAGGTCTACCTGGAGCGGCGGATGGGCATGGACTTCCTCGCCGCGCAGGAGGCCATCGAGGTCCACTTCGTCGGCCTCCTCCTCGCCGCCACCCTGTTCAGCGTGGGCATCGGCCTCTACGTGTGGAACTTCATCCGCCACGGCCTGCCCACCGACGAGGCGCTGGGCGCCGACGCCCCCGCCGCCGAACCCCTCCCGGCGAAGTGAGCGCATGTCCGCCCGTCCCACGCTCCCCTGGTACCGCCCGGTCGGACAGGAGTGCGTGCTGTTCGAAGAGGCGTGGAAGCAGGGCCTGCCGCTCCTCCTGAAAGGCCCCACCGGCTGCGGGAAGAGCCGCCTCGTGGAGCACATGGCGGCGCGGCTGGGCCGGGAGCTGGTCACCGTGGCCTGCCACGACGAGACCAGCGCCGTGGACCTGCTCGGCCGCTGGCTCGTGCGCGGGGCGGACACCGTCTGGCAGGACGGGCCCGTCACCCGCGCGGCGCGTCAGGGCGCGCTCCTCTACCTGGACGAGGTGGCCGAGGCGCGGCCCGACGTGGTGGTGGTCCTCCACCCCCTCACCGACCACCGCCGCCGACTGTACGTGGAGCGCCACGACGAGGTCGTGGACGCCGCTCCCGGCTTCGGCCTCGTGGTGTCCTTCAACCCGGGGTACCAGCGCGGGCTGAAGGAGCTGAAGCCCTCCACGCGGCAGCGCTTCGTCGCGATCAACTTCGACTATCCGGCCCCCGCCGTGGAGCAGGAGGTCCTGGAGGGCGAGACGGGCTGCGACCCGGCCGTCGCCCGCCGACTGGTCGCGCTCGCCGGGAAGCTGCGCGGGGTCAAGGAGCTGGGCCTCGCCGAGGTCCCGTCCACCCGACTGCTGGTCGACGCGGCGCGCCTGATCGGCGCCGGCGTCCCGCCCCGCCTCGCGTGTACGGCCGCCATCGTGGAGCCCCTGACCGACGACCGGGAGCTGGTGCGCGGTCTGTCGGAGCTCGTCGCGCTGGTGTTCTGATGGCCGCGCCGCGGCTCTCCTTCGAGTGGGAGGAGTGGGTCTTCCGCGGGGTGTCCGCGCTGTGGCGTCGGATCGCGCCGGCGGCCCCGTCCGCCCGCGCCGAGGCGGCGCGCTTCGAGGAGGACCCTCGGGCCTGGGAGGCGCTCGCGGGGCTCCTCGCCGGCGAGCCGATCCACCTGGTCCCGGCCCGGGCCGACGGCGGGGTGCGGGCCTCGGACCTCCTCCTCCCGACCACCCTGGACCTGGGCGGCACCCCCGAGGACAACCACGACCTCCTGCTGGTCCGGGTGTGTGTGGGCGCCACGTTGCGCCGCCTGGGCCTGGACGCCGACGTCCCCGGCGAGCCCGGCGCACGCGCGCTGGCGGCGCTGGACGCGGGTCGTCGCGCGACCGAGCGCCTGGCCACCGAGCTCGAGGGCTACCGCCCGCTCCACGACCGGCTCGCCCGCCTCGACCTCGACGGACGGCCGCCCGGCACCCCCGCCTGGGACGAGCTCCGCCGCGCCGCGGTCGACCTGGACCGGCCCTGGGCCCTCGGTACGGTGCCGGCCGGATCGCCGGGGCCCGCCCTGCGCATCTGGGGCGACCTCGTCCCTCGCGCCGCGGGCGCTTCGGAGGCCGACCCCGCCGGCGGTCCCCTCCCGGCCCGACGGACGGGCGCCGAGCGCAAGGGCCGGCCCGTGGACGAGATCGAACGGGTCCGGCTCGACGAGGAGCGGGCCCGGGAGAAGGTGATCCAGCACGTGTTCGAGAAGGTGGAGACGCTGGACGAGCACCGGGGCCAGGAACAGCGGGCCGACGGCGGCGACGAGCTGGACGACCACGCCGAGGCCCTGGACGAGCTCGACCTGCGACAGGTGATCCGCGGCGGTGAGCCGGCCGAGGCCACCCTGCGCGCCGAGACCGGGCTCGACGCGGCCGTGCCCGACGTGACTGACGTGGTTCCCGGCGAGACCGGCATCCCGTACGACGAGTGGGACGCGCGCGCGCACGGCTACCGGCGCGGCTGGTGCACCGTGTACCCCACGCCGATGGGCCGGGGCGACGCAGCGTGGGTCGCCGGCGCGCTGGCCCGCCACCGCCCGCTCGTGGAGGAGCTGCACCGCCGCCTCCTGCTCCACCGGACCCGGCGCACGCCCGAGCGGCGGCAGCGGGACGGCGACGACCTCGACCTGGACGCGCTGGTGGACGACCTCGCCGACCGGCGCGCCGGGCGCGGACCCTCCGACCGGCTGGACCTCCGCCGCCTGCGCCGGGCCCGCTCCTTCGCCACCACCGTGCTCCTGGACGTCTCCCTCTCCACCGACGCCTGGATCGACGACGCCCGGGTCCTGGACGTGGCCCGGGAGGCCACCCTGGTGCTGGGCGAGGTGGCCCATCGGCTCGGCGATGGCCTCCGGGTGCTGGCCTTCGCCTCCCACACCCGCAACCGCTGCCGGGTGTGGTCGGTGCACGAGCCCGGCGAACCGTGGGCGCTCGGCCGCTCGCGCCTGGGGCTCCTGCACCCGCAGGGGTACACGCGGATCGGCCCCGCCATCCGCCACGCCCTGGCCGGGCTGTACCGCATGGAGGCGGACCGCCGGCTCCTCCTGCTGATCTCCGACGGGAAGCCCACCGACTTCGACCGCTACGAAGGGCGGTACGGCGTCGCCGACGTGCGCCAGGCCCTCCGCGAAGGCGAGGGCCGGGGCGTGATCACCCACGCGCTGGCGGTGGACGGCCGCGCCGGGGAGCACCTCCCCGCCATGCTCGGGCCCGGGTCCTGGCACGTGATCCCCTCGCCGCGCGCCCTGCCCGAGGCACTCACCACCGTCTACGGGAGGGTCACCGGACGATGAACCCCGCCGCCCCCAAGCCGCTCGAGAGCTGGCGCCTCTTCTTCCCGCTCGCCGCCCTGCTCGGGGTGGGGGGGCTCGTCGCGTGGGCGAGCCAGCTCGCCGGTCAGCCGGTGGGGCTGCGGCCCGCCGATCACGGCGCCTACATGATCTGGGGGGTGATGGGGGCGGGGGTGCAGGGCTTCCTCTTCACCGCCTATGCCCGCCAGAACGACGCCCCCCTCCCGGGCCGGCGGCACCTGCTCCTCCAGGCCGGGCTCCAGGTGGGGGCGGCGGCCCTGCTGCTCGGCCTCGACGCACCGGCGCCGCTGGTCGCGATGGGGGTGCTCGCCCCGTGGCTGCTCCTGACCGGCTGGACCGTGCGCGTGGCCGTCCCGTCCCTGCGGCGGCGCTGGGACGCCACCACTGCGGCGGTGCCGGCCGTGCTGGTGAGCGGGCTCGCCGGGGTGGGCCTCCACCTCGCCGGGGCCACCGCCCCTCGGGGCGTGGACGTCGGCGTGCACGCCTTCCTCGTGCCGCTGGCGCTGGCGGTGCTCGACCGCGTGCTGCCCTTCTTCTCGAGCCGGGTCACCCCCGGCTACACCGGTGCGCGCCGTCCGTGGTTCCTCGGGCCCCTCCTGCTCCTCGCCTGGATGGGCCTCCTCGTCCCCGCGGCCCTGCCCGCGACCGCGCTGGGCTCGGCCCTGCTCCTGGCCCGCCAGGCGGCCGGCTGGCGACCGTGGCCAGCGGCACGCACCCCGGCCATCGCCGTCCTCCACCTGGGGGTGGCCTGGTTCGCGCTGGGCTGGCTCCTCGCCGCCGCGGGGGCTCCGCGTTCGGCCGTGCTCCACGCCCTCGTGGTGGGGGGGATGGGGACGCTGCTGCTCGCCATCTCGATGCGGGTGGTCCAGGGCCACTCCGGCCTCCCCATCGCCCTGGGCCGCGTCGGCCTCGGCGTGCTCGTCGCCGCGCAGATCGCCGCGGTGGCGCGCGTGCTCGTCGGGGTCGGCGCCCCGGGCGGCCTCCTCGTGCCGAGCGCGCTGGTCCTCGCCGGCGCCTTCCTCGGCTGGCTCCTCCGGTTCGGGCCCACCTGCCGGAGGGCGGGTGCGGAAGGATAGGCAGCGCGGGTGACCCTGCCCCTGGCCGAGTGTGCGCTCTTCGACGGTCTCCCGGCCGAGGCCTTGTCCGACGCCCACTCGCTGGGGGTCCGCCGGCGGCTCCTGGCCGGCGCCACCCTCTTCCAGGAGGGGGCGGAGGCCACCACGCTCTACGTCCTGCTCGAGGGCCGCGTGCGGGTGCTGCGCGGGTCCAGCGGCGGCACCCAGCTCGTGCTCCACTATGTGCAGCCCGGCGGGGTGTTGGGCTGCGCCCTCCTCGGCGGCGCCCGCAGCTACCCGGGCACGGCCGAGGTGGTGGAGGACGGGGTGGCCCTGGCGCTGGAGACGCGCGGCCTGGACGTGCTGGTGGGGCGGTTCCCCCGCCTCGCGCGCAACGGGCTCCGCATCCTCTCCGAGCGGGTGGAGGACCTCCGCGTGCGGCTCCAGGAGCTCAGCCACGAGCGCCTGGACGCCCGCCTCGCCCACGCCCTCCTCCGTCTCCGGGCCGAGCTGGGCGGAGCCGACGGCGACGCGCCGCTCCGCGTGTCGCGCCAGGAGCTGGCCGAGCTCGTGGGCGCCTCGCTCTTCAGCGTGTCGCGCCAGCTCGCCGAGTGGGAGCGCCAGGGCTGGCTGGACACGGGCCGCCAGCGGGTCACGGTGCGCGCGCCACGTGGGCTCGCCCGCCTCGCCTTCGGCACAGAGGCGTGATGCCGACGCCGCTCCCCACCGCGGCTCGCGAGCCCATCGCCGCCCTGGCCGAGTGCCACCAGCGGATCCGCACCTACTGCGAGGGTCTGCGCCGCGTGGTCGCGCTCTCCGCCGAGGCCGACCCGCGCATCCCTCCCGCCGCCGCGCAGGCGGCCCGGTACCTGCGCGAGGGGCTGCCCCTCCACGCGGCCGACGAGGACGACTCGCTCGCCCCGCGGCTCCGTCGGGCGCAGCCCGAGACCGCGGCCCTCCTCGACACGCTGGCGCGCGAGCACACCACCCTCGAGGAGCGCATCGCGCGGCTGCTTCCCTCGCTGGACACGCTGGCCGCGGGGGGGGCGGTGGACCCGTCCACCCTGGCCGCGGCGGTCACCGGCTTCGTGGAGCCGATGGAGGCCCACCTGCACCTGGAAGAGGCGGAGCTCTTCCCCGCCCTGGAACGGCTCGACCGCGTCGAGCTCCTTGCCGCCGGCGCGGAGATGGTGGCGCGGAGGCGCGGGTGAGCGGGGTGCGGGTCCGCCATCTCGGCTACGCCGGCCTCGCCCTGACCTGGCCCGACGGCGCCCACCTCTCGGTGGACCCACCCACGGCGCAGCCGGGGCCGGTGGTGGTGACCTGGACCGAACGCGAGCGGGTGCTCGGGGCCCGCGCCGCCACGGGGCCCCTCGCCGCGGACGCGGTGGTGGCGGCGTGGATCGGTCGGAGCGCGACCACGCTCGCGGACGATCCCACCGCGCTCGACGTCTTCGTGATCCGCGCCCGCCCCTACCGCCCCATCCCCTATGCCACCCCGCCAGAGGCGCTGCGGAAGACCCTCTCCGCGGTGGTGGGCCCGCTACGCGCCGGCCGTCGCCTCGCCTTCGCCGTCACCCGCCCGCGCACCCCACCCCTCGCCCTCACCGTGGACCACGCCGGGCTGCGGGTGGTGCTGCTCGGCCAGGCGCTCCACCGCTTCACCTCGGAGGCGGAGGTCGACGCGCTGGTGGCCTGGGCCGGCCCGGCCGCCCTGGTGGTGGCGGGGACCGACTACGAGGACGAGTCGGCGACCGGCACGCTCCTGGGCCGTTTCGACGCCGATCTGCGGGTGCTGGCGGACCTCACCGGGACCATCCGGCGGGAGCTGGGCCTGCCGGTGCGCCCGCTGGAGGTGGCGCTCGCGGCGGCGCCCTCCGGAACCCGCCCCCTGGGCCCGTTGGAGGACCACCCCGGCGGACCACCCGACCCGTGAGTAAGCTGCAGCGGTGCTGACCACCTTCGTCCCCGCCAGCGGGGAGTACGCCCTCCGCGCCGCCGTGTGCCTCGCCGCCGTCCCCGAGGACGACTGGATGCCCGCCCGGGACCTCGCCACCCTCGCGAACGTCCCGCCCGCCTACCTCTCGAAGATCCTGCGCAAGCTGGTCCAGCACGGCCTCCTGCACGCGCAGAAGGGGCACCACGGCGGCTTCCGCCTGGCCCGCCCCGCGGCGTCGATCCGCGTCGCGGACGTGCTCGCCGCCGCGGAGGTCGAGCTGGCCGCCGGTCACTGCGCCTTCGGCTTCGACCGGTGCAACGAGGCGGTCCCGTGCCCGCTCCACGAGGTCTACAAGGACCTCCAGGCCATGTGCAGCACCTGGGCGCGGGCCAACACCCTCGCCGACATCGACCCGAGCCGGATCCCACGCCGGCCCGCTCCCGACGACCGGACATAGGCCCACGAGGCTCCCCGCCGGGCGACCGGACCTCGTAGCGCGTCCTCAGGGGGGGACGACCAGCTCGATCCCCCGCATGTCCACCCGGGCCCCGAGCGCCCTCAACAGCGCGGCGGCGGGGTGGCGCACGGCGGGCTCCCCGTCGATGCGCTCGATGCGTGGGGGCGTCTGGCGCGACGCCCGGCAGGCGGCCGCCCAGGCCTCCAGCGCCCGCCGCCGCTGCTCGGGGTCGGCGTCGTGGAAGAGGAGCGAGCGCCCCGACCAGCTCGCCACCAGGCGTCCCTCCACCAGCGCCACCCGCGCCCCCGGGATCCGGCGCGGGCCTTCCACCGGCCAGTCCAGCGCCAGCCCGTAGGGCTGCGCGGGATCCGTCGCCGCCAGGCACCACGCCGCCGGCTCGGCCTCGGCTCGGAGCGCGTCCACGGCGCCGGGGAGGCCGAGCTGGGCCCCGCCGGCCCCGTCCACGTACCACCCGCGGCGGGCCCGGCCGGCGTCCTCCAGGGCCCGCAGCCCGGGCCAGGCGAAGGTGACGCCCTCCGCCCCCACGACGCGCGCGCCCACCACCCCCCAACGGGCCAGGAGCGCCTCCGCGACCGCCAGGGCGCGGTGGGTGTCCAGGGCCGGATCCGGAGGCGCCTCCACCAGGCCCCACCGCCCGCCCGCCACCAGGAGCCGCCGGCCCGCCCGGGGCACCCCGCGGGCGCGCAGGGGATGGAAGGTGTCGTTGGTGAGCAGCCCGGCCCAGGCCAGGCCCCACAGCGCCTCCAGCGTGTCGGCGTCGCCGCCCAGCTCGGCGAGGAAGCTCGCACCCCGGGCGCGGAGCAGGCCGAGGATGCGCTGCGAGACCGCGTCTCCGGGGACCTCTCCGGGCGCGGCGAGGAGCGCCAGCCGATCGCGCCGGGCCAGCACGACCTCCGCGTCGGCCTCGCCCAGGGCCCGCCGGCCCACCCAGCCGATCTCCCCCCGGGCGCCGAGCTCGTCGAGCAGCGCCGGTCGGTACCCGGCCACCCGCGCGGGCAGGAGCGAGCCCTCCAGCTCGGCGAAGGAGAGGGGCAGCCCCTCGAGGGGCTCGAGCGCGGCGCGGAGACCCTCCAGGCCAGAGCGGGGTCGGTCCAGGCCGTGCCAGCGGCGGAGGAAGCCCGCGTACCGGGCCGGCGACACCGCGGCGGCCTCCTGCCGGGCCGCCTCCACCGCCCGCCGACGCACGCGCCGCAGCACCTCGGTCGCCACCCAACACGGCCCCTGCGCGCGGAAGCGTCCCTGCTGGAGCGCCCCCTCGGCGGCCCAACTGCGCAGCACCCCCTCCACCACCCCCGGGGGGACGCCGAAGCGACGGGCCACCTCCTGGGCGTCGAAGAAGACGTGGCTACGCGCCCACCGCAGGACCAGGGCCGCGAACGCGTCGGGGACCGGCGCGTCCAGCCCGGGCGGGAGCGCGCCCACCTCCACCGCGAGCGCGTCCCGGTAGGTGGCGGCGTCCTCCAGGGCGATCCATCGTTCCGCCCCCGCGACCCGGACGCGGAGGGCCCGACCGTCCGGGACGCCGTCCACCCGGAGGGCGAGCTCGGCCTCGTCGAGGTCCCCCAGCCGGCGCAGGGTGTCGTGTGCGCCGTCGGCGCCCACGGGCCGCCACTCGGCTCCGAGCCCCTGGAGCTCGGCCGCGACCTCGGCCACCACCGCCGGGTCGAGCAGGCCCACCCAGTCGGGCTCGCCCAGCACCTCGCGCAGGAGCTCCCGATCCACCGTGAGCGCGTTGGCGCGCCGCTCCGCCGCGGGCCCGTCCAACTGGTAGATCCACTCGCTCGTCCAGCGCCAGGCGAGCGCCCGCGCGAGCGGCGAGGGCCCCCGCGGGTTGACCTCGTCCACGCGCACGGCGCCCGCGCGGACTCCGCGCAGCAGCTCCACGAGCCCGGGGACGTCCAGCACGTCCTGGAGCACCTCCCGCACCGTCTCCACCAGGAGGGGGAACTCCGGCCAGCCGCGTACGGCGGCGAGGAGGTGGCTCGCCCGCACCCGCTGCGCCCAGAGCGGGGTGCGCCGGCCGGGCTTGTTCCTCGGGAGCACCAGCGCCCGCGCCGCGTTCTCCCGGAAGCAGCCGCGGAACAGGGCCGAGTCCACCAGCCGCTCCAGGAGCAGATCCTCGATCTCCTCCGGGTCGGGGAGGAGGAGGTCCCGGGGCAGGGTGCCTTCGCCGGCGGCGAGGCGGAGCGTGATGCCGTCGTCGCCGTAGCTCGACTGGGTGGGCGCTCCCCCGCGGCGAGCCACCGCGGCCTCGATGGCCAGGGACCATGCGCCGTGGACCCGGGCGCCGAAGGGCGAGAGGATGGACACCCGGGTGTCGCCCAGCTCGTCCACCGTGGCCTCCACCGTGATGGCGCGGTCGGTCGGCAGGCAGCCGTTCCAGGCGCGCTGCTCGGCCAGCACCTCCAGCACCTGGACGGCCGCGTCGGGGTGCAGCGCGTGACGCTCGACCAGCAGGGACGCGGCCTCGTCGGGGGGGAGGTCCTCCAGCTCGCGCAGGAAGGCGCCCAGGCGCCGCCCGGTGGCCGCGGGCCGCCCGGCGCCGGCCCCCCGCCAGAAGGGCATGCGCGCGGGCTCGCCCGGGGCGGGGGCCACGATGACCCGCTCCCGGTCGATCTCGAGGACCCGCCAGCTCGACGCGCCGATCTGCAGCACGTCGCCCTTGGCCGTCTCGAACACGAGCTCCTCCTCCAGCTCGCCCACGCGCGGCCCACCCGGTCCGGCGTAGACCGCGTACATGCCGCGGTCGGCGATGGTGCCGGCGTTGAGCCGGGCCACCGCCGCCGCCCCCGGGCGCGGGCTGACCGTTCCGGCCACGCGGTCCCACACCACCCGGGCCGGGAGGTGGGCCAGCACCCCGCCGGTCCAGCGGCCGGCGAGGAGGTCCAAGGTACTGTCGAAGGCCGCGCGGCCCAGCCCACGGTAGGGGGCGGCGCGCCGCACGAGCGCGTACAGCGCCTCCACCTCGGCCGGGCCGTCCGCCACGATCGCGACCAGCTGCTGGGCCAGGACGTCGAGGCAGTTGCGCGGGATCGCGATGGGCTCGATGTCCCCGGCGAGCATGTCCCGGGCGAGGGCCGCGCACTCCAAGAGGTCGGCCCGGTGCCGTGGGAAGAGCCGCGCCTTGGACAGGGCCCCCACCTGGTGCCCGGCGCGCCCCGCCCGTTGCAGCCCACGCGCCACCGAGCCCGGCGACTCGACCAGCACCACGAGGTCCACCGCCGCCATGTCGATCCCCAGCTCGAGGGTGCCGGTGGCCACGATCGCGCGGAGCCGACCGGCCTTCAGATCCCCTTCGATCAGCGCCCGACGGTCGGGGGCGATGGAGCCGTGGTGGGCGCGGCACACCTCCTCGCCGGCCGCGTCGTTGAGGCGCTTGGCCAGCCGCTCGCAGAGGCGGCGGCTGTTCACGAAGAGGAGGGTGGTGCGGTGCGCCCGCACCAGGTCCAGGAGGCGGTCCGCCCCCTTCAACCGCGGGCCCGCGGTCATGGCCGGGCCGTAGGCGGTGGCGTCCTCCACCTCGGCGGCGCGCTCCCAGGGCTCGACCTGAAGGTCCAGCCGCGGCGCGAGCCCGGCGTCCACCACCTCCACCTCGCGGTCCCCGCCGAGCCACTCGGCGACCGCCCGCAGCGGGCGCACGGTGGCCGAGAGCCCCACGCGCTGCACGTCGCGGCCGACGAGGCGGTCGAGGCGCTCGAGCGAGAGCGCCAGATGGGCCCCCCGCTTCCCGTCCGCGAGCGCGTGGATCTCGTCCACGATCACCGTCTCCACGGTGCGGAGGCGCTCCCGGGCCGCGCTGCCGAGGATCAGGTACAGCGACTCGGGGGTGGTGACGAGGATCTCGGCCGGGCGGCGCTGGAAGCGTGCCCGCTCCCGGGCGGGGGTGTCCCCCGTGCGCACGTCCACCCGCACGGGGCGCGCGGCGGGGTCCTCCTCGGCGATGCCCCGGAGCGGCGCGCGCAGGTTCTTCTCCACGTCCACCACCAGGGCCTTGAGCGGCGAGACGTAGAGCACCCGGACGCCGGGCGGTGCGTCCGCCGGCAGCGTCAGGAGCCGGTCGATGCCGGCGAGGAACGCGGCCAGCGTCTTGCCGCTGCCCGTGGGCGCCGAGAGGAGCACGTGCCCCCCCGCCGCGATGCGGGGCCACGCACGCGCCTGCACGGGCGTGGGCTGGCCCAGGGCGCGGGCGAACCAGCGCTGGGTCGCGGGGGTGAACATTTGTACCGGTATCTCGCGCGCGCCCGCGCGCCAGGGCGGGCGCCCCCCGCGATAGACAGGCGGCCCGTGTCCCCACGCGCCTCTCGCCCCCCGCCCCCCGCCGCTCCGGCCCGACGTCCCCGCCAGGCGCCGGCGCCTCCCCGTCGTCCGGGAGGGGGCCCCGAGCCGGTCCGCCGCTGGGCCGCCATCTGCCACCCGGGGCTCGAGGCGGTCGTCGCCGAAGAGCTCACCGAGGCGGGCCTCGCCGCCGAGCCCGCCGCCGGGCACGTCGCGTTCCGCGCCACGGCGAGTCAGGGCGCCGCCCTCGCGCGGTCCCTGCGCACGCCCGACCGCCTCCTCGTCGAGCTGGCGAGCGGGCCCACCCCGAGCCTGGACCAGCTCGCCGCCCTGGTCCGCAAGGCCGACTGGAGGCCGTTCGTACACCCCCAGGCCGATCTCGAGGTGTCGGTGACCAGCCGCGCCTCGAAGGTCCACTTCAAGGAGAGCGCGGGGCGCCGCGTGGAGCACGCCGTGGCCGAGGCGCTCAAGGGTCCGCGCCTGCCGGACCAGGGGGCCCGGCCCCGGCTCACCCAGCGGATCCAGGTGCGCCTGGACGAGGACCACGCCACCGTCTCGGTGGACGCCGGCGGCGAGCTCCTCCACCGGCGCGGCTGGCGCACCGAAGGCGGCTCCGCGCCGCTGCGGGAGAACCTCGCCGCGAGCCTGATCCGGCTGGCGCGCTGGTCGGGGACGGAGCCCCTGCTGGACCCCTTCTGCGGCTCCGGCACCATCCCCATCGAGGCCGCGCGCTTCGCCGCGGGGCGATCCCCGTTCCTGCGCCGCGCCTTCGGGTGCGACGAGTGGCCCGGGCTGACCCGCCTCCCCCCCGGGCGCAGCCCCCCCCTGGGCGGCCCGGTCCACGGGAGCGACCGCGACCCGCGGGCGCTCACCCGCGCCGTCGCCAACGCCGAACGGGCCGAGGTGCAGGTCCACTGGCGCCAGGTGGACGTCGCCGACCTCGAGCCGCCCGCCGCGGGGGGGGTCATCGTGACCAACCCACCCTGGGGGCTGCGGCTCGCGCCGGAGGCCGTCGCCTCGGTCTACGCCCGCTTCGGCCACGCCGTCCGGACGCGCTTCGAGGGCTGGCGGGTGGTCTTCCTCGCGCCGCACCCCGACCTCGCCGCCCGCGTGCACCGCGACGCCCGGCTGCGGGCGCGCTTCACCAGCGGCGGCGTGGGGGTCGGCGTCTTCGAGGTGTGAGCCCCTGGGCCGGGCTCAGCTCGCGATGCGGTCCACGGCGGGACGGAAGGGGCTCGGGCGCCAGGTCGGCGCCGCGGCCACGTGGCGGACCTCGTTCCACCCCGTCCAGGCGTCCACGAAGTCCACGAGGGTGTGGGCGAGCCACACCTGGTCGGCGTCTCCGGTGCGGCGCGCGGCGTCGGCGGCCTCGGCGAAGGCGAGCACGCACCCGTCGTGCCGGGCGGCCGCCCGCCGGAGGGAGTCGTCGAAGTCGAGCTGGTCGGCGGCGGCGAGCCAGGCGACCAGGTTGGGCGGCGAGGCGTCGCAGGCCAGGGTGGCCTCGGCGAGATCACCGGACCAGGCGGCGATCCCCGAGGCGCTGCGGATCAGCGCGCGGGTGAGCGTGGTGTCGCGCAGCCCGAGGGGGGGCGCGAGCGCCGAGGGCGTCGCGGTGAGGAGCAGCGGGAGGGCGCTGGACATCGCCCGGTTCTCGACCGCGCGGGCCAGCTCGGGGGCGCTCTGGCCCCGGTCCCACCTCGCCTCGGTGGCCAGCGCCTCCAGCCAGCGCCCGAGCTCCACCGCCGCCGCCGGGAGCCGCGCCGGGTCGCAGACCGCGCTCCACCGCCCGCGGAGCTCCACGAGGCTCCGGGCGAAGGGGTCGTCGGAGCGCACCTCGGCGCGCACGAAGGCGTCCACGAGGCGGGTGCTCCACGGGCCGACCGCGTCCACCGGGAAGGCCGGGTCCGACACCCGGGAGCGGAGGAGCATCGCCCACACCGCGAGGTCCGACGCCAGGTAGATGGCGCCGGGCGAGGCGTTGGGCCACAGTCGGCCCACGAGGTGGCCGGCCCTCAGCTCGTCCACCTGCTCGGAGTCGGAGGCGATGCCGGCCTCGAGCGCCCACCAGGTGGAGCGATCCTGGGCGATGGACGTCCAGCTGGAACGGCGGGCGGAGGCCGATCGGAAGAGTCGCATGGTCATGCCCCGGGGATCGGATCGGGGCACGCGCGGAACGAGGTCCGGAGTGACGGCAGTCCAACTTCGGGCCAATTCGTTGGCACCTGAGCTTGAAGTCCGGGTTCGGGTGGGAAAGCTTGCGCGGCACCCCCCGGAGCCCTCATGTCCTTCGAGCTTCCCGCCCTCCCCTACTCCCGCGACGCGCTCGCCCCCACCATCTCGGCCGAGACGATCGACTTCCACCACGGCAAGCACCACAAGGCCTACGTGGACAACCTCAACGGGTTCGTGGCGAAGGACGCCTCGCTCGCCGGGAAGTCCCTCGAGGACCTGATCCGCACCGCCGGCCCCGGCGCGGTGTTCAACAACGCCGCGCAGGTCTGGAACCACACCTTCTACTGGAACAGCCTGTCCCCGTCCGGGGGCGGCGCGCCCACCGGCGCCCTCGCCGCCGCGATCGACCGCGACTTCGGCTCCTTCGACGCCTTCAAGGAGCAGTTCGCCGCCGCCGCCATGGGCCAGTTCGGCTCCGGCTGGGCCTGGCTCGTCTCGGACGCGTCCGGCAAGCTCTCGGTGGTGAAGACCCCCAACGCGGACTGCCCGCTCACCTCCGGCCTCACCCCGCTGCTCACCTGCGACGTGTGGGAGCACGCCTACTACATCGACTTCCGCAACGCGCGCGCGGCCTACGTGGCGGCCTTCTGGAAGCTCGCCAACTGGAGCTTCGCCAGCGCGAACTACGGACGCTGAGCGGAAAGGGGGGGACCTCGGGGTCCCCCTCCGGGGTCACGCGTCGACGCAGCTCTCGGTGAGGATGACCACGCGGTCCGGCCCGGCTTCGGCGAAGCCGGTGGTGACCTGGTAGCGCCGGGAACCCTGCCCGTCGCGGACGGTCACGATCCCCGGGCGGAGCGGGGTGAGGAACGGGATGTGGCTCGGCAACACGCCGAACTCGCCCGCCTCACCCGGCGCCTGCACGCTGTCCGCCTCGCCCTTCCAGACGACGGCGCGGGGGGTGACGATCTCGACCTTGAGCGCGGCCACGTTCAGCTCCCCGCCATCTTGCGGGCCTTGGCGATGGCCTCGTCGATGGTGCCGACCATGTAGAAGGCGCCTTCGGGGAGCGCGTCGTGCTTGCCCTCGAGGATCTCCTTGAAGCCGCGCACCGTCTCCTCCTTGGAGCAGTAGGCGCCCGGGGTGCCGGTGAACTTCTCGGCGACGAAGAAGGGCTGCGAGAGGAAGCGCTGCATCTTGCGGGCGCGCGCCACGGTGAGCTTGTCCTCGTCGGAGAGCTCGTCCATGCCGAGGATCGCGATGATGTCCTGCAGCTCCTTGTAGCGCTGGAGCACGCGCTGGACCTGCCGGGCCACCCCGTAGTGCTCGTCGCCGACGACCTTGGGCTCGAGGATGCGCGAGGTCGAGTCGAGCGGATCCACCGCCGGGTAGATGCCGATCTCGGTGAGCTTGCGGTTGAGCACCGTGGTGGCGTCGAGGTGGGCGAAGGCCGTGGCCGGAGCGGGGTCGGTCAGGTCGTCGGCGGGCACGTAGATGGCCTGGATCGACGTGATCGAGCCCTTGTTCGTGGTGGTGATGCGCTCCTGGAGGGCGCCCATCTCCGTGCCGAGGGTCGGCTGGTAGCCGACCGCGCTGGGGATGCGGCCGAGGAGCGCGGACACCTCGGAGCCGGCCTGGGTGAAGCGGAAGATGTTGTCCACGAACAGGAGCACGTCCTTGCCCTGCTCGTCGCGGAAGTACTCGGCGCAGGTGAGCGCGGAGAGCGCGACGCGGGCGCGGGCGCCGGGCGGCTCGTTCATCTGGCCGTAGATCAGGGCGACCTGGGACTTCTCGGGGATGAGCTTGTAGCGGCCGCGAGCGTCCTTGATGGGGTGGCTCTTCTCGTCGAGCTGGACCTTGATGACCTCGCCCTCCACCATCTCGTGGTACAGGTCGTTGCCCTCGCGGGTGCGCTCGCCCACGCCGGCGAACACCGAGAAGCCGCCCTTCTCGATGGCCATGTTGCGGATGAGCTCCATGAGGAGCACGGTCTTGCCGACGCCGGCGCCGCCGAACAGGCCGATCTTCCCGCCGCGCGCGTACGGCGCGAGGAGGTCGATGACCTTGATCCCGGTCTCGAACATCTCGACCTGGGTGGACTGGGCGGTGAACTCGGGGGGCGGACGGTGGATGGGCCAGAACAGGTCCGCGTCCACGGCGCCCTGCTCGTCCACCGGCACGCCGACGACGTTGAGGATGCGCCCGAGGGTCCGGTTGCCGACCGGCATCATGATCGGACCGCCGGTGTCGCGCGCGAGCGCGCCCCGGGCGAGCCCGTCCGTCACGTCCATCGCGATGCAGCGGACCGTGTTCTCACCGAGGTGCTGGGCGACCTCGACGATCAGGTTGTCGGCGTCGGCGGAGATGAAGGGGTTGGTGACCTTGAGGGCCGAGTAGATGCCCGGGAGCTGGCCGGGGGGGAACTCCACGTCGACGACGGGACCCATGACCTGCTTGATGGTGCCGATGTTCTCCATGGCGGAAACCTCTACGGGGAAGAAGGGAAGGGCCCGGGCGTCAGAGCGCCTCGGCACCGGAGATGATCTCGATCAGTTCCTTGGTGATGGCGGCCTGGCGCGAGCGGTTGTACTCGAGCGTCAGGCGGTCGATGAGGTCCGACGCGTTCCGCGTCGCCGCGTCCATGGCCATCATCTGCGACGCGAGGAAGCCCGCGTCGGTCTCCAGGAAGGCCTGGAAGAGGATGGTCCGCAGGTAGAGCGGGAGCAACGCCGCGAGGATGGTCGGGGCGGAGGGCTCGAAGACGTAGTCGGGCGCCCCCGCGGTGTCCCCCGCCGCGATGGAGAGCGGCAGGATGCGGGCGAGCGTGGGCACCTGGGCCACGGTGCTCTTGTAGTGGTTGTAGGCGAGCCAGGCCTCGTCGAACTCACCAGCGGCGAAGCCGTCGGTGAGGAGCTCCGAGAGCCGCAGCACCTCGTCCTGGTACTGCTTGGGCCCGATGCCGATGGTGGCCTCGTTGTCGAAGCCGCGGGTCTTGAAGTAGTCCCGGGGCTTCTTGCCGTAGGTCCGGAGCGAGACCTGCTTGCCCTCGGCCCGCAGCTTCCGCACCGTCTCCTCGACCTTGCGGTTGAGGTTCGCGTTGAAGCCGCCGCACAGGCCCCGCTCCGAGCCCACCACGACCACGAGGATCTTCTTCACCTCGGTGCGGGCCGTGAGCAGCGGGTGCTCGACGTCGCGCACCCCGGCGGCGACCCGCTGGATGGTGGTGGTCAGGGTGTCCTGGTAGGGGCGGGCGCTGGTGGCGGCGTCCACCGCACGGCGCATCTTGGCCGCCGCGACCATCTTCATGGCGCTGGTGATCTGGCGCGTGCTCTTGACCGACGTGATCCGCGTGCGGATGTCGCGCAGGGAGGGCATGGGCTACTCCAGGCCGGGGTGGGGGGAGGCGAGGCGCACGGCGACTACTTCCAGGTGGACCGGAACTGCTTGCAGGCGGCGACGATGCGGTCCTTGAGGTCCGAACCCTTGAGGTTCATCTTCTCCTTGAGCTCGGCGCGCAGCGGGTGGTTCTCGAAGTGGTTGGTGAGGTCCGAGAGGAAGCGGCGCACGTCGCCGACCCCGACCTCGTCCAGGACCCCTTCGGTGCCGGCGATGAGCTGGATGACCTGCATGTCCATCGACAGCGGGGAGTACTGGTCCTGCTTGAGCATCTCCACGAGGCGGGCGCCGCGGTGGAGCTGCTTGCGGGTGGCCTCGTCGAGGTCCGAGGCGAAGGCCGCGAACGCGGCGAGCTCACGGTACTGGGCGAGGGTCAGCTTCAGGGTGCCGCCGACCTGCTTCATGGCGGGCAGCTGGGCCGAACCGCCGACGCGGGACACCGAGATACCGACGTTCACCGCGGGACGGACGCCCGCGTAGAAGAGGTTGGCCTCGAGGAAGAGCTGGCCGTCGGTGATGGAGATGACGTTGGTGGGGATGTAGGCCGACACGTCGCCGGCCTGCGTCTCGATGATGGGGAGCGCGGTGAGCGAGCCCGCACCCTCCGCGTCGCCCATCTTGGCGGCGCGCTCGAGGAGCCGGCTGTGGAGGTAGAAGACGTCGCCGGGGTACGCCTCGCGGCCCGGGGGGCGGCGGAGGAGCAGGGAGAGCTGCCGGTACGCGGTCGCCTGCTTGGACAGGTCGTCGTACACGATGAGCGCGTGCATCCCGTTGTCGCGGTAGTACTCGCCGAGGGTGGCGCCGGTGTACGGGGCGAGGAACTGCATCGGCGCGGGCGCCGCGGCGGGAGCGCACACGATGGTGGTGTACTCCATGGCGCCGTAGGACCGGAGCTTCTCCATGACCTGGGCGACCGTGGACTGCTTCTGACCCACCGCCACGTAGATGCAGTGCACCTTGCGGGCCGGGTCGTCCTTGAACTGCTTCTGGTTGATGATGGTGTCGATCGCGATCGCGGTCTTGCCGGTCTGGCGGTCGCCGATGATGAGCTCGCGCTGACCGCGGCCGATGGGGATCATCCCGTCGATGGCCTTGATGCCGGTCTCGAGCGGCTCGTGCACCGACTTGCGGCCGATGATGCCGGGGGCCTTGATCTCGACCGCCGAGGACTTCTCGCGGGAGATGGCGGGGCCGCCGTCGATGGGGTTGCCGAGCGCGTCGATGACGCGGCCCAGCGTGGCGGGCCCGACCGGGACCGACACGATCTCGCCGGTGCGCCGGACCGAGTCGCCCTCCTTGATGGAGCGGTCGTCGCCGAACACGGCGGCGCCGACGTTGTCCTCTTCGAGGTTCAGCACCATGCCCCGGAGGCCGCCCGGGAACTCGAGGAGCTCACCGGCCATGGCCGACTCGAGGCCGTAGATGCGGGCGATGCCGTCGCCGACCTTCAGCACCGTCCCGGTCTCGGCGACGGTGACGCGGCCATCGTAGTTCTTGATCTGCTGCTTGAGGATCTGGCTGATCTCTTCGGCGCGGATGTCCATGGTTCGTCCTTAGGCGCGCGCGGGGGCGGCGAGAGAGAGTTGGAGCTGCTCGAGACGGGAACGGAGGGAGGCGTCGTAGACCCGGCTCCCGACCTGGGCGACCATGCCGCCCAAGAGGGAGGGATCCACCTTGGTGGTGACCACCACGGTCTTGCCGGTGGCGGCCGAGAGGGCGTCGACCACCGCCTTCTCGGTGGCGGAGTCGATCGCGGCGGAGGTGGTGACCGTGGCGCGGACGCGGTTGGCCTCCACGTCGGCGAGCCCCTGGTAGGCGCGGTGGATGTCCGCGATGGCCCCCATCCGGTCCTTGTCGAGGACCAGGCGGAGGAAGGTGACGGTCAGGGGGTCGAGATCCAGCCGCGGCAGCACCGACTCCAGCACCGAGCGGCGCTCGGAGTGGGTGAAGACCGGGTTGGAGAGCACCACCCCGAAGTCGCCCGCGGTGGTGGCGACGAAGCGGCCGAGGTCGGTGTCCACGCGGTCGAGCAGCCCGCCCTCGCGGGCGAGGTCCAGGAGCGCGCGGGCGTAGCGGCGGGCGACGGAGCCCTCAGTCATGGCGGGCCTCCTTCTTCACGGCGTCGAGGAACTGGGTCGCGAGCCGGACCTGGTCCTCGGGGGTGATGGTGCGTTCGATGGTCTGGCGGGCCAGCGCGACCGCGAGGCGGGCGGCTTCGCCCTGGAGCGCGTTCCGGGCCAGGAGCGCCTCCTCCCGGATGGTGCGCTCGGCGGTGTCGCGGATGCGCTCGGCGTCGGCCTGGGCGCGCGAGCGGATGGCGTCCTCCTCGCGGCGGGCGTCGGCGAGGGCTTCGGCCTTCATCTCGTCGATGCGCTTGTCGAGCGCCACGAGGCGGGCTTCCACGTCGGAGAAGCGCGCCTCGGCCTCGGCGCGCTTCCGGGCCGCCTCGTCGAGACCCTTCCGGATCTCGAGGGAGCGATCCTTCAGCGCGTCAGCCACCGGCTTGCGGGCGAAGACGACCAAGAGGGTGAGGAACAGGACCAGGGTGCCGGTCGCGTAGGCCAGCGTGTCCCAGGGGATGTGGGCGGGGCCGTGATCCCCGCCGTGACCACCTTCGGTGGTGTGGGCGCCGGTGGCGCCGTGGGCGGGCCCCGCCGCGAGGACGGGGGAGGAGCTCAGCAGCGGACTCATCAGGCCTCCACCCGGCGCCCGAGGGCCTGGGACGCCACTTCACCCGCCATCCCGCGGGCGATGTTCTCCAGCTCGCCGCGGGCCACCACGGCCTCGGCCTGGATCTGCTTCACCGCCCCGGACAGGCGGGCGTCGGCCTCCTTGCGGGCCGCCCCGACCACCTCGCCGTGGGCCTTCTGGGCCTCGGCGCGGCGGGCCGAGCGGTACTCGGCCACCTCGTTGCGGGCCTTCTCCAGCGCCGCCTCGTAGTCGGCCATGCGCGCATCGGCGCGGGTGGCGAGGTCCTCGGCCGCCTTCTTCGCCCCGACCGTCGCCCGCTCCCGTTCGTTCAGGTACGCGAGCATGGGCTTCCACAGGATCACGTGCAACAGCCCCATGAGGGTCAGGAAGGGCAGCAACTGCAGGAAGATCAGAAGAGGGTCCGGCGTGAGGTTCATGGACCGGGCTCCGGCGGGGGGGGCGCGGGCTATCCGAGGGACGAGGGGGGCGCAAGGGGTCTCGATGGTCCCGGCGGAGCGTCCCCTGGACTTGCTCCACGCGCCCCTTCGGGACGGGAATGTGTTAGACGACGGGGCGTTTTCTGCACGGAGCCACTCCCGATGAAGCTCGTCCGCGTCCTCCTCGTCGCCGTCGCCTGCGTACTTCCCTTCGCCTTCCAGGCCCGTGCGCAGACCGCCCCCGCGTACACCCTGAAGATCGCGAGCGTCGCCCCGGAGGGCACCCCCTGGGCCGAGGGCATCACCACCTTCAAGAAGCAGGCCGAGTCCCAGACGGCCGGCAAGCTCGCCATCCGCCCCTTCCTCGGGGGGATCCTGGGCGACGAGAACGAGACCGTCTCCCAGTGCGCGCGCGGGCAGATTCAGGGCGTGGGCGCGTCCACGGGCGCGATCGCCTCGATCGTGCCCGAGCTCAACGTGCTCGAGCTCCCGTACCTCTTCCGCAACGAAGCCGAGGCCGACTACATCCTCGACACCGTGATCCTCTCCACGGTGGAGCAGGCGCTCCGCGCCAAGGGCCTCGTGCTCGGGTTCTGGTCCGAGAACGGCTACCGCAGCTTCGGGACCGGCTACGGCTTCGTGAAGAGCCCGGCGGACCTCGCCGGCCACAAGATGCGCTCCCAGGAGAGCCCGGCCCACCTCGCCATGTACCGGGCGTTCGGCGCCCAGCCGGTGCCCATCGCGGTGACCGAGGTGCTCACCTCGCTCCAGACCGGGGTGATCGACGGCTACGACAACACGCCCCTCTTCGCCGACGCCGCCCAGTGGACGAGCGCCACGAAGTACTACTCGTTGACCCAGCACATCTACCAGCCGGCCGCGATCATCTACAACAAGGCCTGGTTCGACGCGCTCCCGGAGGACCTGCAGAAGGCGGCGCTCTCGCCCCGCACCGGCTTGATGCAGCAGATGCGCAAGGAGATCCGGGCGCTCACCCCGCTCCTCATCGACAACTTCAAGTACAAGAAGGTCCAGGTCTACGCGCTGAGCGCGGCGGAGAAGGCCTCGTTCGACGCCCCCGCGAAGAAGGCCCGCGACGAGTACCTCAAGACCGCGGGCCCGGCCGCCAACGCCCTCTACACCAAGATCGTGACCGGCCTGGCGGAGTACCGGAAGACGCACCCTTAGCGGTCGCGCCGACCCGTCCGGGTGCGGGCCGGCCGCGGCCGGCACGTAGCGCCGAAGCTTGACCCGCGCCCCCGGGTCGCGGTATCCCAGCCCCCACATGATCCGTGCCTTCGACGAAGGGCTCTTCCGAGTGGAGCGCTGGCTGGTGGCCGCGATCCTGGTGGTGATGGGCCTCGTGGTCTTCCTCGACGTGGTCCACCGCGTCTCCACGCGGCAGGGCAGCCTGCTCGCCAACCCGCTCCTCGTCGGCGTCGCCTTCAGCGTGCTGGGGGCCCTGGCCCTCCGCACGCGCGGGCGATCCCCCGTGGGCGGCATCGCGGTGGGGCTGGGAGCGGCGCTCTTCCAGCAGGCCCTGATCCGCCTCTTCCCCAACGGGTTCATCTGGTCCCAGGCCCTCGCCCTTGCCCTGACCCTCTGGCTGGGTCTGCTCGGCGCGTCGCTGGCCGCGCACGACCGCCGCCACCTCGCCCTGGACGTGGGCAGCAAGCTCTGGCCCGCGCGGCTCGCCCCCAAGGCCGTCGCCGTCGGCCACGTGCTCACCGCCGCCTTCTGCGCCGCCGTGGTCTGGTACTCCGGGGAGTCGGTCCTGGACCACCTCGGCACCTGGTCGGAGAGCGGGCACCAGGCGGGAACCCTCGCGGGGACCGCCATCCCGAAGTGGTTCGCCGCCGCCGCGGTGCCCTACGGCATGGCGGCGCTCACCTTCCGCTTCCTCGACGAAGCGGTTCGGACCTGGCGCGGTGAGATCCAGGTGGGCGGGGACGACACCCTCCACCAGCTCGGGATCGGGGAGCAACGCTCGTGAGCGCAGCCATCCTCATCGGCCTGGTCCTGGTGCTCGCGCTCCTCGGCAGCCGCCTGTTCGCGATGGTGGGGTTCATCACCCTGGCGTGCTTCGCCCTCTTCACGGACGAGGCCGAGCTGCCCATGATCCTCGGCCGGATCATCACCAAGGTGGAGGGGCTGACCACCAAGAACGTCTTCCTCTCCATCCCCTTCTTCGTCGCCGCCGGGACCATCATGACCCGGGGCGGGATCGCCCAGAGGCTCACCGACCTGGCGAGCGCGCTCGTGGGCTGGATGCCGGGGGGCCTGGCGGTGGCCAGCGTCATGGCCTGCATCGTGTTCGCCGCCATCTCCGGCTCCTCCCCCGTCACCCTGGTGGCGGTGGGCGCGGTGATGTTCCCGGCGCTGCTCGCCGCCGGCTACTCCAAGGAGTTCTCGGTGGGCATCCTGACCAGCGCCGGGTCGCTGGGCTGCATGATCCCGCCCGCCATCGCCATGCTCATCTACGCCATCAGCGTGCAGGGCTCGGCGGCGGTGGATCCCTCGGACCTCTTCTTCGCCGGCCTGTTCCCGGCGCTGTTCATCGCCGGTCTCCTGGCGCTCTACTCGGTGTGGGTGGGACGCTCCATCCCCGGGGTGCCCTTCGAGGCCGGCCGGCTCTGGACCGCCGCCAAGGGCGCCGGCTGGTCGCTTTCCCTCCCCGTGCTCGTGCTGGGCGGCATCTACGGCGGCGTCTTCACCCCCACCGAGGCGGGTGCGATGGCCTTCGCCGCCGCCATCGCCATCGCGGTGGTGGTGCACGGCGACGTCCCCTGGCGGTCGGTGCCCGCCATCCTGGTGGAAGCCGCCACGCTCATCGGCTCGCTCATCCTGATCGTCGTCCTCGCCTTCGGGCTGAACGACTTCCTCGCCGAGGTCGACGCCGCCGGGGTGATCCGGTCCTGGGTGCAGGGCGCGGACCTCTCGGCCTGGCAGTTCATGCTCCTGGTGAACGTGATCCTGATCGTCCTGGGCGCGCTCATGGACAGCATCTCGGCCACCCTGGTGTTCGCCCCCATCCTCGCCCCCGTGGCCATCAACCACTACGGCATCGACCCCATCCACTTCGGCGTCGTCTTCGTGGTGAACATGGAGATCGGCTACCTGGCGCCCCCGGTGGCCACCAACCTGTTCGTGGCCGCCGCCATCTTCCGTCAGCCCTTCGTCCTCGTCGCCCGCGCGGTCCTCCCCACCCTGGGCATCATCTGCGCCGCGCTGGTGGCGCTCATCTACCTGCCGGTGCTGTCGCTCGGACCCCTGAACTACCGGCAGGGCGAGCCGGTGTGGGCGGACTTCCCGTGGGACCCGCCCGCGGAAGCGACCCCGACGGAGGAGGCGACGGGCGAGCCCGCGCCGGACGCCGGCGAAGGGCGCCCGCTGACCATGGAAGAGCTCATGAAGAAGGCCAAGGAGCAGAGCGGAGCTCCGTCCGAGGCCGCGCCCGTGCCGGAAGAGGGCAGGCCGCTGACGATGGAAGAGCTCATGAAGAAGGCCAAGGAGCAGGCCGCGGCAGAGGAAGCCGCGGCTGCTGGCGCGGCGCCCTCCGAAGGCGCGCCGGCGCCCCAGGGTGCCCCCGCGCCGTGACCCAGGGGTTGGGGTCCCATCCCGTCCCCGTGGCGCGGCTCCGCAAACTCAGCGCTGGAAGTCCACAACCAGCGCCGCCTCGGGGAGGATCACGGTGGAGACGGCGTAGCCGTCCTCGGTGGCCGCCTGGCCCCGGTACAGGCGTGCCGCGCCGCGCACCCCCAGGGCCACCGCGGGCCGGCCCGCGCGATCGGCGAAGAGGTACTCCGCGCCGACCCCCGCCTGGCCGCCCACCCCGCCGATGCGCGAGCGCAGGGACGCGCTCGTCTCGTCCGCCGCGTTCTGCTCCTCCTCGGAGTAGGCGTCACTCACGTCCCGGGCGTTGGCGAGGATGCCGTACACCCCCGCCGTGCCGTAGAAGCCCACCGCACCCGGGTCCCGCCGCCAGACGTAACGGCGGTAGTCCACCGCGAGGCGGGTGCCGCCGACGCCGACGTACCCGCCGTTGGAGCTGAAGGTCGAGTCCGTGAAGCGCACCAGGGCCAGGCCGCCGGTCACCGCGTCCTTCCCGCCGATCCAGCCCGCGTGCGCGGCGAGGGGCGGCCGGAGGAGGCCGTCGAACTCGCCGGAGAGCGTGTCGCTCCACCGGTTCGCGTCGTCCCAGGCGAGCGCGCCGGTCCCCACCGGGGCCCAGGCCGCGCCGAGGAGCCAGGATGCGTGGGCCAGGCCAGCGAGGAGCAGCGTCATCCGGCGGGCGTATTCAGCCCCGCCGGCCGCGGCCGCCCGCGGGGGTCAGGCCTCGCGACGGAGACGGCGGGCGAGGAAGGCGGAGAGCCGCTCGCGGTCCACGGTGGTGATCGCCGTGATCTGGAGGCCGACGAGGGAGAGCGGGGTGGGTCCGCCGAGCCCCTTGACGTGTCGCACCTCGACGCAGAGGCGGATCGGCTCCTCGGCGGGGAGGTTCAGCTCCCCGTCCAGGAGCTCCTCGGCCACCAGCGCGCGCACCGGCGGCTCGTGGATGACCGCGAGGCCGCCCACCGAGACGTCGTGCACCACGAGCTCCGGCTTGTCCGCCAGCTCGGTGATGCGGAAGGTGACGCCGGCCGTGCGGGCCACGCGATGCCGCTCGTTGAGGCGGCGATCGCTGCGCTCGACAGTGCGAGGCGCCTCGACCAGCCAGTCCCCGTTCTCGGCGAACCAGACGAACCGGCTGTAGAAGGCGTACTGGTCGTTGTTGCCGGCGTAGTCCGCCCGGACCGCGGTACCGGCCGCGGGGAGCGGCTGGCCCTCGACCGAGGCGGGACGGAAACGCAGCCCCGAGGATCCGGCCTGCACGAAGGTGCCCCGGACCCGGAAGCCTGGACCGCTCATCACCACGGGGCCCCCCAGGGCGCACATGTAGGTGAGGTGGGCGAGGACGTCGCTGGCTCGGGTCAGCCAGAGGGTTCCGGTTTCGCTGGCGACTTGCATGGTCGACTCGGGTTCCCCCTGTGGATCGGCACGGGGGCGCTCAACATTAGCCCTCCCGCCGGGAAGCCGTCGGTCAGCGCTGGACCGACTTGCGGAGTTTTCTTCCGGTTTTCTGTCGAGGCGCCGGCCGGTGGCCGTGGGCGCGGCCGGATAGGAGGGCGCATGTACATCCAGCGCGTCGAGGTCGCGGGGCTCGCCGTCGCCCCCACGATCGACATCGGACTCGACCGGGTCAGCAGCTTTCGCGGCCCGCCCCGCCTGCGCACCGCGGTGGCCGACGCGGTGTGCCTGGCGTTCTCGGCCTGGGACCGCAGGCTGCTCGCGGCGCAGTTGGCCCGCTGGGGTTGCGGCGACGTGGTCATCACCGGGGACCCCCTGCCCGAGGGCGCCTCCTGGTCGGGCGCGCCGGGGCTCGCCACGCTACTCGACCGCCCCGACGAGGGCACGCTCACCGTCTCCCTCACCCTCCAGCTCGATCCTCCGGCGTACGGGCGCCTGCGGCGCGAGGCCGTGCGGGACCCCCGGCTGGTCGACGCGCTGGCCGAAGGGCCCCAGCTCGTGGTTCGCATCGGGGCCCGCTTCTCTCCCGCGTTCGACGCGCTGGCGCTGGACCCCCTCGCCTTCGTGGTCGGGGACGCGGCCTTCCCCATCGCGGGCGCCGACCGCCCCGTGTGGCTCACCCCCTTCCTGCGCGGGCTCGCCGGGCGCTGCTGGCGCGGCACCGTCGCGCCGGAGGTATGGGCCGAGCGCACCCGCTCGTGGGCGATGGGGGACCAGCTCATGGTCCGACGCGCGCTCGCCGCGCTCCGCACCAGCCCGGCCGAACTGCCCGACGTGATCATCCTCCCCGACGGCCTGGGGGTGGTGGAGGGGGAGCGCCTCGTGCCCCTCGCCGCCTACGGCGCCGGCCCGAGCCAGGCGGTGGGCCTGGTGGGGGCCGTCCACCTCTCGCGGGCCGACATCCTCCTCGTCGACGATCCGCCCCCCGGTTGGGCCGCCTGGTTCGCCGCGCAGGCCGAGGTCGACGGCTCGCCGCTCGAGCAGGTGGTGCTGCTCGGCACTCCCGACGGCCGCCTGCTCGGGGGATGAAGCTCGTCGCCGTCTGTCACCGGTGCGGCGCCCCCAAGGACCTCGCCCTGGCCCGCTGCGCGGCGTGCGGAGAGGTTCCGACCGGCGGCGATCGGGAAGTGGCGCTCCTGTGCGCCGAGGGGCTCGCCACGCCCGAGGAGCTGGCCGAGATCCAGCAGCGCGTCCGTCGCGGCGAACGCCTCCAGCCGGTGGCGGCGGCGCGGGAACGTGCGCGCCGGGCGCTGGCCGGCGAGGCCGACCTGCCCTTCGAGGTGACCGCTCGGGAGCTCGGGCTCCTGGTCGTGGGGAACCTCCTGCTCACGCCGCTCCTCGGGTACGCGTGGTGGTTCCGCAGCCGGACGCGGCCCGGACGGGGGGCCCGCCGCGTGCTGTTCGCCACGCTCGCCTGCTCCCTGGTGCTGACGGTGGCGCTGTTCCTGTTCCGCTCGGGCTGACGCTAGCAGGCTGCTGCGAAAGCCGGACCGAGCAGGCGAAGCTCAGCCGGGCCGCGGTTG
>Ga0172372_10001861_pt1 | contig 32418 bp, 23 predicted proteins | sample LakKiv5m_2_FD_114544 | JGI IMG/M metagenome (GOLD analysis project Ga0172372, IMG submission 114544) | Freshwater microbial communities from Kabuno Bay, South-Kivu, Congo - kab_092012_9.5m | ecosystem: Environmental > Aquatic > Freshwater > Lake | place: Democratic Republic of the Congo... | reverse complement strand
GGGCTCGCGCCGTTCCTGTCGCTCGTCAAGGATCCGGAAACCTACGAGCGCTTCGAGAAGATCGTGCTGATCCACGGCGTGCGTTACGTCAACGAACTCGCCTACCAGCAGTTCTTCCGGCAAGAGCTGCGCGAGCATGAATTCCTCGGCGAGCAGGTGAAGGAAAAGCTCATCTACTACCCGACGGTCACGCGCGAGGACTACCAGAACACCGGCCGCCTGACCGACCTCATCGAGAGCGGCAAGCTGTTCAGCGATATCGGCCTGCCGCGCTTCGATCCGGCGGTGGACCGCGCGATGATCTGTGGCAGCCCGAGCATGCTCAAGGACAGCAGCGCCCTGCTCGATGCGCACGGCCTGCGCATTTCGCCGCACATCGGCCAGCCCGGCGATTACGTGATCGAACGCGCGTTCGTCGAGAAGTAAGTCGTCGGGCCGGACAATGCGACGCCGGCAGCGCGAAGCTCCGCCACCGAAATTGTGGCCGCGCTTCGTGCTGCTGGGCGTGCTCGCAGTGATCTGTGCGCTCGTCATGCTGTGGCAACCTGCACCAAGGACGACTGAAAACATGAGTGGCGATCTCGGCGGCAAGCAGGTCTACATCGTCCACGGCTACATGGCCTCGCCGGGCGATCACTGGTTCGGCTGGCTGAAGTCGCAGCTGGAAGCGCGCGGAGCGCGCGTGACGATCCTCGCGATGCCCGATTCGAGCAGCCCTGATCCGGCCGCGTGGCAACTTCATCTCGAGCAGAACGTCGGTAGCCGCGACGGCAATACCTACTTCGTCGCGCACAGCCTCGGTTGCATCGCCCTGCTGCACTACCTGCAATCGCTTCCGGCCGACACGCATATCGGCGGACTGCTGCTGGTCGCGGGCTTTTCCGCCTCGCTGCCCACCATTCCGCAGCTCGATACATTCACCCGCTCGCCGGCGCTCGATGCGGATCGCATCATCGGCCTGTCGAACCAGCGCGCGGTGATCGCCTCGCGCAACGACGACGCCGTGCCGTATGCGCTGACGGTGGACTTGAGCCGACAGCTGCAGGCGCAGCTGTCGACGGTCGAAGAAGGCGGTCACTTTCTCGGCAGAGAAGGCTTCACCACGCTGCCGGTCGCCTACGACTTGCTCGCGGCGATGATGAGCGCCAGACCCGACTAGACGGCCGCGAACAGCGCGAGCTTGTTGCCGTCGAGGTCACGCACGTAGGCCAGATAGAAGCCCGGCACGCGCAGGCCGGGAGCGCCTTCGCTGCTGGCGCCGAGTTCGAGCGCCTTGTTGTAGATCGTATCGACCTGCTGCTGACCGGCCATGCCGAGCGAGACCATGCAGCCGTTGCCGACACAGGCTTCCTTGCCGTCGTAAGGCGTGCAGACACCGAACATCGGCGCCTTCGGGCTCGAGCCCCACAGCACCAGCCGGCCGATATCCAGCACACGCTGGGCGCCGAGTTCGGCGAATAACGCGTCGTAGAAAGCCCCGGCGCGCTGCAGGTCGTTGGTGCCCAACGTGGTGTAAGCAATCATCTACGTCTCCTCGTTATCTTTTGTGTGATCGGAAGGCCGGCATGCGGCGTTCCTGCCGCCATCATGCCGCAAGCAAACGCCTCGGACGAATCCCTGAAGAGCACGCTCCGCATGACGGAACTGCTTGACTGCCGGTCATTTTTTCCTCAACCACGTTCTTCGAAAGAAAAGCTTGCACGCCCCGGAACAAGTCCCTAGAATTCGCGGCCCATTCCCCGATAGCTCAGTCGGTAGAGCAAGTGACTGTTAATCACTGGGTCGGCGGTTCGAGCCCGTCTCGGGGAGCCAGATAAATCAGGGCCTTCTGCAAAGAAGGCCCTTTTTTATGCCTGCAGCACGGCCAGCAAGATGACCTCCGACGCCTTCAAACAACATGTCCGCCAGATGACGGACGACACCCTGGACCTGTTCCGCGCCAAGCTCGCCGAAGCCGGCCCCAAGGGACGCTGCGATCCGCTGCTCCGGGTGCTGATCGAACCGAGCAGCGAACCGGGCAGCCATCGCGATACCGAGGCGACCATGCCCTGGGGCCAGCCGTGGACCCATTCGGGGCTCGACCATCTGGTCATGCACCTGTTCCTGGATGCGGTCGGCGCGAAGGCTTATGCGATCGCGATGGAGGTCCGCGCCGGCGGCGCGACACCCCAGATCGGCGCGTACGCCTGCGGCGGCACCGCGGGATGGGATACGGCGATCGGCGAGGTTTACGGGTTCGTCGACGGCCAGCTCGAGATCAAGAGCCGCGTGACCGGCGACAGCGATCGACCGCGCATCGCTGCCCTGTCGACGGTCCCCAACCTGCTGCAGCCGTTGCAGACCACTGCGTTGTCGGCCGATCAGCAGTCGGCGCTGAAAGACTACGTCGACATCCTGGTCGCGCAGTTGCGGCGGCAGATCGGGCCTTGAACAAACGCCCCCGACCCGCGCCACGGAAGCCTGCATCGGCGCAGGCCTTCGTCAGCCGTAGCTCGCTCGCTTATTTCTTCTTCGTCTCGATCGCAAAATCGAGCTTGGCGAGACGCGCGAGCGCTTCGGCCGCCTGCTTGAGGTCGGGCTTCGTGGCCCAGGCGTTGACGTGCAGCGAGACGATGATCTCGTCGTCCTGATAATCGACGAGCTCGGAATAAGTGCCCTTCACGCTGCCGGAATGCTCGATGTAGCGACCACCCCAAGGGTCGGTCCCGAGCCGCCAGATCAGCGCCTGAACCGGCGGCCTCGATGGCGCCTTGAGCGGATCGAGCAGCTTTTCTTCTTCGATGGCCACCGCCGGATATTCGATGTCGGGCGCCAGCTGGGCGCGCAGCATCTCGCGCATCGTCGCCGGCTGGAGCAGCAGGCCGCGGTTGAGCGCATCGCCGAAACGCAGCATGTCTTCGTTGGTCGAGATTACGCCGCCGCCCGCGTATTTGTAGCTGACGTTTTCCTGCTGCGCGTTGACGAGCCGGCCACCGCTCTTGTCGAGCACGTAGCCGCGGCTGCGACGCTGCACGATGCGGGACGGCACGTCGAACTGCGTGTCGAGCATGCCCGCAGGCTCCCAGACGTGACGACGCAGATAGGTTTCGAAGCGCTCGCCGCTCACGCGCTCGACGAGCGCCTGCAGCAGGTTGGTCGCGTACGAGGAGTACAGCCAGTGCTGGCCCGGCGTGAACACCAGCTCATCGTTCATCCAGCGCTTCGAAGCCTGCTCGATGTCGTCGAACTGCTGATAGCGCAGCACATCGCCTTCGCCGAATTCACCGCTCTTGTAGTGCCGAATGCCCGAAGTGTGAGTGAGGATCTGGCGCAGCGTGATCGGCGCCTGCTTGCGCGGAAACCACGGCACGTAGGTTTGAATCTCGGCATCGAGATTCACCTTGCCCTGCTCGACGAGCTGCATCACCGCGATGACGGCCTGGGTCTTCGAGATCGAACCGATGTTGTGCACCGACAAGCCGTTCTGCGGCGTGCCGGCCTCGAGATCGCCAAAGCCGGCGCCGCCCGAATACACCAGCTCGCCCTTGACCATCACGGCCGCCGACACACCCGGTGCGCCCGATTCCTGGCGCAGCCGCTGCAGGTAGCTGTCGACCAGCGCCGCATCGAGCGCGAACGCGCTCGCCGGCAACAGAAAAAGACTCGCGACCAGCAGCCCCCCAAGCGACTGCCGCAGCGAAGAAGCGACCCAGAACATCCCGAAATTCCTTGATCCGGCGAAGAGTGCGGATTGTGCCGCGCCATCGGCCGCGATGGCGAAAAACCCGCGCCTCATCGATCAGGTTCGGTGAAGCTTCGCAGCGCCCGCTACAGCGGGGCCTTCACGCCGCGGTAGCGGTAACGCACGCGCTGGCCCGTAGACGATTGCGCGTACACCAGGCCATCGCTACCGATGTAGGCCTTGCAGTCGGCGGGCGCCGCGCCACCGAGGGCGATGCGATAGCCGATCACGCGCGTCGGCGTTCCGTCGATGGTTTCACTACCGAGATCGCGGCAGTGGGTGAGCGGAATCCTGCCGCTGCGCACGCCGGCATTGAGCTGGCGTTCGGAAGCACGCAGATCGATCTTCATGAGCTGCCATTTTCCGCCGATCGAGGTGTAGAAGCGCTCGCCGATCAGGATCGCTTCCATGCGCGTACCGTTGTCGGTCTCGGCGATGCTGTGGCGCTCGGGCTGCTCGGCGGTTTTCTCGGCGGCCGCGATGTATGACTCGCAGGCGCGATCGAGCGCTCGGGCGGCGGGACTCGACATCGACAACAGGCCGATGACGGCAACGGCGGCAAGCTTGTTCACGGGCGATTCCTCACGGGGTTCATCGCAGCGAACGGCAACCGCGTGCCAAAGCGGACATCCCCGCAATCAATCGAAGCGGCGGCTCCCGAGGGTTTCGCTGGTCGGCGCGTCATAGCGGGCGCTCGCCGCGGCGGCGGCATCTTCGAGCGATTGCGCGGCCGCGGGCTCGCCCGATGCGGCGAGCACATCGGCCCGAATGCGTTGCAGCCACGGCTGCATGCGCACGTCGCGAAAGCCGGTGACTTCGGCCCACGTCGACAGCGCCTGCGCACTCGCCTGCCGGGCGAGCGCCAGATCACCGCGAGCGAGCGCAAGGCGCGCAAGATCGCCCTGCACGAGCGCCACGTGCGAAAGCCTGCGCTCGCCGGCGGCCGCGATCACCGCATCGAACTGCGCCGCGGCTTCATCGAGACGACCGGCATCGAACAACCAGCGGCCGTAGCGCTCGCGAATCGCCATGACCGGCTGATTGGTGTCCGGATCGATCGCCAGATATTCATCGAGTGCAGCCTTGAGCATCGCGCCGGCCTGTTCGCGCCGGCCGAGCCGGTCCAGCGCATCGCCGAGATGCCGGCGCAGCAAGCGCGTCTTGAAGTTGTAGTTGGACTGTCGCTGGTAAGTGCGCAGCGCCGCTTCGAGATACGGCAGCGCCTCGGCAGGGCGGCCTTCCGCGGCCAGGCGTTCGCCATAGTTTTCCCGTACCACCGCGATATCGGTCTCGACGCGACTGCTGCCTTCGGCCGGCAGCCGCGGCACCACGCGCTCGAACTCGCGCAGCGCCTCGTCGCGCAGGCCCGCCAGATGCAGCGTGCGCGCCGCGTTCGCACGCGGAACCCAGGCGGTGACGAAATCCGCGCCGGTGGTGCGCTCGGCCATGTCGGCCGATTTCCCGAAAGCCTCGCCGGCCTCGGCGTAACGCCCCATCTGCTGATGGATCAGCCCGAGGTTGCCGTAGATGGTTTGCAGCTCGGCATCGTTGCGCTGCGGCAGGCTCAGGGCGAGCGCCAGCGCCTGTTCGAGCGCGGTCACCGCTCCGGCATGATCCAGGGCGAAGCTGCTGCGAAAATTGGCTACTTCGATCAACGCCGTCACGTGCCCGCGCGATTGCGGAGCCAGGCGTCGATAAATGGCCTCGGCGCGTTCGTAGGCCTTGCGCGCATCGTCGCGATGCGTCTCGTCGGCCTGCCACTCGAAGCCTTGGGCGATCAGCCAGTCGGCGCGCAGCAGCGTGTCCTGGCGATCCGCGCGCGTGAGCAAGTCGTCGGCTTCGGCGAGCGCCAGCCGGCAGCGCTCGCGCTCGGCACGCGCGCAGGCTCGCGAGGCGGCCTCGACCGCGCCGGTGAGCACGGTCTGGTGCAACGGACCGAAATGCGCCTTCGCCTTGACGAGCAGTCGCGCTTGCAGGCTTTCGTAGCGCTCGTCTTCGCCGAGCTGCGCGTAGATGTCGGCGACCGCGCGCAGCAGTTCGATCTGGCGCTCGGGGTCATCGGCGAAGCGCGCTTCGATCTTCGGCGTGCTCGCGTCGAGCAGCTCGCGCGCGCTGATCGCTCCACGCGGCCGATCGGAGGCGATGCGCGGGTCGCTTGCGGCGAAGATTTCGAGCACGAAATCCTTGATCGCCTCGCTGCGTCTGGCCTGTTCGGCGGTGCGCTGGCTCTGCCAGAGCACGCCCGCCACACCGGTGACGAGCACCACCGCCAAAACCACACCGAAGCCGACACCGAGCCGATTGCGCCGCACGAAGCGACGCATCGAGCCGAGCCGTCCGATGCGCCGTGCGAGCACCGGCCGATGCGCGAGCCAGCGGCCGATGTCGTCGCCCAGGCGTTCGGCCGAGGCATAGCGCCTGGCCGGATCGGCTTGCAGCGCGGTCGCGAGAATGGCGTCGAGATCGCCGCGCAGCTGCGTGCGCGCAGCGCCCGATGCACGGCTCGAAGCCGGCGGCGCTTCGTCGCGCTCGGCCAGCAGGCGGCCGAGGCGCGAGTGCGCCTCGAACGGCCGCGCTCCGGCGAGCAGCTCGTACAGCATGAGCCCGAGCGCGTAGACATCGGTGGCCACGGTGACGGGCTCGCCGGCGAGTTGCTCGGGCGCCGCGTATTCGGGCGTCGCGGCGCGGCCGCCGAGCTGCGTGAGCGCTTCGGCGCCGGCGTCTTCGACGAGCAGCTTGGCGATGCCGAAATCGAGCAGCTTGACCTCGGCACTCGCGGTCACCAGCACGTTGGCCGGCTTGAGATCGCGATGCACGATCAGCCGTGCGTGCGCAGCCTGCACCGCCGCGATCACTTGCAGGAACAGCTGCAGGCGCTCGCGCAGCGTGAGGTTTTTCGCGGCGCAGTATTCGCTGATCGAAACACCTTCGACGACTTCGATCGCGAGCCAGGGCTGGCCATCGGCCGCGAGCCCGGCATCGTAGAAGCGCGCGATGTTCGGATGCGCGAGCGCGGCGAGAATGTCGCGCTCGCGTGCGAAGCGCTGCTTGAGCGCGCCGGACAGCAGATGCGCATGCGGCAGCTTGAGCGCGACGCGTCGCTCGTAGGCGCCGTCCGCGCGCTCGGCGAGCCAGACCTCGCCCATGCCGCCGCTGCCGATCGCGTGCAGCAGACGCCAGGGGCCGAGCATCCGGCCTTCGACGAAGCCGCCGTCGATCGGCTGCGCCGGCAACGACGGACGCTCCAGGTATTCGCGCGTCGAAATCGCGGCCGATTTGAGCAGCACCGCCGCGAGCCACGGCCGCAGCTCGGCCTGCTCGGGCGGCAGGCGTGCGAGCCAGCCCGCGCGCTCGGGCTCGGGCAGGTCGAGCGCCTCGTCGAGCAGCGCCGAAAAACGCGGCCACAGCGCGGGCGGGCACGGCAGGCTCTTCGATAGCGAGGTGTTCAAGCGCGCCGCATCCATTTCGACTCGTACGCCATCCCCGTGGCTGGTAAGTCCGAACGCAAGGTTCCGAGCTTAGCGCGCACCTCAGGGCACATGGCGCAGCAGCGTGACCTTGGCAGACGAGCGCGTGCCGTCGCTGCTGCTGGCCTCGATCGCCTGGTACAGCGCATCGCCGACCACCAGCAGCTTCTGCTGCCGCCCCGAGTCGGGAACGAATCCGCTCGCGGGCGCCTGCCCCTGCGGCGAGAACTGCGGCACCGCGCCGTCGTCCGCACCGTAAGCCGTGTAGCGATCGGCCGCGTCGACCGATTGCACGAGCGGCGTGCTGAGGCCGCGCCCGTTGCGCGTTTCGTATCGGGACCAGGCCAGCACCGCAGTCCCGTCCTTGAGCGCGAAACCCACTTCGGGCTGCAGCGAAGCATCGGCCGCCGGCCGCCAGGGCGATCCGGCTGTCCACGCGCTGCCGTCGTAGCGGAACACCGCGATCGCGCTGCGATTGCCGCCCGCGACGATCGGCTGACCGCTCGCGGTGAAGCGCAGCAGCGGATCGAATTGCCCGCCCTGCCCGGCCGGCAGCGGCAGCTTTCCTGCATCGGCGCCGACGCCGGTCCAGGCGCGCGTGGCGGCATCGAAGCGCCGAACTGTGGCGGCCTCGACGCTGCCGCGCAGGCTCGATGCGACCAGCACCGCGCCATCGCTCGCGAGCTGCAGATCGAAGCGACTGCCGTCGAGGACATCGGCTGCCGCGGAATCCGCTGCCAGACCGCGCCAGAGGGTGCCATCGAGCCGGGCGACCGTGAATTCCGAACCGGACTCAGTGCTGCGCTGCGCGATCAGCGCGAGCGATCCATGCACGCGCAGTTGGACGCGCGCCGTGTCGCAGGCGACGTTGCCGGCCGATTGGCCGACGGCGCCATCGACGCCGCCATAGGCGACCCAGGCCGCGCCGTCGTAGCGCCGGGCCCGCGTGCGCGTCGCGTTGCCCACGCCCGTCGCCTCCACGTAGGCGAGCAGCGGCCGGTTGTCCGCATCGAAGGCCAGCGAAGCGGCGAAGTCGGCATCGGCCGAACCGCAGGCACGCGGCAGCAGGCCCGCCAGTTCGGGGCCGGCTTCCCGCCACTCCGAGCCGCTCCAGCGCCGCAGCGCGAGTGCGACGCGCGCCGCATTGCCTTCGCTGTATCGTCGGGAGAGCAGCAACACCGGCGCGCCTTCGCGATCGGCCACCAGATCCAGCAAGCCATAGCCTTCGAGCAGCGCGCCCTGCGGCTGCCATTGCGTGACCACGGCGGCTGCATTGAGCGGCGCACCTTCTTCGCCATCGAGCTGCGCCGCTTCGAACGCATAACGCCCGGCCGGCAGCGCGAGCGTGCGCTGGCGGAAGGTGAACGCGCTGCCGCTGCCGTCGCCATCGGGAACGAAGTTGAAGGCCTCGCTGCCATCCGGCTTGATCAGCCGATAGCGGAAGCGGTTTTCGCGCAGGCCGAAGAACAGCGTGCGCGGCGCATCGAGTTCGAAGTTCGCACGCAGCGCCGTCAGCGCCGTCAGGTTGCGCGCCAGATCGAGCGGCAGCGCCAGCGATTCCTGCTGCGCGCTGCCGAACTGTTCGATGCGCAGGCTCGCGGCCGATGCCGTGCTGCTCACGATTTCGAGCCGATATTCGCCATCCGCATCGAGCAGCAGCGAAAGCGCGTTGCGAATCGGGCCCGACGCCACGCCGACGCCGTTGCGCAACAACCGCATCTCGCCTTGCGGCAGCGAGCCCGCAGCGCCCGGCGTGAGCTTGATGCGCAGATAGCGGAACGCGCTGCCGTTGAAGCGGAAGCCCTGCACCTGGCCTTGCTCGAAGCTCAGCGAGCGCTCGAACGGCAGCGTCACCGCCTCGCCATCGCCGCCGCCCGCGCTTTGCAGCGGCCGCATCTTGACGATCACTTCGGTCGCGGCACTGTCGGCCGCCAGCGTCGCGCTGCCGACGAAGGCGCCGTTCAGAGCGCTGACGCTGAAACGGATCGGCGCGCCCGCCGGCAGCGGCAGCACGTCGCCCGAAACCGGAATCGAGCCGCGCTCGGCGAAGCCCGGCAGCGCCACCACCTCGGCCTTGCTCGGCGCACCGCCGCGCGCCGGAGCGCCTTGCGGCCCGATGCCGCGATCCATCTCGGCGAGCCAGTTGCACAGCGTCGCGGTGGCGAAATGATCGCGCGCGCCCGGCACGCCGATGTCGGTGTCGTAGACGCAGCGGCCGGTCACCGGCGGAGCGCGCTCGTCGGCGATGTGGTCCGCGTTCCAGGCCGTGAAATGCGCCACGCTCGCGCGCATCGCCAGCCCGCTCGGCGAAGCTTCGGACGCCACCGCCTCGCCTTCGCCCTCCTGGATCCAGAGCCCGGACGCCTCGTCGAGCGACCACAGCGGAATGCGCTCGCCGACCGTCACCGCATGCCCGTCGAGCCAGCGGTCGGCGTAGAGCGGCAGCAGGATCTGCGCGCTTTTTCCGGGTGCGAGCTGCAGGCGCCGGCCGGCCTGGCTCAGCACGAAATCGGTGGTGCCGAAGCTCACGATGCGGCGCACCGAGGCATCGGCCGCGACGCCTTCGAAACGCCCCGGAAAACCGCCCGCGCCGGGCTCGCGAATGTCGATCGGGGTGATGGTGATATCGACCGGCCCGCTGGCCGCCGCTCCGCTCGCATCGACGAGCGCCGCAGCCGGCAGCACGATCTGCGCGCCGTGCTGGCCCGTCAGCGTGCCGCCGGCGCCCGCATCGGGCAGCGTCTGTGCGGCTGCGGCCGGTCGCATCGCGATGTCGAAACGCGCGTCATTGCCGCCGCTCGCCGGAAAGCTCAGCGTGCGCACCTGGTCGACGTAGCCGGGACGCCGCAGGCGCAAGGTCTGCGGTGTGCCGATGCCGAGTTCGAGCGTGACTTCGCCGTTGGCGTCGGTGCTCGCGGTGAGGCTTGCGGCCTGCACCGAAACGTCCGCGAGCGGGCTGCCGTCGAGCGCGGTCACGCGTCCGGCGACAGCCTGCGTGCGCACCGGCGCCGGCTCGGGACTCACCTCCACGGCCAGCGTCGCGCGGCCGACCGCGCCTTCGGAGTCGGTGCCGGTCAGCGTGACCGTGTAGCGACCGGCGCGCCCGTACACATGCGCGATACGCGCGCCGCCGCCGCGCAGGCCGTCGCCGAAATCCCAGTGCAGCCTGATCGCGTGACCATCGGCATCGCTCGAGGCGCTGCCGTCGAAGGCCAGCGGGCTCGCCGCAGTGCCCGCCGCAACCGCCGCGATGCGCGCGACCGGCGCGCTGTTGCCGGGCGGCGGAGGTGGAGGCGGCGGGCCGCTGGAATCATCCGAGGACGACGAGCCGCCCCCGCAGGCGCAGAGCAGCAGGGACAAACCGAACAGCGGCAGGCGAAAGAGGCGCACGGCACGATTCCTTGGCGTAGGGACATCGCAGCGAACGGAAGCGCGCCTCGAAACCGGACATGGCCGATTCGCAAGCGATGAGAACGGCAGCCTCGAACGGCAGCAGGGCCGAAGCGCGGCTCAGCCGAGCATCGAGGCGAGCAGCAGCCGCGCCTTCTCCCAATCGCGCCGGACCGTGCGCTCGGTGAGCCCGAGCGCCTCGCCGATCTCGGCTTCGGTGAGCCCGCCGAAGTAACGCATCTCGACCACCTGGGCCAGGCGCCGCTCGACCAGGGCCAGCGCTTGCAGCGCCTCGTGCACCTGCACGGCTTCGTCTTGGGCGATCAGCGCGCTGCCGACATCGGTGTCGAGCGTGATCGCCTTGAGTCCGCCACCGCGCTTGCCGGCACTGCGCTCGCGCAGCTGATCGACGATCACGCTGCGCATGACGCCCGAGGCGTAGGCGAAGAACTTGCGCCGCGTTTCCACCTGCAGGCTCTTGCTGCCCGACAGGCGCAGCCAGCTTTCGTTGACGAGCGCGGTGGTGTCGAGCAGCGTCATCGGGGCGCTGCCGTTGAGCCTTGCGCGTGCGAGCTTGCGCAGCTCGTCATAGGCGGCCTCGAACAAGGCGGCGCCGTCGACTCCAGCATGGTCCTGCCGTGCCTCGATCAAGCGCGTGATTTCGCCCATTGCCCCGCCATCGCTCCGCGTGTCGCCCCAGAACCGCGGGCGCATCGTGGCATCGATCGATCGGCTCGCTCAACCGCCCGCGAGCGCGAACGCCGCCGCAGCCTGCACCTGCGCGGGCGTCGGCTGCCGCTGCGTGTAGAGCACGAACTGTTCGAGCGCCTGCAGCACGATCACCTCGGCTCCGGTGATGACGGGCTTGCCCGCGGCGCGCGCCGCACGAATCAGCGGCGTTTCGGGCGGGCGCGCCACCACGTCGAACACGGTATGGGCGGCCTCGATCGCCTCACGCGGAAACGCGAGCGCCTCGCTGTCCGCGCCTTCGACCATGCCGATCGGCGTGACGTTGACGAGCAGGCCGGCCTTGAACGCCACATCGAACTCCGGCCGCCAGTCGAAACCGTAAGTCGCAGCGAGCTTGCACCCGGCCGCTGCGTTGCGCGCGACGATCAGGCCGTCGCCGAAGCCCGAGTCGCGCAGCGCCGCGACCACCGCCTTGGCCATGCCGCCGCTGCCGCGCACGACGAAGCGCGTCCGCGTCGGCAGCGCATGCGTCTCGAGCAGTTGCACGACCGCCGCATAGTCGGTGTTGTAGCCGCGCAGCAGGCCGTCGTCGTTGACGATGGTGTTGACCGAATCGATCGCGCTCGCCGACGGCATCAGCTCGTCGATCAGCGCGATGCAGGCTTCCTTGAACGGCATCGAGATGGCGCAGCCGCGAATGCCGAGCGCGCGGATGCCGCCGATCGCGGCAGGCAAATCGGTGGTCGTGAACGACTTGTAGACGTAGTCGAGTCCGAGCGCTTCGTAGAGATGATTCTGGAAACGCGAGCCGAAGTTCCCGGGACGCGCGGACAGCGACATGCAGAGCTTCGTGTCCTTGCCGATCGGCGGTTTTTTCATGGGGTTCTCGTTGCAGTGGAACCGCGCAGCACGCAGCGGCCGCTCAACACCACCTTGCGCACCGGCAAGCCCGGCGTCTTGAGCCGCTCGAACAGCAGGTTCATCGCGGCGCGGCCGATTTCCTCGACCGGCTGCTCGATCACGGTGATGCCCGGCTCGACGAGCTCGGTCCAGCTTTCGTTGTCGAAGCCGGCGAGCGCGAGATCGCCCGGAATGGCGAGCCCGCGAGCCCGCGCGGCGCGCAGCACGCCGATCAGCAGCAGGCTGTTGCTGACGACGAGGGCCTCGGGCCTGTGGTCTGCGGCAAGCCAGGCCTGCGCCTCGGCTTGCGCCGCTTCGGCGGATGGCGCGACGAGCCTGAACTCGGGCTTCAGGCCGAAGCGCGCCATCGCCTCCAGATAACCGTCACGCCGCTGCGCTCCGGTGCTGCTCGAATTGCCGAACAGGCCGCCGATGCGCCGGTAGCCGCGCTCGACCAGATGCGCGACCAGTTCGCCCATCGCCTCGCGGTTGTCGAGCACCACCGCGTCGTGCAGGCCGCCGGGGCCGCAGCGATCGATGAAGACCACCGGAAAATCGAGCGCTTTCTTCGACAGCTGATCGAGCGTGCTCCGCGTGGGCGCGAAGATCAGCCCGGTGATGCGCTCGGATTGCATGTGCCGCAGGTACAGCGCCTCGCGCTCGGGATCCTCGCCGGTGTTGCAGAGGATCACGCGCATGCCGGCGCGGTAGGCGCTGTCTTCCACCGCGCGGCTCACGGCGGTGAAGAACGGGTTGCGAATGTCGGCGACGACCAGCCCGATGGTTCCCGAATCCTGCGAGCGCAGGCGCCGCGCCGCCAGATTCGGCCGGTAGCCGGTCGCGCGGACCGCGGCCTCGACCTGGGCGCGCAGCTCCTCGCTGACCGGCCCCTTGCCGAGCGCGCGCGACACCGTCGCCGGCGAAACCCCGGCGGCCTTGGCGACATCCTTGATTCCAACGCCCATGCGCACCTCGATGAAAATATTGGAAAACGTTTCCACTCCAGACAGCATTCTTTACCGTCAGGCGAGGTTAACGCAATGCGCCCAGCATGCCGTTCTCGCTCTGCAAACGATCATTGCGGTGCAGATAGTGGGTCGAGGGGTATTGACGAGAGCGCGTGAAAACGTTTTCATAGCAGCATAAAGAAAGACGACACCCGGAGGAGCATCCATGTCCGTCACCACCACTCCCGCCCTGCTGTCCGCCGAACTCGTGCGCCTGGGCGCCGCGCCGGCCGACAAGGAAGCCACCATCCGCCAGGCCGCGCAGCTGCTGATCGCCGCCGGCTGCATCGACCCGGGCTACGAGGCCAGCATGCTGCGCCGCGAGGCGGTGGCGAACACCTTCCTGGGCCACGGCGTGGTGATTCCGCACGGGCTCGGCGAGGATCGCAATCTGGTCCGGCGCAACGGCATCGCGGTGCTGCAGATACCGCGCGGCGTCGAATGGAACCCGGGCCAGACCGCGCATATCGCGGTCGCCCTCGCCGCGCAATCGGACGCGCACATCGCCATCCTGCGCCGGCTCACGCGGCTGATTCAGGACGAATCGCGACTGGTGAGCCTGTTCGTCACCGACAACGCCCAGGACATCGTCGCCGCGCTGTCCGACGACGCGCCGGCCGCCGCCTCCAGTGGCCCGGCCACCGATCTGGCCGAGCGCTTCCGCTGGACCGTGAGCTATCCGTCCGGCCTGCATGCGCGCCCGGCCGCGCGCTGGGTGGAAACGGCGCGCGGCTTTTCGGCGCGCATCCAGGTGCGCAACGGCGATCAGGTGGCCGATGCCAAGAACCTGGTCTCGCTGCTGCAGCTCGGCCTGCGCGCCGGCGACGTGGCGATGCTCTCGGCCGAAGGCCGCGATGCCGCGGCCGCGCTCGCCAAGCTGCGCAGCGTCGTCGAGAGCCTGAGCGCGCAGGAAAAGCGCGACGCCGAACTCGCCGCCCAGCGCGCCGCCGCGCCGAGCAGCGGCTGGACGCCTCCGCAGGCCAAGGCCGCGATCGTCGGTATCGGCGCAAGCCCGGGGCTGGCGATCGGCATCGTCCACCGGCTCGCGAGCCACGACGCCGAAGTGCCCGATCATCCGGTTCCACTGACCGAAGGCGGCGCCCAGCTGCACGAGGCGATCACCGCGACCCGGCTGCAGCTCAAGGCCGTCGCCGACGACACCGCGCGCCGGCTCGGCGCGGCCGATGCGGCGATCTTCAAGGCCCACGGCGAACTGCTCGCCGACACCGACCTGATCACGCTGACCTGCCAGCTCATGGTCGAAGGCCATGGCGTGGCCTGGAGCTGGAACCAGGCCGTCGAGCGCATGGCCGGCAAGCTGTCGGCACTCGGCAACGCAGTGCTCGCGGGGCGTGCAGCCGATCTGCGCGACGTCGGTCGCCGCGTGCTCGCGAACATCGACCCGAGCCTGCGCCAGGTCGCCACCGGCGAGCTGCCCGACAACAGCATCCTCGTCGCCGCCGACCTGTCGCCCTCGGACACCGCGACGCTCGATCCCGAGCGCGTCGCCGGCATCGCTACCGCCCAGGGCGGGCCGACTTCGCACACCGCGATCCTCGCGCGCACGCTGGGCCTGCCCGCGCTGGTCGCAGGTGGTGCGGCCCTGCTCGATCTCAAACAGGGTTCGGCCGCGATCATCGACGGCCAGAACGGCCGGCTGTACCTGAACCCGTCGCCGGCCGATCTCGACTCGGCCCGCGCCTGGATCGCCGAACAGCAGACGATCCGGGCCCGCGAAGCCGAGCAGCGCGCGCTGCCCGCGCAGACCACCGACGGCCATCGCGTCGAAGTCTCCGCCAACATCAACCTGCCCGATCAGGCCGCGCTCGCGCTTTCGCAAGGCGCCGAAGGCGTCGGCCTGATGCGCACCGAATTCCTGTTCCTCGAACGCGGCAGCACGCCGAGCGAAGACGAGCAGTACGAAACCTACAAGGCGATGGCTCAGGCGCTCGAAGGCCGTCCGCTGATCGTGCGCGCGCTCGACATCGGCGGCGACAAGCAGGTGGCGCATCTGGAGCTGCCGCGCGAGGAGAACCCCTTCCTCGGCGTGCGCGGCGCTCGCCTGCTGCTGCGCCGGCCCGACCTGATGGAGCCGCAGCTGCGCGCGCTGTATCGCGCGGCAACAGACGGCGCGCGGCTTTCGATCATGTTTCCGATGATCACCTCGGTGTCCGAAGTGATCGCCCTGCGCCAAACCTGCGAACGCATTCGCGCCGAACTCGATGCCCCCGCGCTTGCGCTCGGCATCATGATCGAGGTGCCCGCGGCCGCGATCCAGGCCGATGCGCTCGCACAGCATGTCGATTTCTTCTCGATCGGCACCAACGATCTCACCCAGTACACGCTCGCGATCGATCGCCAGAACCCCGAGCTCGCGGCCGAAGCCGACAGCCTGCATCCGGCGGTGCTGCGGCTGATCCGACAGACCGTCGCCGGCGCCGAACGCCATGGCCGCTGGGTCGGCGTCTGCGGCGGGCTGGCCGGCGATGCCTTCGGCGCCGCACTGCTCGCGGGCCTCGGCGTCAGCGAGCTGTCGATGACGCCGCGCGATATTCCGGCCGTCAAGGCACGCCTGCGTGCGAGCACGCTGTCGGAGCTGCGCGAACTCGCCGAACGGGCATTGAAAGCAGAAACCGCTGCCGACGTGCGCAAGCTCGACCTCGCAGCGGAGCCGAGCTCATGAGTGCGCCGGTCGTCACCGTCACGCTGAACCCGGCGCTCGATCAGACCGTGCTGCTCGACAGCCTGCGGCCCGGCGCGGTCAATCGCGCGAATTCGGTGCGCCTCGATGCGGGCGGCAAAGGCGTCAACGTGGCCTCGTGCCTGGCCGACTGGGGCCTGCCGACGGTCGCCACCGGCCTGCTCGGGCGCGACAACACGAGCGAGTTCGAAAAGCTGTTCGCGCGCAAGGGCATCGCCGATCGCTTCGTGCGCATCGCCGGCCAGACGCGCACCAACCTCAAGATCGTCGCCGCCGACTGCGGAGACACCACCGACATCAACCTGCCTGGCGCACAGGCCGACGCAGACTCGTTCGCGCAGGTGCACGCCGCCGTCGGCGAACTCTGCGATCGCCAGGGCATCGCGGTATTCGCAGGCAGCCTGCCGGCTGGAATCGACACCGATGCCTACGTCACCCTGCTGCGGCAAGCCGCAGCCTGCGGTATGCGCAGCCTGCTCGACACCAGCGACGCTCCGCTCACGGCCGCCCTGCAAAGCGAAACCGTCCCCTACGCGATCAAACCCAATCGCCACGAGCTCGAAGGCTGGTGCGGGCGCAAACTCGACACACCGGCCAGGCTGCTCACGGCCGCGCGTGAGCTGCAGAGCCTCGGCATCGTGCTCGTGGTGATTTCGATGGGCGCGGAAGGCGCACTGTTCGTCGGCAGCGATCGCGAGGCGCTGATCGCCCGGCCGCCGGCGATCCGGACGCAGAGCACCGTCGGAGCGGGCGATGCGATGGTCGCCGGCATCGCGGCGGCGATGATCGAGCGGCGCGATCCGGAATCGCTCGCCCGGCTCGCGACCGCATTCGCCGCCGCCAAGCTCGGCCTTGCGGGCCCGAACCTGCCGCCGCGCGAGCAGGTGCTCGCGCTCGCCGCAGCACCGCGCATCGCACGCCTGCGCTGAACAGAAGAATCAGGAGGAGAACCATCATGAGCTCATCGACCACCCGGCTGATCGCCGTGATTTCCGCAGGCGAACGCAGCACCGAAGCGGTACTCGCGGCCGAAGCGCTGCGCCGGGCCGCGGCCGACGCGGCGCTCGATCTGGCAGTGGAAGTCCGCACCGCGCTCGGCACCCTGGGCGACACCGGCTCGGCATCCGAAGCGCAGCATCTGCTGCTGATCGGCGATGGCGATTTCGAGGCCGAGCGATTCGCCGGCCTGCCGCGCAGCGAAGCTTCGCTGGAACAAGCGCTGGCCGATGCGCGAGCGGTGCTGCGTGCGGCGACGCAAAGCCCGGCAGTGAGCGGGGCCACCAGCGACCGGCCCAAGCGCATCGTCGCGATCACCTCCTGCCCGACCGGTATCGCGCACACCTTCATGGCGGCCGAAGGCATCCAGCAGTCGGCCAAAGCACTCGGCCATCAGGTCCGCGTCGAAACGCAGGGCTCGGTCGGTGCGCGCGACACGCTCACGGCCGACGAGATCCGAGAAGCCGATCTCGTACTGATCGCGGCCGATACGCAAGTCGATCTGTCGCGCTTCGCCGGCAAGCCGCTGTTCAAGAGCAACACCAAGCCGGCGATCAACGACGGCAAGGCGCTCATCGTCAAAGCCCTCGCCGAGGCGCAGCCGTATCGCGCCGAAGCCACTGCTGCAAATACCGGCTCCAGTGCGCCCAAACAAGCCACGAGCAGGAGCGGCCCGTACAAGCATTTGATGACCGGCGTCTCGTTCATGCTGCCGTTCGTGACCGCCGGCGGTTTGCTGATCGCACTCGCGTTCGCGATCGGCGGCATCTACGTGTTCGACGACGCCCATAAAGGCACGCTCGGCTGGTCGCTGTTCCAGATCGGCGCCAAGGCCGGCTTCGTGCTCATGGTGCCCGCGCTCGCGGCCTACATCGCGTTCTCGATCGCCGACCGGCCAGGCCTTGCGCCCGGCATGATCGGCGGGCTCGTCGCGGCCAATCTCGGCGCCGGATTTCTCGGCGGCATCGCGGCCGGTTTCATCGCGGGCTATGGGGTGTATTGGCTCAACCGGGCGATCCAGCTTCCGCGTAATCTCGAAGGACTCAAGCCCGTTCTGATATTGCCCGTGCTCGGCACGCTGCTCACCGGCCTGCTGATGATCTACGTCGTCGGCGTTCCGGTGGCCGAAGCGCTCGCCGCGATGACGGCCTGGCTGCGCGACATGCAAGGCAGCAGCGCGATCCTGCTCGGCCTGCTGCTCGGCGGCATGATGGCTTTCGACATGGGCGGGCCGATCAACAAGGCCGCGTATGCGTTCTCCACGGGCCTGCTCGCGAGCGAGGTTTACAGCCCGATGGCGGCGACGATGATGGCCGGCATGACCGCTCCGCTGGGCGTCGCGCTCGCGACCAAGGTCTTCGCCGATCGCTTCACGATAGAAGAGCGCGAAGCCGGCAACGCCGCAGCGGTGCTCGGCCTGGCCTTCATCACCGAAGGGGCGATTCCGTATGCGGCGCGTGATCCGCTTCGCGTGATTCCGGCCCTCGTGCTCGGCTCGTCGGTGTCCGGCGCGATCTCGATGCTTGTCGGAGCCGAACTCAAGGTTCCGCATGGCGGCGTGTTCGTGCTGCCGATTCCGAATGCGGTCACGCATCTGGGCGGTTATCTCGTCGCGCTCGTCGTCGGCACGGTGTTGACCGCCGTTGCACTGCGCCTGCTCAAGAAACCTGCGCCGATCGTCGCCGGCACCACCACCTGAATCATTTGCTTTGCTGCTGACGCGGACCGCGATCCGCACGAGGAGTGCCCCATGTCATCGTCCCGGTTTTGTCGCCACGCGCTGGCGGCATTGGCGTTCTGCGTCCCCTGCTCCGCTTTTCCTGGCTCCGCATTCGCGGCCACGCTGGCCGACAGTCTCACGCCCAAGGCCGGCTACACCGGCGAATTCGCCGTGTTGCTCGATGGCGGCGAGGATCGAGGCGATGCCTACGCCGGGCAATTCCATGTCGGAGCCGATCTCGACCTCGCCAGATTGGCAGGCTGGAACGGAGCGGCGGTGCACCTGAACATTTCATCGCGCCACGGAGACAATCTGGCGACCGACGAAATCGGCAACAGCACCTCGGTGCAGGAGATCTTCGGCGGACAGGGCGAGCGGCTCGCCAATCTGACGCTCGAACAGAAACTGTTCGATGACCGCCTCGTGCTCGAAGGTGGCCGCACGGTCGCGAACATCCACTTTCTCGGCTCTGATCTGTGCAGCTACTTCCAGCTCAACGCGGCCTGCGGCAATCCGACCTTCGTGTTCCGCACCAGCAGCTTCACCTGGTGGCCGGTGTCGAGCTGGGGCGCGCACGCCAAGGCCTGGATCACGCCGACGGTCTACGCGCACCTCGGCGCCTATGAAGTGAACCCGCATCAGGCCGACAACGGCCAGCATGGCTTGACCTGGAACACGAAGGACAGCACCGGCGTGATCCTGCCGTTCGCGCTCGGCTACAAGACCACGCCCGAAACCGCTCGCCTGCCCTCCATGGTCGAATTCGGCGGCTGGCGCGATCGCTCCGACTACACCGATCCGCTCGCCGACGCCAACGGCGATCCGGCGCAGAGCAGCGGCCTGCCGTATGCGATGCACGACCGGCGCAGCGGCGTTTACCTGCGCTTCGAACAACAGCTCACGCGGCCCTCGGTGAACGACGATCGCGGCCTGGTCGTGTTCGGCAACGCACTCCGGCAGGTCGATGGCGAAGCGATAGAGGACTACTTCATCGACCTCGGCTTCGTGCAGAAAGGCACCTTCCGCAACCGCCCGCTCGACAGTGTCGCCTTCGTGATCACCCAGCAGCATTACAGCGACGAAGCCATCGACAATCTGCGCCTCACGCGCGCCGCCAACGGAGGCAGCGGAAGTCCGCATCATTCACAGACCATGATGGAGCTGAGCTACGGCATCCAGCTCACGCCCGCGCTGCGCATCGCCCCGAACCTGATCTACGCGATCCATCCGGACCAGTTCGCCGAACCGGATCGCAGGCAGGATTTGCCGAATGCGTTCATCGCCGGCCTGCGCGTGGATTTGTCACTGACTCCTGCGCTGAAGGCGGCAGGGCGGCAGTTCACGCGGAGTGCGACGAAAGGCTGAACTCACAGCAACCTACGCGGCTTGCCTTGCCCTCTCCCGCGCGCGGGAGAGGGTGGCGCGACAGCGCCGGGTGAGGGAGCACACTCCGGCAGCGCACACATTCCCATCCGCGCCCCTCACTCCCCTCGCTTCGCGAGGGACTCTCTCCCGCACGCGGGAGAGAGGAACAACGACTCCGCTCAAGTGCGACAGCGCCCCACCACAACCAAGGCGCAACAACTACGGCGCAATCGGCACCGCCACCTGCGCGCCGCGCTGCCAGACCGAATCGATGCGCTGCAAGTCCTCGATGCGCTTGCTCGGATCACCATCGACGACGAGCAGATCGGCGCGCTTGCCCACCGCGAGTACGCCGCGATCGTCGAGGCCGAGCAAGGCTGCAGCCTGGCTCGTGGCGATCCCGATCGCCTGCATCGGCGTCAATCCGGCCGCCACCATCAACTGCAATTCGCGATGCTCGGCGAAGCCCGGAATGCGCAGCGGATTCGCACCCGAATCCGTGCCGAAGCCGATCTTCACACCACCATCGAACAGCGCCTTGAGATTGCGCTGGTTGGTCGCCAGCGAAGCCCGCTCGTGCTCGATCATGTTGGTATCGGCCAGAATCTTCTGCCGCCAGCCCGCATCGTCGAATTGCGCCGAAAGCGCCGGTTGCAGGCTTTCCCTGAAGAACGCGCTGCGCATCCACTCGGGCTGCTGCGCGTAAATGTAGAACGCTTCATCGAGATCGAGCGTGGCGATGTACCAGGTGCCATTGGCTTTCATCGCCTGGATCAGCGCCGCATCCACGTCCCGATCGCGGATGCCGTGCGCGAGAATGTCGACGCCCGCATCCACGAGCTTGCGCGCATCGTCGAGGTAGTAGACGTGCGCGGCCACGCGCAGGCCGAGCCGGTGCGCCTCGTCGATGATCGCGGTATAGATCTCGGGCTTCATCTTCGCGGCCAGCGTGTGATTGAAATCGTCGACCCAGATCTTGAGCACATCGGGCTTGCGCCTGGCGCTGTCACGCACGAAGGCGCGCGCCTGTTCGACCGTGCGCGGACGATAGAGCTGGTCGGCGCCGACCTTGACCGGCGGGGCGCCCTGTTCGACGCCGAAGCCACGGTCTGCCCCGAACAGATCGGCACCGCGCATGCGGCCTTCGTGCGCGGCTTCACGCATGGATAGGAAGGCCGGCGCATTCATGCCGAGCGAAGTCACCGTGGTCACGCCGAAACGCTGCCATTGCTTGAGCTGGCGCTCGACGTTGGCTCGCGTGTAGTTCTGCGGACCGACGACGACGCCGTCGGTCAGGCCGACGTGCGAGTGATTGGAGATCAGGCCGGGCAGCACGCTCTTGCCGCTCAAGTCGATCTCGCGCGCGCCTTTGGGGATGCTCACGCCCGCATCGGAACCGAGCGCGGCGATGCGACCATCCTGGATGAGCAGGGTCGCGCTTTCGACCGGCGCGCCGCCCTGCCCGTCGATGACGCGAACATGGCGCAAGGCCACCGCGTCGGCCATCGCGAAGGCGCTGAAGCCGAGCAGGCCGGCAGCAAGAATCCAAGGCATCGAGCGAAACATCGGCGCATCTCCTTGCATGGGAGCGCCGAGTGTAGCGAGTGCCCGCTGACTGAGAACGTCAGCTCTTGCGCTTCTCGCTCGCGGCCCGCGCCGTAGATACTCCGGCGCCCGGATGCACGATCACCGAGCAGGTCGTTCCGGCCACGAGAGTGGCCTTCAGCGACTCCGCATCGAGTGCGACGCGCACGGGCACGCGCTGGGCCAGACGCACCCAGTCGAAGGTCGGATTCACGTTCGACAGCAGCGCCGGGCCATTCGGATTGTCGCGATCGGTGATGCCACGCGAAATGCTGTCGACGTGGCCTTGCAGCTTGCGTCCATCGAGCAGGCGAATCTCGGCCGCATCGCCGATGTTCATGCGCGCGAGCCGCGTTTCTTCGAAATAGCCGTAGACGTAGTACGAATCTGCACGCACGAGCGCGAGCGCCGGACGACCCGCGCTCGCGTAATCGCCCGTGAAAGTCGTGAGGTTGGTGACATAGCCGTCGGCCGGTGCGCGCACCTGGGTGCGTTGCAGATCGAGCTCGGCCGCATCGAGTGCGGCCTCGGCCTGCGCGACCTGGGCCTGTGCGGCGGTCAGCGCGAAGTTGGCGGCCTGAACCTGCTCTTCGGCGACGACGATGCTCTGTACCGATGCACGGCGACGCGCAGCGTCCTGGCGCTGCGCGAGTTCGGCACGCCGCGAGGCCAGTGTCGCCCGTGCCTGAGCGACCGCCTGCTCGTAGCGCTCCGGATCGACGCGCATGAGCACCTCGTTCCTGCGCACGAACTGGTTGTCGTGCACCGCCACTTCGGCGACGAGGCCCGAGACGTCGGGCGCGAGATTGATGACATCGGCGCGCACGCGTCCGTCGCGCGTCCACGGCTCTTTCATCTCATGCTGCCAGAGGCGCAGCCCGGCGATCGCCGCAACCGCGACCAGCGCAGCGGTCAAACCCAGACGCAGCATCCATTTCAAAGCGTTCATCATCAAACTCCGGAAAAACCACGCGCGAGCGCAAGGCCAGCGAACAGCAGAATGAAGAGGCTCAGCCGGGCCAGCGACGGATGCCAGAGCCAGCGATAGATACCTGCCCGGGTGAGCAGGGTTTCGAGCGGCCAGAAGATCAGCGCGCTGATCAGAAAGACCGGCAGCAGCGACGGAAACAGCACGCCGTCGAATGCGAGTTCAGGCGCCATGAGGGGCTCCGATGGCTTGAGTGTCGTGGGCGAGAGGACTGTGCAGCGCGTCGGCGGCATCGCGACTGGATCGTGCACACAGATCCGCGTACCAGCGCTCGTCGCTGAGCAGCAGGCGCAGCTGACGCAGCGCGGCAGGCAGCTCGTGGGCCGCCCCCCGCTTCGACGCATCGGTCGGCTGCGAGCGCAGCAGCGCCTGCTCCTGCGCTTCGAGCTCGACGATGCTGCGGGCGCGCGATCGGTTGCGAGGGTCGGCGAGAAACTCGGCGAGCCCTTCGAGCAGGGCGGCTGACAGGCCGGCAGCGACGGGCCGCGCGGCCGCCTCGCGCACCGCGAGCACCGCATGTCCGGCTTCGAGCACCGCGAGCGCGCAGGCCGTCAGGCGCGGACGCAACTCCGGGCGTTGCGGGCCATTGCGGCCGACGAGGATCGTCAGCAGTTCGCGCACCCCGTGATCGAGACGATGGCGACGCCGATCGATATCGCCGTCGCAGGTGCGCGCCGCATAGCGCCAGAGGCTGCGACGCAGGCGGCCCGAGAAGTCCGTCGCCAGTGGCACGATCGCGGTGAACGCCGCGATCGCGAGCGCGCAGGCGGTCAGCGCGCCGAGCACTTCGTTGATCGTGCCAGCCAGGTCATAGTCCGGAGCGGACTGCATGCCCAGCAGCACCGGAAAGAACATGCCGACGCCGCGGCCTATCGTCGCGGTCTTCGGAATCACCGTGATCCAGGCGCAGAACGCGAGGAACGGAGCGAGCACCAGGGCCATCGAGACGAAGTCATCCGCATGCGGCAGCATGCCGAACTTGACGACGACGGCGAGGACGCCGGCGAGCACGACCGACATCATCAGGCCGCGCACCGCAGCCTTGGGCTGCGGCAAAGTGGCGAACAGCGTGCAGCTCACCGCGGTCAGCACGAGCGCCGAAGGCCCGCGCGGCCAGTCGGTGGCGATCCAGAACATCGACATCAGACCGATGCCGACCGCCCCGCGCAGGCCCATGAAGATCGCTTCGATGCCATCGGTATGCGGCAGCCAGCCGATGCCCGCGCCCTTGGCTCTGGCTTGCACGCGCGTGAAATCCGCGTAGCTGCTGGTGAACTCGATGTAGCGATCGACCAGGGTCGCGAGCCGCTCGGCGAGTGCATCGAAATCCATGCTCGCCCGCAGGTTCGACGCTTCGTCGTTCTGCGGATCGGCGACCAGCGGACGCAGCAGTTCGGCGCGCTCGCTCAGCTGCTCGCGCCAGCCCGCCAGTGCGGGCTCGATCGCGGCGGCATCGACGGACGAGCGCGGCAGCCTCTGGTTCGGCGCGATGAGCCGGCCGAATTCTTCGGCGAGACCGCCGAGCAGATTCAGCGCGGTCATCGCGGCCGGGTTGGGCGTTTGCGCCTGCGCCGCGCGCAGGCGATCGACCGCGAGGCTCCAGCCATGCAGCTCCGAATCGGCGCGGCTCATCGCATCGGCGAAACGGCGCAATTGCGGGCCGTGCAGGCGAATTTCCGCGCTTTCGAAACTCGCGGCCTCGCGACGCAGTTCGAGCGCGATCGCGGTTTCGGCGAGCGCGAGTCCGCGCGCGAGCCGCTGCTGTGGCTGCCAGCGTCCGCTCGCGACCGAACGCGCGTGCGCAGCCAGGTCTGCGTAGGCTTTGCTCACCGCATCGCGCAGCGTGTGCGAGGCGTATTCGGGCAGCAGCAGATCGGCGATCAGGGCGGTGCTGACGATGCCGACGAGCACTTCGGTGGCGCGCATCACCGCGATGTTGAAGACCAGGTCGGGTGCCGCGATCGCCGGCACCGCGATGATCGTCACCGTGTAGCCGGCCAGCACGAAGCCGTAGGCCCGATAGCCGCGCACGTAGGCCGCGCCCGTCGTGCACAGGCCGATCCAGAGCGACAGCGCGACCAGAAAGCTCGTGCGATGTTCGACCAGCGTGGCCACCAGCGTGACCGCGGCGACGGCACCGACCAGCGTGGCGCTGATGCGATAAAAGCCTTTCGCGATCACATCGCCCGAGCGCGGAGCGGCAACGATGAAGACGGTCACCATCGCGGTGCTCGGCGCGCCGAGACTCAAGGCCATCGACACACCGAGCGCGACGATCGCCGCGAGCACCGTGCGCAGCACGAACAGCAACCGCAGGGCATCGCGGCTGCGCCAGTCCGCGAGCGCCTCTTGCGCAAGACGGCGCAGTTGCGCGATCGAGTGGCCAGGTAATGCGGAGCTCATCGCCGGCTCACCTGACCCGGCTCGGCGCGCGCGTGCTATCGAGCCGCGCGACCATCGGGCGCAGCAGCCGGGTCAACCGCAGCACGTCCTGCGCGTCGAGCATCGCCGTGAGGTTTTCGATGACCGGCCAGACCTCGGGCTGCACCCGGCTCACATGCTCGTGACCGGCCGGCGTCAGGCTCACGCGCACCGCGCGGCGATCGGCATCGTCGGGCTTGCGCACGATCCAGCCGGCCGCGACGAGACCGTCGCAAATGCGCGTGAGGTTCGCCGGTTTTTCGCCGCTGGCCTGGCAAAGCTCGCTCGCGGTGAGGGTTTGATCGGGTCGATCGTAGAGCGCCATCACCACTTCGTATGTCGCCGGCGTGAGCCCGTGCGCAGCGAGCACCACCGACAGCGCCTCCTGCGTGCGCTTGTGCAGATGCGTGAGCAGGCGCATGAGTGCGAGCCGCTCGTACGGCAGCCGGCCGAGCTGCTGGCGCCGATGCCGCAGACGCGCTTCGATCGGGCTGAAGCTGTCTTCGTTTCCCTTGCCGTCGATGTCGTCGTTCGTGCTCATGAGGCGCTTCCGTTCCGGGGCGTCTCGGTTGCCGGAGGCGGCGCGCCGGCGTGCTTGGCGACGCTGCTCCGCACTTCGCCTGCTGGCTCTTCGGCCGGATCGAAGCCGCCGCCGAGCGCCTGCATCAGTGCGGCCTGCGAAGCCAGCCGCTGCGCGCTGCTGCGTACCAGCGCTTCGCGCGCGAGGAACAGCGCGGTCTGCGCCTGCAGCACGTCGAGATAGCCGGTGAGCCCGGCCTTGAAGCCGGCATGCGCCTGGTCGAATGCGCGCTGCGCCGCCGCCACCGCTTCGTTGGTGTCCTGCGCCTGCGCCTCGGCACTGCGGCGCTGCGACAGCGCGTCGGCGGCTTCATGCAGGGCCGCGATCACCGAGGCATCGTAGGCGTCGACCGCAGCGTCGAATGCGGCGGTTTGCCCGTGCAACTGGGCGCGCAGTTCGTCGCCGCGGAAGATCGGCAGGCTCACCGCCGGGCCGACTTCCCAGGCCGCCGAATCGGCGAGCAGGAACTTGTTGAACGAGAGCGACTGCAAGCCGATCAGCGCATGCAGATCCACGTTCGGGTAGAACCGCGCCTGCACCGCATCGATGCCGCGGCTCGCCGCCTCGACGCGCCAGCGATGCGCGACCACGTCCGGGCGGCGGCCGATCAGCATCGCCGGAGCCGCCTGCGGCAGCTCGATCGCGCGGTCGAGGGCGAGTTCGGGCGCCTTCAGCGACTCGCCCGCGCCCGGACCTTCGCCGGCCAGTGCGGCGAGCGCGTAGCGCGCGCGATCGATCGCGCTCTGGCTCGCATCGAGTCGCGCCTTGAGCAGCGGCAGCTGGGCTTTCACCTGGCTCAGCTGCAACTCGGCGACCATGCCGGCCGCGCGCAGCTCGAGCGTGATGTCGATGATCTGCTGGCGCTGCTCGACCTCGGCCTGCAGCTCGTGGTGCAGCTCGCAGGCCAGCGCGTAGTTCACGTAGGCGCGCACCACCGCGCTCTCGAGCGCGAGGCGGGCGGTGCGCGCTTCGAGTTCGCTCGCCCGCTCGCGGCCGAGCGCCGAATCCCAGGCCGCGCGATCGCCGCCCCAGAGATCGAAGGCGTATCGCAGCTTGAGATTGGCCTGGTTCTCCCAGAACGATCCGCCGCCGAGCGGGGCCGGAAAAATGTGATTGGCCGAGTAATGCGTGCGACGGCTCAGCGCTTCGATGTCCTGGTCCCAGCCGATCGCCGATTCGGCCCCTTCGGCCGCGGCTCGCGCCTGTTCGACGCGGTCCATCGCGAGCTTGAGGCTCGGGTTGCCGGCGACGGCACGCGCGACGAGCGCGTCGAGCTGGGCGTCGCCGAACGTCGTCCACCAACGCTCCTGCGGCCAGCCGGCCGCAGGCAGCGAGGCACTCAGCACCCGGCCGCCGTCGAGGCTCGAAATTTCCACGGGTTTGCGGTGCGGGGCGATGCCGCCGGTGTCGGCACAGGCCGCGAACAGCGACGAAGCGCAGAGCGCGGCGATGAGAGCTTTCGGTTTCATCGCAAAATATTACATTACTGAAATATACAGCAGTGTATATTTTTGCGATCAAATTTTTGTATCGCCCGCCGCTTTCCCACGAATCAGGCCGGCCACTCCGATGAAACGGTGGGCAGGTCGTGACCCCGCCCTTTCACGGCCGGTTTCGCGCGCATGAACAGAGACGGGGCTCGCCCCGCCCGGCTGTCGGTTCGCGCCTGGGCAGGGCGCGGAACCGACAGCCGGGCGTCCGCATGTAAAATGGCGGCTCATTGAAGGGCGCCAGCGGCGCCCTTCGCATTTGACGCCCCGATGACTACGAACGCGACGGACCCGACCTTTCCGCCCCTCGCCGTTGCCGCGCTCGCCACCGTGCGCGCGGCGCAGGCGCACGACGGGCTCATCCTGGCCGTCGCCGGCAACGAGCAGGAGGCTTATCGGCTCGAAGACGAGCTGCGCTTCTTCGCCGGCGGCGAGATCGAGGTGCTGCACCTGCCCGATTCCGAGGTGCTGCCCTACGAGCAGTTCTCGCCGCACCAGGAAATCCTCAGCAACCGCATGGCGGCGCTGTACCGGCTGCCGCAGCAGAAGCGCGGCATTCTGCTGATCACGGCCGATGCGCTGCTGCAGCGCTTCCCGCCGCGCAGCTACATCGAGGGCCGCACCTTCCTGCTCAAGGCCGGCGAGAAGCTGGACCTGCAGGCCTTCCGCGACAAGCTCGTGGCCGCCGGCTACACCAGCGTCTCGGAGGTGCAGACGCAGGGCGAATTCGCCGTGCGCGGCGCGCTGGTGGACCTGTTCCCGATGGGCTCGGACACCGCATACCGCATCGATCTGTTCGACGACGAGATCGAGTCGATCCGCAGCTTCGACCCGGAAACCCAGCGCAGCATCGACAAGGTGCCCGAAGTGCGCCTGCTGCCCGCGCGCGATTTCCCCACCGACAAGGAAGGCGTCGATACCTTCCGCCGCCGCTATCGCGAATACTTTCCGGGCGATCCGGCGCGTTCGCGCATCTACAGCGAAGTCAGCAAGAAACTCATGCCGGGCGGCATCGAGGCCTGGCTGCCGCTGTTCTTCGGCCAGACCGCGACCTTGTTCGATTACCTGCCGGCGAAAACCCAGGTGGTCGAACTGGCGGATCTGATTCACGCCACCGCGGCCGACTGGGCGCAGATCGACGAGCGCTACGAGCGCCATCGCGGCGACATCGAACGCCCGCTGATGAAGCCGGCCGACCTGTACGTCGAGCCTGCGCAGGCTTTGGCGCGACTGGCGACGCTGCCGCATGTCGATGCGCCGCTCGCGCTGCGCGGCAGTGCGAATACGCTCAGCAAACCGCTGCCGGCCGGCGAGCCCGATCTGAAGGAATGGATCAAGGCCACGCAAGATCGCATCCTGTTCGTCGCCGAATCCGCCGGCCGCCGCGAATCGCTGCTCGGCTGGCTCAAGGGCTTCGGCGTGCTGCCGCGCGTGCACGAAAGCTGGCTCGATTTCGAGACCGACAAGAACCGCTACGGCATCGTCATCGGCCCGCTGCAACTCGGCTTCGAACTCGCCGGCGAAAAGCTCGCGCTGATCGCCGAGGCGCAGGTGTTCGGCCGCCGCGCGCCGGTGGAATCGCGCGCACGCCGCGCCAAGGTGCGCGACCCGGAAACCATCCTGCGCGATCTGTCGAGCCTGGCCATCGGTTCGCCGGTCGTGCATGCGCAGCACGGCGTCGGCCGCTACCGCGGCTTGCAGCGGCTCGATGCGGGCGGCATCGAATCCGAATACCTGCTGCTCGAATACGCGGGCGGCGACAAGCTTTACGTGCCGGTCGGATCGCTGCAGATGATCCACCGCTACACCGGCGCCGAAGAAGCGGCCGCGCCGCTGCATTCGCTCGGCTCGGATCGCTGGGAAAAGGTGCAGAGCAAGGCGCGCGAAAAGGCGCACGACGTCGCCGCCGAACTGCTGCAGATCCAGGCGCGCCGCGCGGCCAAGCCCGGCATGGCGCTGGAACTCGAAGAAGAAGACTATCGCCGCTTCTGCGAGGGCTTTCCGTTCAACACCACGCCCGACCAGCAGTCCGCGATCGACGCCGTGCTGGCGGACCTGAAGCTCGACAAGCCGATGGACCGCGTGGTCTGCGGCGACGTCGGCTTCGGCAAGACCGAAGTCGCGCTGCGCGCCTGCTTCGCGGTGGCGCGCTCGGGCCGCCAAGTCTGCATGCTCGCCCCGACCACGCTGCTGGTCGAGCAGCACGCCAAGAACTTCCGCGACCGCTTCGCCGACTGGCCGATCCGCGTCGCCGCGCTCTCGCGCATGCGCACCGCCAAGGAACAGACCGCGCTGCTCAAGCAGATCGAGGAAGGCTCGCTCGACATCATCATCGGCACGCATCGCCTGCTTCAGGAGGACGTGCGCTTCAAGAACCTCGGCCTCGTGGTCGTCGACGAGGAGCATCGCTTCGGCGTGCGCCACAAGGAGCGCCTCAAGAACATGCGCGCCGAAGTGGACATGCTCACGCTGACGGCCACGCCGATTCCGCGCACGCTCAACATGAGCATGTCCGGTTTGCGCGACCTGTCGATCATCGCCACACCACCGGCTTCGCGCATCGCGATCAAGACCTTCGTCGCCGAGTGGGAACGCAATCTCGTGGTCGAGGCGATCCAACGCGAGCTGCGTCGCGGCGGCCAGGTGTATTACCTGCACAACGAAGTCGCCGACATCGCGCGCATCGCCGACGACGTGCAGAAAATGGTGCCCGAGGCCATCGTGCGCTTCGCCCACGGCCAGATGCGCGAACGCGATCTCGAGCAGGTGATGCTCGATTTCTATCACCAGCGCTTCAACGTGCTGGTGAGCACGACGATCATCGAATCGGGCATCGACGTGCCGACCGCGAACACGATCCTGATCGATCGCGCCGACAACCTCGGCCTCGCGCAGCTGCATCAGCTGCGGGGTCGCGTCGGCCGCAGCCATCATCGTGCTTACGCCTACCTGCTGGTGCCGAGCAAGCGCGCGCTGTCGGCCGATGCGGAGAAGCGCCTCGAGGCCATCGAAACGCTCGGCGATCTCGGCTCGGGCTTCGCGCTCGCCACCCACGATCTCGAAATTCGCGGCGCCGGCGAGCTGCTCGGCGAGGGCCAGTCCGGCCAGATCGAGGAAGTGGGCTTCACCATGTACGCCGAGCTGCTCGCGCGCGCGGTGAAGGCGCTGCGCTCGGGCAAGCTCGACGATCAGCCCTTTGGCGTCGCGGCCTGCGAAGTCGACCTCGCGGTCTCCGCGCTGCTGCCGGACGACTACATTCCGGACGTACACACGCGCCTGGTGTTCTACAAGCGCGTCGCCGAGGCCGGCGACGACGAGCGCCTGAAGGAACTCAAGATCGAGATGATCGATCGCTTCGGCCTGCTGCCGCCGGCGGCCGAGCGCCTGTTCGATGCCGCGCGATTGCGCGTGATGGGCGAAGCGCTCGGCATCACGCGCATCCGCGCCGGCGCCAAGGGCGCGACGCTGGATTTCGGCGCGCAGCCGAAGATCGATCCGATGAAGCTCATCAAGCTGATCCAGAAGCAGCCCAAGGTCTACAAGCTCGAAGGCCAGAAGCGGCTCAACATCAACGCCCCGCTCGAAGCGCCCGAAGCCCGCGGCGACCAGATCGCGGCCCTGCTGACTACACTCGGCGACAAGCCGTGACGAGTACCCAGAGACGGGAGACGAGAGACGTGAGACGCAAGCTGGCCGCAGCCCTGCTCGGCCTGATGACGCTGCTGCCCCACTTCGCCATCGCCGCCGACGCCACCTATCGCGTCGACCTGATCGTGTTCGTCGACCTCTGGCATTCGGGCGACGAAGCCGGCATTGCGCCCGGCTCGCCCAACCTCAGCAACGCGATCCGGCTCGAAGACGTCGCCGCGCTGCGTGCGGCCGGCATCGAGGTCTTGCCGGACGAGCAGTTCGGGCTCGACGCCGAGTGGAAGAACCTGCGCTACAGCAAGCAGTTCAAGCCGCTCGTACGGCTGGCCTGGACGCAGAGGAACCCGCCGACCGAGCGCGGCCCGGCGATCCGCATCCAGGTCGGCGGAGCAGCTGGCGGTGGCGACACCGGCGCAGCCGCCGTCGATTCGGCGGGCTCGGGCCCGCAAGTCCAGGGCTCGGTGGCCCTGTTGCTGAGCCGCTACCTGCACCTCGATGTCGACCTGCAGTACGTTGAGGACGGCAGCGCCTGGGCGCTCGACGAGCGTCGCCGCATGCGCCGCGACGAGATTCATCACCTCGACAGCCCTCGTCTGGGCGTGCTGGCCAAGGTCGGCAAGGCGTCGGGTGCGGACAACGACGCCGCGCCGCCACCACCGTAAGCATCGAAGGCTGGGTCGCCGCGTCACGCGCTACCCGTTTTGCAAACCAACGCCCGCCCTCGCGCGGGCGTTGTGCTATTCGGGCCTTCATATGCATTTAGGGCCTTTTTAAATCTCCACATATTCTTTTTAGAAATAACCCCAGCCTTCTAGGATGCAGGCCAATCCCGGGTGCACCCGCCGAAGAAGCTGCCTTCATGAACGCTCAAATCCATCGTCTGGACGAAACCGAAGCCCGTCTCGCGGAGCGCATCGTCCAAGCCATTCGCGGCCTGCGTTACGGCTCGGTGGAAATCGTGGTCCACGACGGCCGGGTGGTGCAGTTCGAGCGCCGTGAACGCGTGCGCTTCGATCGCAACGAAGAATCAACCACGCCACGCCGCTGAAATCGCGGCGCCCGCCTTCCAAACGACAGACAACCATGCTCAAGAAACTCATCGCGGCTGGACTCATCGCGGCCCTGCCGGTGGTCGCCCAGGCGGCCTCCAGCGAACTGCTCAACGTCTCATACGATCCGACGCGCGAGCTCTACAAGAACATCAATTCGGCGTTCATCGCCCAGTGGAAGCAGCAAAGCGGCGACACCCTCAAGATCCAGCAGTCGCATGGCGGATCGGGCAAGCAGGCCCGCGCGGTCATCGATGGCCTGGAGGCGGATGTCGTCACGCTCGCGCTCGCAGCCGACATCGACGCACTCGCCGACAAGGGCAAGCTGCTGCCGGCGAACTGGCAGCAGCGCCTGCCGCACAACAGCTCGCCGTACACCTCGACGATCGTGTTTCTGGTGCGCAAGGGCAACCCGAAGAAGATCAAGGACTGGGACGATCTCATCAAGCCGGGCATCAGCGTGATCACGCCGAACCCGAAGACCTCGGGCGGCGCGCGCTGGAATTACCTGGCCGCCTACGTGCACGGGCTGCAGAAGTACAACGGCGACGAAGCCAAGTCGCGCGACTTCCTGAAGGCGCTCTACAAGAACGTGCCGGTGCTCGACAGCGGCGCTCGCGGCTCCACCACCACGTTCGCCCAGCGCGGTCTGGGCGATGTGCTGCTGGCCTGGGAGAACGAGGCGTTCCTGTCGCTCGAGG
>Ga0172372_10001860_pt1 | contig 32429 bp, 23 predicted proteins | sample LakKiv5m_2_FD_114544 | JGI IMG/M metagenome (GOLD analysis project Ga0172372, IMG submission 114544) | Freshwater microbial communities from Kabuno Bay, South-Kivu, Congo - kab_092012_9.5m | ecosystem: Environmental > Aquatic > Freshwater > Lake | place: Democratic Republic of the Congo... | reverse complement strand
CCATGGACACCGCCGTCCTCACCGCCTACGGCTGGACCGACCTGCTCCCCAAATGCACCTGCGAGTTCCTCCTCGATTACGAGGACGACGACTCCGAGTCCGCCGCCGAAGAATCCGGTGGCCGCAAGAAGAAGAAACCCTGGCGCTACCGCTGGCCCGACGAAGTCCGCGACGAAGTCCTCGCCCGCCTCCTGAAACTCAACGCCGAGCGTGCGGAGGAGGAGCGCTTGGCGGGAGTGGCGGCTGCGGCCAGAGATGGAAAGGGCAAGGCCAGGACCAAGCGAAGTCCCAAGAAATCCGTGGCGGGACCGGCCCAGGGCGACTTGATTCCGCCGCCGCAGAGCGACCTGTTTGGGTGAATCCAACGCCAAGATTTGCCGCCTCGCGCCGAATAACGTAAACCATCAGAAATGCTAGAACGCCTGGAATTCAAGCACCTCGGCCCAAGCGAAGCCATGGGATTAGCCTTTGGCGAACGGTTGAACCTGCTAACAGGTGACAACGGGCTCGGCAAAACCTTTGTGTTGGATGCCGCATGGTGGGCGTTGACGCGAACTTGGGCGGAAGGGCGGATGTTGCTTCCGGATCCACGGCCCGACGTAAAGTCCATGATTGCTTACGAGGTGCGCGGCAAGGCCGGGCTGCACACGAAGGTGAAAAGTGAGTTCGACTACGGCGAGGCGGAGGACTGGAAACTGCCCCGAGGGAAGAAGCCGATGCCTGGCCTGGTGATATACGCACGGGTGGACGGTGGATTCTCGGTGTGGGATCCGGCGCGTAACTACTGGCGCGAAACCGCGCTGAGTTCCGCCGTGGGGAAGCGGGCGCCGCTGGCCTTTCACTTCAACCGCCGGCAGATATGGAACGGGCTGTGGCGGACGGAGAAGGACGAATACGAGAAGAACAAGGATGCTCGCGTATGCCGCGGACTGCTGGAAGACATCGTTTCCTGGCAGCACGACCCCGAGGAGCAGGAAGCGCGCAACTTGCTGGTAAGCGTTTTGGAGGAGTTGTCACCGCAAGACCGCCCAGGGGGTTGTAAACGGGCGCCCCTGAAGTTTGCCCCACCGGGCGAAATGCTGGGGCGGACGGGAAAGGTGCCCATGCTGCGCCTGCCCTATTCCTCAGAGCCGATTCCGCTGGAACTCGCTTCGGCCGGGGTCCGCCGGATCGTGGCGCTGGCTTACGCCCTGGTGTGGGCGTGGGTTTCCCATCGGAAGGAGCTGAGAACCCGTAAAGGAATGGTAACGGAGGCCCATCAGATCGTATTCCTTTTCGACGAGATCGAAGCGCACCTGCACCCGCAGTGGCAGCGGCTGATCCTGCCGGCAATGCTACGGGCTCTGAAAATTCTGGGAGGAGGTGGCCTACCGGTGCAGATAGTTGGAACGACGCACGCGCCCCTGGTGTTGGCCTCGGTGGAGACGGCGTTCAATGACAAGACGGACCAGCTGTTCAACTTCGAGGTGGACGATGCCGGAAAAGTGAAAGTGGAGCCACTACAGTGGGAAAAGCAGGGCGACGTTGAAAACTGGTTGGTTTCGGAGGCGTTCGACCTTGGGCAGGCAAGGTCGTTGGAAGCCGAAACGGCAATCAACGCGGCGGAAGCATGGATGAGCGGTGAGCGGGCGAAGCTTCCGGCGGAACTGACCACGCGTCCGGCAATCGAGCGTGAACTGCGGCGGGTCTTGGGCGACCACGACGACTTTTGGCCGCGTTGGCGAATGCATGCCGTATGATACAGACGCCAACCATTCCAGTGCCGCGGGGCTTCAGGACGCACGTCGCGAAAAAGGGAAACGCCTGGCTGAAGCGGCATCCCGCCGCGAAAAGCAGCGAGTATCCCGACCTCTGGCGGACTGCGGGCGGCGGAAAGTATGTGGACGCTTTGCGTGAAGGCTCAAACTGGCTCTGCGCATACACGGCCCACCGCGTCGAGATTGGCACCGTGGACCATTTCCTGTCGAAGGAAGGCAACCCGAAGCGCACTTACGATTGGAGTAACTACCGGCTTGCCCAAGGCTGGATGAATTCTGCCAAGCAGCCGGCATGGGATGGCAAGCTGCTCGACCCGCGCCTGGTGCGGGCGGGCTGGTTCAAGGTGCTCCTTCCCTCAATGCTGCTGGTTGTCGATGAGTCGGCGATGCAGGCGGCTGGCGTGCAGGATTCGGTCATCGCGCTGGCCAAATCCACGCTTGCCACGATGCCGATTCATAAAGACCGCCGCGTGACGAAGTTCCGCGAGCGTGCTTACGAGCATTTCATCCGACGCCGGGCCGATTCCCATGCGGTGGCCCTCGATTGTCTGCGCGACGAGGCGCCGCTCGTAGCCGCGGCGGTGGAGATGTGGCTGGCAGGGCAGCCGGTGAGACCGCTGCCGCCGCCGGTGACAAAGAAGTTTACGAAATAGCCGCTCTCATTTCCCACCGAACGCAGCCTCAAGCTCCTGAAGTTCCTTAAAACGCGATGAAACTTCGACCTTGGCTCTGACAAGTCTCGCCCAAGACTCTTGTTGCTCTGGTTTGATAAGTCTTCCGCCGCCCCGGAGAACGAGCCATCACCAACGTCTGCTCCATCACGATGCCGCCTTTGACATCATCCCTCACCACCTCCTCCGAAATCCGCACCCAACTCGTCGAGTCCCTGAGGCTGGATCTCGTCGGTCCTTGGCCGGGTCACCCGTTCGAGCGTGAACTCATCCCGGAGAATCCCACGCGTTGGTATTTGACGGGATATCTGGTTCCGGAGGATGCGCCGGTCGAGCACAAGACGGATGCCGAGTCGCACGATACGCTCGATGCGGGAGGGGACGGGGGCAGTGGTGAGGAGGGAGCTGCGCCGGAGAAGTCTTCCGGATCGAGCGTGATGCCCAGCTCCATGGGGGTGAGCGTGCTCGTCCCCGGTGGGGTTTCCCGGCTTCACGCCGAGGTGAGCTGGGGAGATTACGGCTGGGAGGATCCAACGCAGGAAGCGCAGGAGCCCGAGGATGAAGGATTGGGCCTCAAGGAAGAGTCGGAGGCAAAGCCCGAGGGCTACGAGATCCCGGAGTCCTCGGCAGCGTCGCTCCAGGACGATTCGGGTCCGGCACCGGCCGCAAAGTCGCCCTCCAAGGGTTATCGGCGCACTCCCCGCTTGGAAGTCCTACAGCTCGACCTGCCTGCCTCTGATGGGAAGCCGGTGTCCTTTCCGGTCCCTGGCAGCGGGCGGACTGCCAAAGGGGGCGAGCTGCGCTTGGTGGTGACCGTCAGACCCGTCACACGGGACGGCCACGGTCGATTGCCGGAAGGCACCTTGGCGGTGTGTGTGTTTCTCGTGAACGGCCGACACCGCGCGGAGAAGGCCTATCAGGCCAATGCCTTTCAGGCGCAGCTCCAGCTCCGTTGTGAGGCGGGATTCGTGCCTCGGCCGGATCTTCGGAGTGGCGAGGACGGTGCCCGGCAACAGGACTGGGACGAGCAGGTGGCGGATCTCCAGTATCGACGGGCCTTTGATTTCGTTTCCGGGATTGGCTGCGCCGCCGAACCGGTGTCGACGGTGGAAGGTGGGATTTGCCAGATGGTGCGGACCTGCTGGATCCCGTCGGCGGGCGTGGAGTTTGTCGGCCACCTCGAAGCGGCGTCCCTGCCAGGCGTCGAGCTGGGCATGGAGGCCCTGGCTGGGATCGTGGACGTCGTGGACGCGCGGGCCAAGCTGGGCAGGTTGGTGGAGCACTATCGCACCTGGATTGAGCAGCAGGCCGCCCAGGTGGCTGCGGAGACCGGACTGGAAGCCAGCCGGCGGAAGACGGCGAAAGAGCTGATCAAGAGGACGCGGCTCGCGGCGGACCGGATGCACCAGGGCATCGAGTTGTTGGCCGAGGCCGATGTGCGGGAAGCGTTCTGCACCGCGAATCGGGCCATGGCCCGACAGGCCCGGCAGCGCGAGGCCCAGAAGTCCAACATCAAGCCCGGCGTTGCCGAGGCTCCTTCGTGGCGCGCCTTTCAGTTGGGATTCATCCTGCTCAATCTCCAGGGCCTCCACGACCCGCTGCACGCGGACCGTGGGCCGGTGGACCTGCTGTTCTTCCCGACCGGCGGTGGCAAGACGGAGGCGTACCTTGGGTTGGCGGCCTTCTCGCTGGTCCTGCGCCGGCTGCGCCATCCCGGCCGCCGCGGGGCCGGGGTGAATGTGCTGATGCGCTATACGCTGCGTCTCCTGACGTTGGACCAGCTGAGTCGTGCATCGGCCTTGGTCTGCGCACTTGAACTGGAACGGGAGGAGCGCCTCGCCCGGGGCGACACCCGTCTGGGTGACTGGCCCTTTGAGATCGGACTCTGGGTGGGTTCGGCGGCGACCCCCAACCGCATGGGCGGTCCCGGCGATACCGGTCCCGGAGCTGACAAGACGGCGTATCGTCGACTTCGTGCGTTTCGTAGCCAGTCGAAGAAAAACCCGTCTCCGATCCCACTGGAGAACTGCCCATGGTGCGGGAAGAAGTTCGAGACGCAGTCGTTCCGGCTGATTCCCTCGGAGCAGCACCCGATGGATCTGCGAATCACGTGTGCCAATCCCGCGTGTGCCTTCAACGGCGATCGTCCCTTGCCCATCATTGCGGTCGACGAGCCGATCTATCGCCGACTGCCAGGCTTCCTCATCGCGACCGTGGACAAGTTCGCGGCGCTGCCCTGGATCGCCGAGGCAGGGAACTTGTTCGGCCACGTGGAGCGCTACGACGACCAGGGGTTCTACGGCGCTGCCGAGCCAGGCGTGGGCAAGTCCTTGGGCGGTCCACTGCCGCCCCCGGAGCTGATCATCCAGGACGAGTTGCATCTGATCTCCGGTCCGCTTGGCACGGTCGCCGGTCTCTATGAGACGGCCATCGGCAAGCTGGCGGAGCGAGACCTGGGCAACGGGCAGCGCCTGCGTCCCAAGATCATTGCGAGCACGGCCACGGTGCGGCAGGCCGAGGCGCAGATCCGGGCGCTGTTCTGCCGGTATCCAGCGATGATCTTTCCCCCGCCGGGTCCCGACCGGCGGGATTCCTTCTTCGCGCAGAGCCATGCGCCGGAAAGGAGTCCCGAACGGCTGTACCTGGGCATCGGTGCCCAGGGGCGCAGTCTCAAGGTCGTGCTGCTGCGAACTGCATTGGCGCTGCTTTCCGCCGGGCAGACTGCCTACAGGTTGGCCGGGGGAAAGAACCCGGAGAACCCTGCCGATCCCTACATGACGTTGCTGGGCTATTTCAACAGCCTGCGCGAGTTGGGTGGTTCCCGGCGTATTGTGGAGGATGAAGTCACCAGCCAGCTGCGTCGCTACAAGTCGAGGCAACGGCGAGACCCGCAGGATTCGTTGTTCTCAAAGCGGGAGATCGGCGAGCCGTTGGAACTGACTTCCCGCGTCTCGACCAATCAGGTCTCGGAGGCGAAACGCCGACTGTCCCAGCGCTTCTCGGAAGACGACCGTGTGGATCTGGCCCTCGCCACCAACATGATTTCCGTTGGCTTGGACATCACCCGGCTCGGGTTGATGGTGGTCCTCGGCCAACCCAAGATGTCCGCGGAATACATCCAGGCCACCAGCCGCGTGGGCCGCGACCCGAGACGTCCGGGATTGGTTGTCACCCTGTTGAATGTCCACAAGCCACGGGATCGTTCCCACTACGAGCGCTTTGGGTTCTATCACGCAACTTTCTACCGGACGGTTGAGGCGACCAGCGTGACGCCGTTCTCGCCGCGAGCCTTGGATCGGGCGCTCGCGGCGGCGTTCGTCGCGTTTTGTCGACACCACGTGATTGGGTTTGGACCCGCTGTTGGCGCGTCCCAAATCCTCACGCAACGCTCGGCACTGGATGCCGTCGTGGAAGCGTTCGCAGATCGGGCGGCGGCCCATCGTTGTCTTGAGGCGCAGGAGGAGGCGGCGCTGCGGGGGCGTGTCAGGGACCGGTGCCTGGATCTTCTCGGCACCTGGTTCAAGCTGGCCGACGCCGAGCGGTTGCGCGGAGCCCAGCTCCAGTATGGGCGGGAGGTCTCCGCCCAGCCATCACTCCTTCACGGGTTTCTCGACGAGGCACTGGCCAGCTTGCCGTCTGATTTCCTGAAGTTCCGCGCGAACCGCTCCATGCGCGACGTGGAACCCAGCGTCGATCTATACCCTCAATCCCTGAAAGGCTGAACCGACATGAGCAAGAGTCAAATCCGCTCCAGCCAGCTGCTGACCACGTTTGGTCCTGGAGCGATGTTGGATCTGCCCGATGGATCGGTGGTGGTCGGCGGGCTGGACGGCTGGAGGTATTCGCCTGGTTCGGTCCCGCTGGTCGAGGAATCACGGTTGGTCGCGAAGCTCCGGATGCGGCTGGAGAAGCCGACTCTGGTCTTGAGGGCGCCACCCGCGTCTTCCGATGACCCGACGGCCGGCAAGCCGGGGATTGTGGTGTGGCGATTTCCCCGCTGGTTCCTGGTGCAGAATCCGGAACCGATCACTGGCGGCAATGGGAACCGCCGCGCGCTGGTGCCGGAGTCCAAACTGGACAACGGACGTTACCGGGACGGCGACAAGTCCTGCGACGTGGTTCCCGTCCGCTTCGTCCGCGCCTGCCAGCATGGACATGTGGATGACATTGATTGGCCAGCGTTCATCCATGGCTACGCAGGTGGTTGCGGAGGGATACTGCATCTGGAGGAGCGAAGTACCACCGGTGCACTCGTGGATGTCTGGGCGACCTGTTCGTGTGGGGAGAAGCGGTCGCTGGCACAGGCAGCGGTCAAGGGCAGCAAGTCGCTTGGATTTTGCAGTGGGGCTCGTCCTTGGCTCGGTGCGTTCAGTCATGAGGATTGCGACCTGCATGGGCGCCTCCTGATCCGCAGCGCCAGCAACGCGTACTTCTCCCAAACGCTGTCGGTGATCTCGATCCCCGACCGAAAGTCACCGTTGGATGAGCTGATCAAGGCCCTGTGGGACGACGGTTTGAGCGTGGTGCAGACGAATCACTCGCTCCTGTCCGCGATGCGGCAGATTCCCAAGATCGCCACGCGGTTGGCCGGCGTCGCAGATGGGGATGTCCTCGCTGCCATCACCCGCGTCGGGCAGGGGGTGGCCCTGCTAGCCGAGCGACCGGTCAAGGAGGTGGAATTCGAAGCGTTCGGGGAAGTGGCCGACGAACTGGGGAGCGACCAGCCGGATGGGGATTTCTTCGCGCGTGCGCTGAAGCGGGAAGCGTGGGAGGCGCCGTGGATGTCTTCGATCCAAAGAGTGGTCTTGGTCCATCGACTCCGCGAAGTCGTCGCCCAGGTCGGCTTCACACGTTTCGAATCGCTGGGTGCCGACATCAACGGGGAACTGCCTGATGAGTTGTCCCTCAACGTCAAGGCCGCCCCGTTGGCACGTGATGTGGACTGGTTGCCGGCCGTTGAGAACCGGGGGGAAGGGGTGTTCCTGCTGTTCGATCCAACTGCCATTGCGGCTTGGTTGCAGCGGGACCCCGTGATCGCTCGGGGTCGATTACTCGAAGCGGGATTCTCTGCCTTGAAGGCGGCACATCCCAATTCAACGCGTGAGTTCCCTCGTCTTCCCTATTTCCTCCTGCACACCTTTTCCCATCTGCTGATGACGGCCATCTCGCTGGATTGCGGCTATCCGGCTTCCTCGTTGAGGGAGCGCATCTACGCGTTGCCAGCCGAGGGCGGGAAGCCGGGCCGTTATGGGGTGTTGCTGCTCACTAGCTCTTCGGACGCCGAGGGAACCCTGGGTGGTCTGGTGGAAGCAGCGCGGCACATCAAGGGGTTTGTCCGTCGGGCACTGGAGCTGGCCTCCCTTTGCTCGAATGATCCGGTGTGCGCCCACCACCACCCGCAGGCCCACGACCACGCTCCATTGCTCGGAGCCGCCTGCCACGGATGCGTGCTCGTCCCGGAAACGTCCTGCGAGCAGCGGAATGAGTTTCTCGATCGTGCGCTGGTGGTGCCCACGGTGGAATCGACCGGTGCTGAGTTCTTCCAAGGCTTGTGAATGCTCCGGATGCCATCCTTGCTGACCTTTCGGAGAGCGCGCTGCAAGAACTCGGCACAGCCGTTCAGGCTGGCTGGCTGAGCGGAGATTCTCCGGCCGCGGCCTTCACCCCACTCGCCGGGCAGCGTGGTGCTGCGCTCGCCGACTGGCTGTTGGACCTCGAAACACACGGTTTCACTCCGTCCCAGATTGCTCGCCTGATTCGGGCTCTCATTTCGGGGCGATGTCGGGACCGGATACTCATGCCGGATCTGGTGGTCTCCGGTCCGGAGGTTCCCGGCGTACCCACGACGGACACGTACGCGACCGTCCAGTCCATGTTCCAGCAGGCCCAGAAGGAGATCATCCTGGCCGGCTACGCCTTCCACAACGGCAAGCTCCTCTTCGAAAGGCTCGCGGCCCAGAAGGCGCTGCACCCGGAGTTGCGCATTCTCTTTCACGTCGACGTGCCACGGCGCGTCGGAGACACCTCCGCAGCGGACTCGATCATCCTCCGGTACGCTGCCGACTTTCACGACCGTCACTGGCCGTGGAGGCCCAGACCCGAAATCTATTTTGATCCGAGGGCCTTGCAGCCGGAGGCCAAACAGCGCGCCAGCCTCCACGCGAAGGCCGTCGTCGTGGACCGACGGCAACTCTTGCTGACCTCGGCCAATTTCACCGAGGCGGCCCACCAGCGGAACATCGAGATGGGATTGCTCTCGAATGCGACCTATCTGGCCGAACAGGTGGCCAGATACTTCGAAGCGCTGCGAACGTCCGGGCAGCTCCAGCGTTTGCCTGACACATGATTGCGGCCGAAGAAGCCCCTCTAGCGGTTACTATGTCCGAGGTCCCGCTCCCGTCCGGGTGAGCGATTTCTGCCAGACAGGGCCGGTTTGCGCGTCGGCAACAACAGCTTGGGGACCCGGCCAGGACCCTGTACACCCTCTCCAACGGAAACCCCGAATCCTCCCCCTGTGCCGACATCTGGAGCCCGGCATGGATCAGGCAGGCAACTTCGAGGGTCGTGATGGGACTGGGGGGGCTCGGGGTTCTGGAGACGGGGAGGGAAGGGACGGAAGATCGTCAGATGTGTCGACACGACCCAGTCGGCGATCTCTGGCTCGAAAGGCTCGGGGCTGGGGAGGGTAGGGCATGGAGCATCCGGTCGCGACCTGAGGCTCCCTTCCAGGGTCGGTCAGCCCTTTGGCCGCACCCGAGGCGTCCCGCTCCGGACCGACCTGCGAAACCGGACCCAGACCGGACACGGAACGGAGAGGAAAACGACCGGACAAAACCGGACAAATTTCTTTCCTCTGCTTTCCTCCGTGTTCACGCTGACGTCAGGAATTGGCCGAAAAATGGCTATTTTCGAGAAAACCAGTCCGGGTTCGAGCCCCGCCACTCCCGCCACTTTCCTGCGATGCAGACCGGCCCTTCGGCCGGTCTTTTTGTTTTCAGGGGGAGGCTGCGGCTTTGGCCGGGTTTCGGAGGGTCAGGGCCCTGAATTCCTGTGAGCGACGGGATGGATGGGGGCATCCTCCGGTCAACAATCCTGTGGCGACGCAGGATTGGATTTGATCCGCGGCGTGAAAACGGCGGTGCTGTTGGAAACGATGAACGCATTGCGATGGGGAATCATGGGAGGGGCCGGGATCGCCCGGAAGAACTGGGAAGCAATCCGGCTGTCCGGCAGCGGCGTGGTGACGGCGGTGGGCAGTCGGGACCTGGGCCGGGCGCAGGCGTTCGTGGACCAATGTCAGCTGGAGGCGCCGTTTGCGTCGAAGCCGGCCGCGGTTGAGGGGTATGAGGCGTTGCTGGCGCGATCGGACGTGGATGCGGTCTACATTCCGTTGCCAACGGGGATCCGGGCGGAGTGGGTGGAACGGGCGGCGGCGGCGGGCAAGCATGTGATGTGCGAGAAGCCATGCGCCGGTTCGGCGGTGGCGCTGCGGTCGATGCTCGAGGCCTGCCGGAAGGCGGGAGTCCAGTTCATGGACGGCACCATGTTCCAGCACAGTTCACGGCTTGAGGCGGTGCGCCGGGTCCTCGACGATGCCGGGCGCTTCGGTGAGCTGCGTCGGGTGAGTTCCGCCTTCAGCTTCCTGGCGGACGATGGATTCGCCCGCGAGAACATCCGCGGGGACGCGGGTCTGGAACCCATGGGATGTCTTGGCGATCTCGGCTGGTACAACGTCCGGATCAGCCTCTGGGCGTTGGGGTGGAAGCGGCCGGTGCGTGTCAGTGCGCGGTGTCATCGGTGGATGCGGCGCGGGGAGGGAGTGCCGGTTCCGGCGGAGGTCACGGTGGAGCTCGAGTTCGAAGGTGGCGTGACGGCGGGCTTTTATTGTTCCTTCGCGGCGGCCGACCAGCAATGGGTGCAGTTCAGTGGCACGCGTGGGGGGATCCGGCTGGACGACTTCGTCCTGCCGTTTGATGGCCGGTCCCTGGAATTCGAGACACGGCAGTCGGAGTTCGTGGTGAATGGGTGTGACTTCCGGATGCGGACAAGCGCCCGGGCGGAAGTGATTCCGGAGGCACCGACCCGGGATGCCGGTGCCCAGGAATCGCGGATGTTCCGCGCGTTCGCGGAGTGCGTGGCGCGTGGGGCGGGCGACGCGTTCTGGCCCCGGATCGCGCTGGAGACGCAGGAAGTCCTGGACGCCTGCATGCAGGCGATCGTGGCTACTGGCTTGTCACCCAGCGGATCGCGAGAAGATTGAGGGCGGTGCCGGAGCGGAGGTTCAGCTTCCGCTTCACGTGTTCGCGGTGGGCATCGACGGTCTTGATGCTGATGTGCAGTTGGCTGGCGATCTCGGCGGTATTGCAGCCGCGGCCCACCAGACGGAAGACCTCGAATTCACGGTCGGTGAGGGTGCTGAGCGGGGTGGAAGGCGTGGTAGCCTGGGCTGCGGTCCGGGTTTTCGGGCCGTCTGGGGACTGGAACCATGATTTGCCATCCAGGACCGCACGCAGGGCGGTCAGGAGGGTCTTGGTAGGCTCCGCCTTGCTGATGAAGGCGCGGACGCCAACGGCCAGCGCCCGATCGGCGTAGAGCGTTTCGGACAGGCTGGAATGAAAGACCACCGGGAGGTTGGGGAACCGGGTCTGGAGTTCCTTGGCGAGGTCCAGTCCGCTGCGGCCGGGAAGATCGATCTCGGTGAGGACGAGGGAGGGCATGCGACGCTCGACGCAGGAGATCGCCTGTGCCGCGGAGGCGGCTTCTGCGGCGGTTTCGAGGTCCGTGGTCTGTGAGAGCAGGTGGGACAGGCCGGTTCGGATGAGCGGGTGCTCATCAACGATGAGGATCCGCGCGAGACGCGGCACCCGTTTGGCGGCATTCGATTTCATTCTTCTGTGTTCGATTCGGACATGCGGACCAGTGGCCGTGTTTCCGGCTCCTCTGTTGGAAACATCCCCCCTTGGCCACCACTTCAAAGCATTCTCCATGACTTGGATGCGTGGGCGTCCATTCACCTCCTTTTAAGGAAGGTCCGAGTTTGCGAAAGGGGGAGAACTCCGGAATGTGGCGAGTTGCGGTTGACGCGGGGCAAGCCGCGGCCTTTGGGCGGAGCGATCGCGGCGGAGGGGACACGCCGGGTGAGGGCACCCGGCCTTCAGAGGGAGGTGCGAGATGCCAGATGCCAGATGCCAGATGCCAGATCCCAGATGCCAGATGCCAGATGCCAGATGCCAGATCCCAGATGCCAGATGCCAGATCCCAGATGCCAGATGCCAGATGCCAGATGCCAGATTCCAGTTGTCCGCACGCCGGGTGGGGGGAGCGGGCTCAGCGGAGCCGCTTGATCAGGACCTTCGAATTCCGGCCGGAGATGTCGTAACGCTCGCGGCGGGTTGGCGGGAGATCCTCGGGGGAGGCCTCGACGAAGCCAGCCTTGTTCTGGAACCAGGTGAAGGCCTGGGTGGACAGGGTGAACAGCTCGGCCAGGCCCTGTTCGCGGGCGCGGCTTTCGACGTACTGGACGAGCTTGCTGCCGATGCCCTGGTTTTCGTGGGAGGGGCTGACGAAGAGGAAGGCGAGTTCGCCCTTGTTCTGCTCCGGGTAGAGGTGGAGGGCGACGCACCCGACAGGATTCTTGTCGATTTCGAACAGGAAATAATCGGCGACCTGACGTTCGATGGCGGCGCGGGTGCGCTTGACGAGTTCCGAGGCGGCCATGGGGGCCTTGGTGAGGTTGAGGAGGGTGCCGATGTCCTTCTTCAGGGCGCGACGGATCTGGGTGTACTCGTTGGCGTAGACGAGCGTTCCGATGCCCTCGTTGGAGAAGACCTCGGCCAGGAGTCCCTCGTCGACGCGGCCGTTGATGATGTGGACGCGGGGAACGCCGTGTTCGCAGGCGGCGACGGCATTCCGGGCCTTGGAGAGCGTTTCCGAGACGAGATCGTTGGGCGTGTGCTCCAGGATGGACTGGAGTTCGGCGACGGGAAGCTGGCGGAGGAGATGGCCCTGTCGGAAGAGGCCGTCGGCGGTGGTGATGTAGACGAGCTTCACGGCGCGGAGTTGCGAGGCCAGTGAGAAGGCGATGGCGTCGGAGTTGACGCGGAAGGTCTTTCCATCGCCATCAAAGCCGAGCGGCGGCACGACCGGAACGATGCCCTGTTGCAGCAGGCCCTGGATCATCTCGGTATCGACCCGTTCGACCTTGCCGGTGAACTGGTGATCTACCCCGCCGACGATGCCGAGCGGGTGGGCGATGACGGCGTTGGTGGAGGCGGCGCGGAGGTCGTTCGCGGACAGGCCTTCGAGGATTTCGTGGGTGAGCCGGTTGGCCGCGGTCAGGGAAAGCTGGAGCGTGGTGGCATCGGTGATGCCGGCCCCGTCGAGGTTCGACGCGATGACGCCGCGTTCCTCGGCCAGTTGGCGGATCTGGAGGGAGGCCCCGTGAACGAGGACCGTGCGGATGTTCAGCGAGCGCAGGACCGCGATATCCAGGAGGAGGTTGGGGAAGTTGTCATCGGTGACGATGGCGCCATCGACGGCGATGACGAAGGTCTTTTCCCGAAACCGGGGGATGTAGCGGAGGATGCCCCGCAGGTCGGTCGGCTTCACGAGATCGGATCGGTCTGCATGTTTCCCCAAGGACTACGAAAGGTGGCGGATGGAGCAAGGCCGAAGTTCACCTTGAATTTGACGGCCGACCGAATGCGTCGGAGGATGCACGCCAATCTCCCGATGACTTGTACCACCACGCCGGAGCGTGTCGCGGCCCTTTGGAACCTGCTGCGGACGCCGGAACTGCCGGAACTGGATCAACGTTCCAGGACCGGTGTGGTTCCATGCCGACAACTCGAGGTCCGCCTGCGGAGCCTGTGTGCGGAGCTTGGGCTGGGGCCTGAAACCACCGAGCGGGTGTTGGCTGCGGGGCTTCTCTATCACGACCACCACAACGAGGCGCACGACCTGGTGCAGGACATGACGGATCCGGAGGGGGCGGTGATCCATGCGATTGTTCATCGCCGTGAGCCGGATTTCTGGAATGCGCGGTACTGGTATCGTCGGGTGGGGGATCATGCGGTCTATCGATGGATGACGCCGCGGGTGCTGGAGTTGGCGGGGACGGAGGCGACGCAGGGGGTGGCGAAGCGGTTGGTGATGTCCGGGACGTTGGATCCGTTGGCGTTGGTGGACGCCTGTGAATCAGTGGTCCGGAAGCCGGCTTCGGATCCCGTGGTGCTGTTCCTGCGCCGGTTGCAGCATGCGGAGTTCGAAGGGTTGATGGATCATCTGGTGGCGGGTTGAGGGCGCGGTTGCGCTGGGAAGACGGGCCGGGCAGGGTCGTGGCTTCCGCGCGTGAGCGGAGCTGATGATCGACTTCTGGACGGTGTTTTCTGCGGTGATGCCCGTGTACTGCCTCGTGGCGGTGGGTGTCTTCCTGCGCAAGGCGGACTGGCTGACGCATCGGGCGGATGAAAGCCTGATCCGGGTGGTGGTGAACGTCCTGACGCCGTGCCTGATCCTGGACAATGTCCTCAACAACGAGGCGTTGCGGCGTGCCGACAACCTGCTCCTGCCGCCCTTGTTCGGGTTTTGTGGGATCGTCGTGGGCGTGTGTGTGGGTTGGATGGTCCGACGGTGGGTGGGGGCGTCCAATGCGCGGGAGGAGCGGACGTTCGCGTGTGCGACCGGGTTCCAGAACTACGGGTACGCGGCGCTTCCGCTGGTGATCAAGCTCTTCCCGCGTGAGACGACCGGGGTGCTGTTCCTGCACAACCTGGGAGTGGACATTGCGATGTGGACGGTGGGCTTGGTGACGTTGGGGCATGCGGGACTGACGGATTGGCGCAAGCTGGTGAACGCGCCGCTGGTGGCGATCGTGGCGGGTGTTTTGCTCAACCTGGGCGGCATCCGGTTGCCGGAATTCCTCCAGACCAGCAACCACATGCTGGGTGTTTGCTGCTTTCCGCTGGGACTGATCCTCATCGGGGCAACGCTGGCGGAAACGACCGGGCAGCTCCGATCGGGTGGAGGCTGGCGGCTGATGCTCAGCGGGTGTGTCGTCCGCTGTGGCGTGACGCCGATCCTGCTGTTGATGGGGGCCCGTTTCCTGCCGGCGTCGGTGGAATTGAAGCAGGTGTTGCTGATCGAGGCAGCGATGCCGGCAGCGGTGTTTCCCATCGTCCTCGCCCGGCATTACGGGGGCGACACGCTGACCGCAGTCCGCGTGGTGGTGGCGACGTCGGCCATCGGATTCATCACGATCCCGATGTGGGTGCGGTTCGGGTTGGGTTTCGTGCTTGGGAAGCGCTGAGCGTCCGGGAGGAACGGATCACCGACGTTCGAGCACGAGGACGGTGTTGTCCGCCAACCCGCACGCACCGAGAACCGCTTCGACGCCACCGATGGCGTAGCGCACCGGGGTGAGGAGGGGGTTGTTCTTGTACCCGGTGGTTTTCTTCAACAGCCGCGCGCGTTCCTCATCCGCGACAAAGCGTCCGTCGCTGCGGGCGTCCTGGACGATGACGATCGGATTGAAATGCATGGACGACACGTGGAGGACGCGCGTCGTGGGAAGGGTGGACGCGAGTTGCGCAAGGGTCCCGGAGGTGAAGTAGTTGAGGTGTTGCGGGAAGATGTAGCGGTAGCGTTGGCCGAGGAGTCGGACGGCGAGGGAGCGGAAGTTGGGAACGAGGACGAAGCAGCGGCCGCCGGGGCGGAGGAGTCCCACGGCATGGCGCAGGAACCGGCCGGGATCCATCAGGTGCTCGGCGACGGCCCAGAAGGTGATGGCATCAAAGGGGCCGGGGCCGAAGTCGGTTTCGAGGAACGAGGTCCTCAGGACGCGGACGCCCTGGCTTTCGGCGTGATCGAGGGCGGGGCCGGAAACATCAATGCCGGTGGGGTCGTATTGGCCGGGGAAGCGCGCCTGCAGGTGGAAGAGGAAGGCCCCGGTGGAACAGCCGACGTCGAGGACGCGGCCCTGCGGCACGAAACGACGGAAGAGTCGGATCTCACGCGCGAACCGGACCGGGTTGTAGTCGCTCTGAAGCTTGTCCGGGGAGAGGTAGAACGGCGTGCCGAGTTGGTCGTAGCGCGAGCCGTCCGCCCAGTCCTCCTCGACCGGGTTGACGAAGACCATGGAGCAACGCTGGCAGCGGACGAGCTGCAGGCCGTGCTTGTTGAGGAGTGGGGCGTGGTCCGGGTTGGCGCAGACGGGGCAGGGGCGTTGGAGGAGGCGCGCGGGCACGGTCGTGGGTCGGGGTCAGGTGGTTTCGGTGCGCGCGGCAAACTCCCGGAGTCCTGCGAGGACGTCACGGAAGTCCGGGGGCAAGGGGGCGTCGAACTCGCAGAACCGGCCGTTGCGTGGATGCCGGAAGGCGAGCCGCCGGGCATGCAGCATCTGCCGTTCGGCGGTGATGCCGGTCAGTTCCGTGAGACGCTTGCTGGCGGCCTTCCCGTAGACCTCATCGCCGAAGACGGGGAAGCCGATGTGCTGGAAGTGGACGCGGATCTGATGGGTGCGGCCGGTGTGCAGCTTGGCCTCGACGAAGGCAGAACCGGGGAGGCGCTCGAGTCGTTGGTACGTGGTCCGGGCGAACCTTCCGGCCGGGACGACGGCGATCTGCTGACGCCGTGTTGGGTGGCGGGCGAGATTGGCGCGGATGTCACCGACGGCGGGGTCGAGGGCCCCGCAAACGATGGTCTGGTAGAACTTCTCGACCTGACGGAGCTGGAACTTCTCGGTGAGGGAGATGTGGGTGCGGTCGTTCTTGGCGACGACCAGGCAGCCGGAAGTGCCGAGGTCGAGACGGTGGACGATACCGGGACGTTCGACGCCACCGACTCCGCTGAGTTGGCCGGCGCAGTGGTGGAGGAGTGCGTTGACGATGGTGCCGTCGTCGTGGCCGGCCGAGGGGTGGACCACCAGTTCCGCAGGCTTGTTGATGACGATCAGGTCTTCGTCCTCGAACAGGACTTCGAGGGGGATGTCCTGGGCTTGGGCTTCGGCAGCGCGGGGAGCGGGCCAGAGGATGGTGACGACTGCTCCCGCGTGGGGCGGGTGGGTGGGCTTGACCAGGCTGCCATCGACCTTGATGCGGCCGTCGATGATGAGCCGTTGGATCGTCGCCCGCGAGACTCCGGGGAGGAGCGTCGCCAGATGACGATCGAGGCGTTCGCGGGGAAGGTTGAGTTGGAGGACGAGGGTATCGGGCTGGGACATGCGGATGATTCAGGCCGTGGCCGGTCCACCCTCAGGACGGCGTTGGCGGAGGACGAACCAGAGGGCGAGGCCTGCGATCAGGATCAGCAGGCTCGTGCTCTGGCCAGGTGTGAACCGGAGGGCGGAGGGATCGGAAACAAAAGCGTAGTCGCCGCGGAACCACTCGGTGATGGACCGGATGACGGCGTAGGCGACGAGGTAGGCGGCGAAGACGGCGCCATCGAACGGCCGTCGGGCATGGAAGACCACGAGCCCAACGCACAGGGCGAGGTTGAGTCCGGCCTCGTAGAGTTGCGAGGGGTGGACGGGTGCATCGTAGGGCAGGGTTCCCTTGGGAAAGCGGATGGCCCAGGGCAGGTCGGTCGGGCGGCCATGGCAGCATCCGTTGAAGAAGCAGCCGAGTCGCCCGAACACGTGGCCCAGGGCGATCCCGGGAGCGAGGCAGTCGCCCATGCGCCAGATGGGGAGCTTCTTGACGTGCATGTAGGCGATGGCGGTCAGGGCGGCGCCCGCGAGGCCGCCGTAAAAAACCAGTCCGCCCTTCCACACCTGGAACACCTCACCGAACGGACGCCCGGCGAACTGTTCGTCCCAGTAGCTCACCACGTAGACGATGCGGGCACCGATCATGCCGCCGCCGAGGATCCATGGCACGACGAGGTCGCTGATGACACCGGAAGGAATGCCGGCGCGCTGTCCGCAGCGGTTGGCAATCCAGAGTCCGGCCATGAAACCGAGGCCCACGAGGACTCCGAAGGTGTGGAGGGAAAAGCCCCCGATCTCGAAAAGGGTGCGGTACACGGCGATCCGGGGTCAGGGTTTCGGGACGAGTGGCCACGCGGTCAGCGACACGGGATCGCGGACATACAGGATGCCTCCGTGCCAGGCGGGGTGGGAGTAGGTCTTTCCGGAGGCCTGAAACCGGCCGACCTCGGCATAGGCCTGCGGGTTGGCCTTCAGGAGTCGGACTTCGCCGGAATCGAGTTGGACCAGCAGGTGGTCCTTGTCCGCGATGACGTTCGCGACGGCACCGAATCCTGATTCGTCCCAGGCGACCTTCCCTGACTTGGTATCGAAACAGATGAAGTTCCGGGCTGGACCCAGACCGAATCCGGCATCGCCGACGACGACCGGGGTGGACAGGTTGATGTTGAGGTTCCGGACCAACCACCGCTGACCGGATGCAAAGCCGTCACCGGAAGCCTTGATGGACTGGCAGCGGAGTCCGGTCGTGTGGCTGGCGAACAGGACATCGTCCCCGAGGATGACGGGGGTGAGCACGTTGCGGTTGGCCCCGGTCTGGAAGGAGGTCCTCCAGAGGACGGATCCCGAGGCAACGTCGAGTCCCACCAACCCTTGGACCGTCGCGGTCACGAACTGCCGGCGACCGGCCAGGGTGGCCACGACCGGGGAGGAGTAGGCCGTGTGGTCGTCGAGTGCCTGCCAGAGTTGTTTCCCCGTGCGTTTGTCGACGGCGATGATCGACCGGCCATTGAGGGCGCTGGTTTGCAGGAAAAGGCGGTCCCCGTCGACGAGGGGGGAACCGGTGTGTCCGCGGCGGACGGAGGCGCCAATGTTGGATTGGCGGTCCGGAGCCCAGGTCATTCCCAGATCCTTGAAATCCAGAGACCAAAGTTGTTTGCCATCGGAGAGCGCCAGGCAGGCGACGATGCCTTGGGCGGACTGGACGTAGACGCGGTCCCCGTCGATCTGGGGCGTGCAGCGCGGGCCGGGTTCGAACTCGTCGGACCAGGACTTGGCGTAGGCGGTCCTCCAACGTTCCTTGCCGGTATTGCGGTCAACGGCATGGGCTGTTTCGGAGCCTTGGGAATCATCCACGTAGACGAGGGAATCTCCGAGGGTGACGGCGCCGGAGTACCCGTGGCCGATGGCGAGCTTCCAGAGGGCTTTCGGCTCGGCTGGAAGGTTCTTCGGCAGGGCTTCCGGGCTGCGGCCGTCGCGCTCGGGCCCACGCCATCCCGGCCAATCGGCCTGCAGGAGCGGGAGGGACGAAACGGCGATGGCCAGGGCCGCGGAACGGCACAGGACCCGGACGGCGCTACCAGTTTCCATCGACGAGGAGGGTGGTGATGTTGTGGGCCAGTTGCTCGGCGACGAGTGGGGCGGCCATCCGCTCGGCGGAGCCGAGGTCGGCCGCGGCCCGAACGGGGACACGACCGCTGACATTGCGGTCGAGGACGGTCCGGCCCGTGGATCGATCGATGGCGATTACATGGGCCGTGAGGCGGATGTCGTAATCGCGGGTGGAGAAGACGTCGTTGGGCTGGTAGGTCAGCGGATTGCGTGCGTACTCGACGAGGGTGCCCGTGACCAGGATGTCTCCGGGTTCCGAAGTCGCGAGGCGAAGGGTGCCGTCGCGCTGGATCTCCTTCCGGAGCGCGGTCGCCACGGGTTCGATGAGGCGCGGCTCACGGGTCTGGTCGGCGAAGGGGCGGATCTCGATGGATCGGGCGCCGGCCACCTGTCCCCCGGTCGGGCCGACGGAATAGCCAGCGCAGCCGGCGAGCAGGGACGCTGCCGCGAGCAAGGAAGCCAAAGGCCGCCAGCGGCAGGGAATGGAGGGGGAAGCGGGCATGGGGGCTTACTTGGCAGGTGCAGGAGCGGCGAGTTTCTGGGCCGCCTTGCGGACGGCCTCGCGGCGGTCCTTCTCGGCCTGTTCGCGTTGCTTGGCTTGTTCGGCGGCGAGGGGGCGCAGGTACTCGATGCGTTTGCGGGCCTTCTCGGCGAAGGGGGAGGCGGGATCCTTCACGAGCACCTCGTTGTAATAGACGAGAGCGCCCTGGTACTTCTCGCGGCGCTCGTAGTAACGGCCCTTCTCAAACGCACCCCGGGCCTGTTCCGTCTTGAGGTCGAGGATGGTCTGGGTGGCCTCGGGAATGCGTTTGTCGCTGCGGTATTCGGCCTTGAACTGATTGAAGGTGTCGATGGCGCGGTCGGCGGCGGACTGGTCGTATTCGGCCTTCTGGGACTGCTTCTGCCAGGCGGTGCCGGCCTTGTAGAGGGCATCGGCGGCGATGGTGGGCTTGTCGTAGTAGCGGTCTGCGGCCCTCTCGTAGGCCTTCACGGCCATGGGATAGTTCTTCTGCTTGTCGCGGGCGGCCCCGATGGCCATCTGGGCGGCCGGGCCGGTCTCGTGGAACGGACCATTGCGGACGATCTGGTCGAAGAGGCCGGCCGTCTTGTCCATGGAAGGGAAGAAGGGGATGTAGCCCCAGAGCTTGAACCACTGGCCACCGAGGAAGCGGTTGGCGATGGCCATCTCGCGTTGGAGGATCTCGGTGTAATTGGGGATCTTCGGGTACTTCTGCAGGACGCGTTGGTACTCCTTGAAGGCCTTCTCGTCCTGCTTGCGTTCCTCGTAGCAGCGGCCGAGGAGGTACTGGGCGGGGCCTGCGTGATCGGAGAGGGGCCACACCTTCACGACGCGCCGGGCGGCCTTGAGGGCGGTGCGGTAATCCTTCTTGTCGAACGATTCCTGCGCGACCTGGAGCTGGTCCTTGGCGCGGTTGCGCTCCCACTTGCCGGTTTGGCCAACGGGCTCATAGGTCCATCCCTCACCGGGCCGGAAAATGATGGGAGCCGGGCAACGGCGCGCACCCACGACGATGCCCATCAGGACGATGAGGCAGTAGAACCAGCGATTCACAGCCCGGCAGCCTAGGGACGGGGTGCGGCAAGTCAACCCGCGCCACGGAGGAAGCTTTTCCGGTTTCGGGGTGGCGATGTCCTCATCGCCATGGGGGGAGAGGCTTTGGGAGGGGGGGCGACGTGGACGTCGCCCCCCTGTTCCAAGACACGAATCCGGGAGGGCGTTACGACGAGGCGAGCAGTCGTTCCCAGAGCCGTTCGTTGGTCATGGCGCGAACGAGGAACTGCTCGCCCTGATCGGCACCGTCGAGGGCTTCCGGTTGGACGGGCAGGTGGACGGTGAACGTGAGGCCCTGCGATTCCGAGGGGCGGACGTCAATGCGCCCACCGTGGTGATGGACGATGAAGTAACAGGCCATCAGGAGGACTCCGAACTCCTGGGGCATCTGCTTCCGCATCAGGAACGGGTCGAACATCGACAGGATCGCGTGGTGCGGCATGCCGGGGCCGTTGTCGTTGATCGTGATCTCGATCTCGGGCTTGGAGCCGGGCCGCTGCTGGAGGGAGGCTTCGACGCGGATGACGGAGTTCTCGGGGAGGTGGGCCAGTTCGTCCCGGAGGATGAGCGGGAAGAGCTTCCGGAACTTGGGGGCGTCGACGTGGACCGCTGGCAGGCTGTCCGGAATCAGGTTCACGACCGAGATGTGGCGACCGTCGAGGTCAGTACGCAACTCGGCAAGGGCGGCATCGAGGGCTTCGCGCAGTTGGATGGGCGTCTCGAAGGCGGAGCCGCCCGGCGTCGGGGTGGCGAGGTTGTCGAGGACATCGAGCACCTGCTTGACGCGGGATTGGACGTTCCGGTGGAAGTCCTGCCAGAACGTTGGGTTGCGGAGTTCCGTGAGGTCGAGGTTCTCGCGGTGGAGCATTTCCGGCGTGAGTTCCAGGAAAGCCCGCACCGCGGACATGGCGTCGCGGATATGATGACCGATGCCGGCGGCGAGGACGCCCAGGCTGAGGACGCGATCCGTGATCACCATCTTGTGGAGGACGGAGAGCTTCTCGCGCAGCAGGTAATCGCGTTCGGTCTGGACGATATAGAATTCGAGTGAGCGCTTGAGGGTGGTCTCGAGCTGCGGGATGTCCCAGGGCTTGGTGACGTATTTGTAGATGGCGCCGGTGTTGACGGCGTCGATGGCGGCATCCAGATCCGTGTAGGCGGTGGCGAGGATGCGGATGATGCGGGGGCGGAGGCGTCGGGCGCGTTCGAGGAACTGGACGCCCTTTTCCCCGGGCATGCGCTGGTCCGACATGATGACGCCGATCTCGTCCTGATGATCGGCGAGGATGCGGAAGCCTTCCTCGGCGTTGTTGGCGGTGAAGATCCGGAAAGAGGAGCCGAATGCGCGGGAGAAGTACTTGAGGGACATCTCCTCGTCGTCGACGTAGAGGATCGCGTACCGCTTATAGTCGTAGATGTTATCCATGGGGGGGGGGTGCCAGTTGGCTTGCGGATGGTTGAGGTTCCGGGGCGGAGAGAGGGAATTCCAGCGTAAACTCGCTGAAGCGGCCGGGTTCGCTGCGCACGGAAATGCGGCCACCGCAATCGGCGATGATCCGGTGGCAGATGCTGAGCCCCAGGCCGGTCCCACGGCCCACGTCCTTCGTGGTGAAGAAAGGGTCGAAGATCCGGGAGGCGACTTCCGCGGGGATGCCGCTGCCGTTGTCGCGGATGTGGATGCGGCGGATGGTGGGCGTTTCCGAGAGATGGGCGCGGATCTCCGGGGCTTCGCCATTCACGTACTTCTTGCTGTGGACGGCATCGACGGCGTTCTGGAGGAGGTTGACGAACACCTGGATGAGGCGGTTCCGGTTGCCGCGCACGGTGATGCCGTCGGGGATCTCGCAATGGAACTGGACGTCGTCGCGGAACTCGGCGGCAAGGAAGCGGGCTGCGGTGGAAATGGCCGGGGCGATATCGACGTCGTCCTCGGCGGATCCGGGGTGGGTGAAGGTGCGGAGGTCGGAGACGATGGTGACGACGCGCGACAGCCCATCGCCGATGTCGTTGATGGTCTCCTGGAACTCCGCCCGCTCGGATTCCGGGATGGACCGGGAATGTCCCGCCAGCATGTGGAGTCCGGTCTTGGCGAAGTTCAGCGGGTTGTTGATCTCGTGAATGATGCCCGCCGAGAGCCGGCCGAGGGAAGCGAGCTTCTCGGCCTGGACGAGCTGGGTCTCGGTTTCCTGAAGTTGCTCGAGTGTGGCCTCGAGTTTCTGGTTCTGCCACGACAGCGCCTTCTGGAGGCGGTGGGCATCGACGAGGTTCTTGATGCGGAGGCGGAGTTCCGCGGTGGAGAAGGGTTTGCTGAGATAGTCGGAGGCCCCGGCGTTGAGGGCCGTCAGCTTGGTCTCGTCATCCGCCCGCGCGGTCAGCATGAGGAACGGGATGTTGCGGGTGGATCGTTGCCGCCGGACCTCCTGGCAGACCTGGAGGCCGTCCTTCTCGGGCATCATCATGTCGCACAGGATGACGTCGGGAAGGTACTGGGTGGCGAGCGTGACAGCCTGTTCGCCATCGACGGCCTCGACGAGCTCGTAGTCATCGCGCAGCGAGAGCCGGAGGAAGCCCAGCATGTCGGGTTCGTCCTCGGCGATGAGGAGGCGGGGATTCTTCGACTGCCCCTGGGCCGGGAGGGGACGCATGGTCTCGCGGAGGTTGGGGATGCCGGCGTAGAGTTCCGCGCGTTTGTAGAGGGTGGCGAGCCAGAGTTGCGTGTCGGAGTCGCGAGTCGGGTTGGCCGGTGTTTCCTCAGCCACGGAGAGGGCTGGCGCTTCCGGCACCGGCGCCGCGACGAGGGCCTCGGGTGGGAGCGCCACCGCTGGGAGGCGGACGATCATGGAGGTGCCGGCGCCGCGGCGGCTCTGTACCTGCACGCTGCCGCCGTGCGCCTCCACCAGTTCCTTGACGATGGCGAGGCCGATGCCTGCGCCCTGGTACTTGCGTTGGGCGGAGGTGTCGCCCTGCCAGAAACGGTCGAAGACGAAGGGGAGCTTCTCATCGGGGATGCCGACGCCGGTGTCGCTGACGGTCAGGACGACCCGGTCGTCCTCGACAGAGGCGCGGGCTTCGACGCGGCCACCGGCCGGGGTGAATTTCAGGGCGTTGAAGAACAGGTTCAGGAAGACCTTTTCCAGCTTGTCGGGGTCGGCGAGGACGCCCTGAACCTCCGGAGAAACGTGATGGGCGAGGTGGATGCCCTTTCCTTCGGCCAGGCTGCGGACCGAGTGAAGGATGCCTCCGAGGAACACGTTGACGGAAATGGGAACTTTCTGGAGTTGGAGGGCGCCGGCGTCGAGGCGGACGAGGTCGAGCAGGTCGTTGATGAGCTTCAGCAGGCGCATGCCATTGCCGAACATCGTGTCGAGGAGGTCGACGGTGCGCTCGCTCCTCTCGAGCGTCTCGGCGTTGCGCAGTTGTTCGAGCGGGGCGAGCAGGAGGGTCAGCGGCGTGCGGAGTTCGTGGGAAATGTTGGCAAAGAAACGGCCCTTGATCTCGTCGAGTTCGCGGAGGCGGCGGTTGGACTGGGCGAGTTTCTCGTTGGTGGATTCGAGCTGGGCGTTGGCCTCGCCGAGTTTGGAGTTGGCGGACTCGAGCTGGTTGTTGGTGAGGGCGAGCTTGGCATTGGCGCCCTCGAGTTCGCGCCGGCTCTGTTCCAGCTGGAACCGGGCGGCAAAGTCACTTTGGCGAAGCCCGGTCTGGATCGAATTGCCGAGGATGACGATCAGGCCGGTGATGACGATGAAGTAGAGGTTGTTGAAGAACGCGACCTGATTAACCGAGGAGACGTGATCGGCGCATGCCGCGGCGTAGAGGAAGACCACGCCCGCAACTGCGGAGGCGCTCTGGATGGTGGTCCACTGCAGCACGAGGCCGACGGCGAGGAGGACGAGGTTGAGGCCGGCGTAATACGGGGACTGCGCGGTGTCCGGCGTATGGGCGATGATCCACGCCATGCAGGCGGCGGGAATCATGGCGAGGATGACCCCGATGGTCCGGTGGTGGCGTTGGCCGAGGGGATGAAGGAGGAGGGCCAGAAGGGGGAGCATGGCCAACGACCCGGCCATGCGGTAGTTCAGGAAGTCCGGCGCCAGCTTCGAGTAAAGCTTGAGGTCGACGAAATACCCCAGCGGCAGGAGGAGCATGGCCAGCACGCATCCAATGCGGATGCGGCGGATGGCGATCACGCGATCGGCATCCTGATACGCAGCGGCGATCTCTGGCGCCATGCGGCTCATGGATCAGGCGGACCGACGGCGGACTTCGAGGTAGAGGTTGACGCCGGTGGGGTCGGCGCTGACTTCGCTGGCGGACGGGGTCGCGTTGGGGGGGATGAGTTGGCGCATGGCCTCCTCGTCGCGGTAGATCAGGTGCCACTCGAGGAGGAAGTCCATGGACTCCCGGAATGGCTTGGAATCATCGACGTTGGTGACGAGCAGCAGGCCTCCCGGTGCCAGCAGTTCGTAGAAGAGTTCGGTCAGGCGACGGCAGACCCGGTCAGAAACGTAGTCGAACAACCCGGCGCAGTAGACCATGTCGTACATGCCGCGCTGGCTGGCGGTATCGGGTCGTGACGCCTCCTTGAGGAGTTGGTTGATGGACTTGGACTGGAACTCGATCGCCGTGTGGCGGCCGTTGAGGTCGCGGATCCGGAGGATGTTTTCCTGGGCGTACTCCAGGGTCTCGTCATTGAAGTCGAGCAGGGTCAGTTCGGCGTGGTCGGCCAAATCGCCCGAAGCCAGGAACTGCTGCACTTCCTTTGCGGGGCCGCAGCCGAGGTTGAGGATCCGGCATCGGCGACCGGTGGCCTGGACACGGAGCGTTTCCTCGGTGAGGCGTTGCTGGAGGTGGCTGATCCGGTTCCGGTGGGCGAGTGCGGGTGGATTCTGGAGGAACACCACGTTCACGAGCTTGGCGAACAGCGTGGCTCCCTCGTGCGGATCACGGAGGATCATGTTCACCATCTCGTAGTCACCGGCGTAGCCGAGCGGCTTCTGGAAGGTGCGGTAAACGAAGGGCGAACAGAGGACCAGCGGGTGAAGCTGCCGGCGGGCGTAGGCGCGGTGGGCAGCCCGTGCTTCCGGGGTGATGTTGCCGGCGACCGCATCGAACCGGTCCATCCACTCGCCGACCTCGGGAAGGATCCGGCCCTCGAGTTCCTGGAGGACGGTTCGTTCCATCTCAGCGCGGACGCCAAGGGGTTCCGAGCGGACGCCGAGTTCGACCTGGTCGAGCCAGCGTCGGAGGTCCATCAGCAGCATCTGGAAGTCGGAGACGGCCACCTTGAAGTCGGGCGTGACGGCGCGGTTCTTCCGCCACTCGGCCATGAACGCATCGAACTCGGACTGGAGTCGCTGCGGTTGGGCGATGGGGGAGAAGATGTCGACATCGAGCCAGGATTCGTCGAGGGAGGCCTCGCACAGCAGCATGATGCCGGTGTTGACGAGGTTCGAGACGACGCCCCGGCCCGCGAAGACACAGCGTTCGCCGATGGTGATCCGGAATTCGGAGAGCACCTCGGACAACTGCAGGAGGGAGAAGGGATTGTAGACTTCGAAGACGACGGAAAAGCGCGTGAGCCGGACGGGGGTGGCCCGGATCTCCGCGCCCTGACTGTTGCGGCAGGAGATGTGGGTCTCCCGTTCCGAGAAGAGCGGAATTGCGGTATTGGACGTCATTTCAAACGGGGGGTAAATCGGGGAACCACTAGAAGAGGAAAGTAGAACCCGGTAGAGTGGCTGGGCATCCCTGTGCCGGCACCGACGAGGATTCGTGGCATTATGGGGACGACTTCCGGCTCTGGGAAGCGCCAAATCTGTCCTGAGCCTGAATTGTTTCGAGGGGTGGAGGGTGCTTGCCCTCTGTAGGGGTTTCCCGCATAACCGTCTCATGATCTGTCACCCCCCGACCAGGTCCCGAGGAACCTGGATGGCTGCGATGGCCTCGATTCTCGCCCTCTCTGTGGATGTTCAGGCCGAAGGCTTCCGGAGCCCGACGACCGGAGCCCAAGGATTGGGGACCTCTGGAGGACGATTTGCCTTTATCGATGACGCCTCCGCGGCTTGGCACAATCCGGCGAACCTGACCCTCCTGCCCGAATGGGAGGTCTCGTTCGAGCCGACCCTGATCCATCACGAGGCCCGCTACAGCGGACCGGCTGGAACGGCGAAGACGGAAAACCCGTGGAAGTTCCTGCCCGCACTCTTTGTGGGCGGTCCCCTGAACGACCGCGTGGCGGCAGGGTTGGGAGTGACGGTGCCCTACGGTTTGTCGGTGGACTGGGATTGGAGCAATGCCGGGCCGATGAAGTATCTGGCCCCGCATTTCGTGGACCTGAAGACGTTCAACTTCAACCCGAACCTCGCGTTCAAGATCGGTGATCGCGCGCGTCTTGGGCTGGGCCTGGATGTCATGTGGTCGGAGTTGCAGCTGCGGCAGGACTACTCGTGGGCGAACCTGTTCCAGAATCCATTCCTCCCCGATGGCGAGCTGCGGGCGCGGGGGGATGGGATCGGCGTGAGCGGCAATGTGGCCCTCAGCGTGGATACGTGGGAAGGCCAACGGTTGGCCATCACCGCGCGGCTTCCGATGACCGTGTCCTACGAGGGGCATTTCGACGTCAGCAACATTCCGCCCGCGGGTGCCGGTTCACGGACGGATTTCCGCAGTCAGATTGATTTCCCGACGACCGTTGGGGTTGGGTACGGGGTGCGGGTGACGGACACGGTCCGGGTAGAGGCGAACGTGGAGTTCGTGCAGTTCTCGCGGTTCGAGTCCCTGCCGATTGGCGTGGACCCGGTGCAAGCGGCGACGTTGGGCTTGCCTACGGACTATGCCCAGCAATGGCGGGATACATTCACGTTCGGCGTGGGAGGAGATTGGGCCTTTGCGGAAGGCTGGAAGTTGCGCCTGAGCTATCAGCACTACCAGACGCCTGTGCCCGACCGGACATTTTCGCCGACGATTCCGGATGCGGCGCAGAACGTGGTGACGGTCGGGTTGGGCTATCGGTTGGGAAGGCACCGATTCGATCTCGCCTATTCCCGGGTGTTCTATGACGATCGCTCAATCTCCATGGCGGAGAACGCGATGTTCTCCGGGGAGTATGAGATCGCGGCGCATCTGATCTCGCTCGGGTACGGCCTCCAATTCTGAGGGGCCGGACGGCGGGATCCGACATTGCTGCGTTCAGAGCAGAAGGGCAGGCAATGCAGGACAAGCCGAACACGAGCACGATGGAGACGACGGCCCGCGTGGGCACCAAGGCGCCTTGGGCCTCCGGGGCGTCCATGGAGGATGCGGACCGGGCCGTGCTGCGCGGGTTGTTGGAAGGAGAAAGCGAGCCGATGGTGGTGCTCGCCCTCAACGGCAACCTGGTGGGATGGAATCGCGGGATGGAAGTGTTGCTGGGGCGGGTGCCTCCGGCGGACGGTGGCACCATCTTTGATCTGGTGACTCCGGCGTCGCATGCGTCGTGGCACGGTTGGCTTCTGCGGTTGGTGAATGGGGAAAATGTCCCGGCAGTGCGGACATGCATTCCGGAAGCGAGCGGTCAGGAGGTGTGGGTGGATGCCTCGCTGTTCGCCGTGAGTCTCGGGGAGGACCGGGTACTGGCCCGGGTACGCTTTCGGGATCGGACGCGGGAGACCCGTGCAGAAGCCGCGCAACGCGCCAGCGAGGAACGGTTCCGGATGCTTTGCGCGATGGCGCCGGTGGGCGTGTTCCAGACGGATCCCGAGGGTCGCCTGACCTACACCAACCAGCGGTGGCGACAACTCGCGGGCCTCTACTCCGCCGCCGAGCCGCGGGGCCTGTGGTGGCAGGCGGTGCACCCGGAAGACCGGCCCCGCGTCGTGGACCTCTGGCAGAGTTCGCTGCGACACGGAAACGAGTTCTTCGCCGAGTTCCGGTTCCTCGTCGAACGTGGGCAGGCGCGTTGGGGGCGAACCCGTATCGCCCAGCAGGCAGGATCTGACGGCCGGGTTGCCTATTGCATCGGGACGAGCGAGGACGTGACGGACCTGAAGCGCGTGCAGTCCGATCTCGCGGCGGCACGGGACGCTGCGATGGAATCCGCGCGGTTGAAGACCCAGTTCCTGTCCAACATCAGCCATGAGATCCGGACGCCGATGAACGGGGTTCTGGGAATGTTGGAACTCCTGACCGCGACCGAGCTCACCGAGTCGCAGCAACGGTACGCGGGGATCGCCCGTGAGAGTGCGGACATCCTGCTCGGCGTGATGGAGGACATCCTGGATTTCTCGCGAATGGAGGCGGGCCGACTGCGGTTGACCCCGCAGCCCTTCTCTCCCGGTGAGGTGTTGACCGAGGTGATGCGGCAGGCGTCGTTGTTGGCGGATTCCCGGGGTGTGTTGATGCAGTTGGAGGTCGATCCGCGCATACCGGCGCAGGTCATCGGCGACGGCACCCGCTTGCAGCAGGTGCTGTCCAAGTTGGTGGGGAATGCCGTCAAGTTCACGCCCGAAGGTTCGGTGCGCTTGCGATGCCATCAATTGTCGGTGGACGGTCAGCGTTGTCTGTTGCGCTTCGAGGTGGTGGACACCGGGATCGGCATTCCGCCGGCAGCGGTCGAGCGGATCTTCCATCCCTTCGTCCAGGTGGACGGGGAACCGACGCGGCGGCATGGCGGCACCGGCCTTGGCCTGGCATTGGTCAAGCAGTTGGTCGAACTGATGGGCGGCGAGGTGCGGGTCGAGAGCGTTCTGGGATCCGGGTCGACCTTCTGGTTCCACCTCACATTCCCATTGGTGGAGCGGAGTTCGTCGGTGCGTGATCCGGGATTCAGGAAAAGCGAATGAGGACAGGAATGAGGCTGGCCCGATCATCCCATGGGTGGGTTTCACTGGATCCGGCGATGGCCAATCGCCACGGGTTGGTGGCCGGAGCGACCGGGACGGGAAAGACGGTGACACTCCAAGGGTTGGCGGAGTCGTTCAGTCGCGCTGGTGTTCCCGTTTTCCTGGCAGACGTGAAGGGGGACCTTTCCGGGCTTGGGAAGGCCGGCGGAACCTCCGCGAAGGTGGTGGAGCGCGCGCGCCAGTTGGCGGTGCAGGATTACCGGCCGGAGGCGTTCCCGGTGGTGTTCTGGGACGTGTTCGGTCGGCAGGGGCATCCCCTGCGGACGACGGTTTCCGAGATGGGGCCGCTGATGTTGGGAAGGGTGCTGCAGTTGAACGAAACGCAGTCGGCGGTGCTGTCGGTGGCGTTCCGGGTGGCGGACGAGCACGGCCTGCTGTTGCTCGATCTCAAGGATCTTCAGGCGGTGTTGCGTCATCTGGGGGAGAACGCCGCGGCGTTCACCTCGAAGTACGGCAATATTTCGCCGGCCAGCATCGGGGCGATCCAACGCGGGTTGCTGCAACTGGAGTCGCAGGGGGCTGCCGTCTTCTTCGGGGAACCGGCCCTGAACCTCGAGGATCTGTTGCAGACGGATGGTGGTCGCGGCGTGATCAACATCCTGGCGGCCGATCAGTTGATGCAATCGCCCAAGCTCTACGCTTCCCTCTTGCTGTGGTTGCTGGGTGAGCTTTTCGAGCAATTGCCGGAGGTGGGCGACCTGGACCGGCCGAAGCTGGTCTTCTTCTTCGATGAGGCGCACCTGTTGTTCAACGACATGCCGTCGGCGCTGCTGGAGAAGGTGGAGCAGGTCGTGCGGTTGATCCGGTCCAAGGGTGTGGGGGTCTATTTCGTGACGCAGAACCCGCGGGACGTTCCGGACCGGGTGTTGGGTCAGCTCGGCAACCGTGTCCAGCATGCGTTGCGCGCATTCACCCCAGCCGACCAGAAGGCGGTGCGCGCGGCGGCCCAGACGTTTCGGGCGAATCCGGCGCTGGATACCGAATCCGTCCTCACGCAATTGGGCATCGGGGAAGCGCTGGTTTCGGTGCTGGATGCCCAAGGCCAACCGACGGTCGTCGAGCGGGCTTTGGTGGCGCCACCGTCCTCCCATGTGGGTCCGCTCACGGTTGCCGAACGCGAGGCCTTGATCCGGTCCTCGATTGTGGCGGGGGTGTACGAGACGGCGGTGGATCGGGAGTCCGCCTACGAACGCCTCACGGGGGCCGTCTCCGGCGGGGTCGGGCAGCAATCGGCTCCTACGGTTACCGAGGAGAAGCGCGGGTTCTTCGGCCGGTTGTTCGGTGGCGGGGATCCCGCGCCCGCACCGGCGGCTCCTCCGGTGCTTCCGCGCGTGGAACCGCGAGCGCGAACCGCGCGGGCCGAGAAGTCCGTGGGCGACGTGGTCATCCAGACAGCGGCGAGGTCGTTGACCTCGAACATCGCCGGCGCGATCGGACGGGAGATCGTCCGGGGTGTGCTGGGCGGATTGCTGGGGGGCAGTTCACGCCGACGCCGTTAGGGACCCCGTGGAGACTTCCGAAACGCTGCGGGCACCGGGCGGGGTTGGCCGTTTCGGCAGGCTGTGGAACCACGAGACACGTCGGTATCCGCTCGCGATCCTTGCCGGACTGGTGCTGGCGCTGGCGTATCCAACGCCGGGAATTGCGGGCCTCGCGTGGGTGGCGCCCGGAGTGTTGCTGATGTCCGGGCTGGGCTTGCGATCGAGGGAAGCCTTCCGGGTCGGCTACGTGGGAGGCCTGATCCAGTCGTTGGTTTCGCTGAGATGGTTGCTCGAGATGCCGCATCCGGCGGGCGCTGTTGCGGGTTGGCTCGCATTGTCCGGGTATTGCGCGGTGTTTCCGGGCCTTTGGGTTGCGTTCTCGACGGGCATCGTGGCCCGGCGGAGTCGTCCGGAGGTGGGTCACCGCGATGTCGCCGGAAGGACGCCCGCGCCGTCCGGGGGGTGGAGGGACGCGGTGGAAGCCTACCTTTCCACCCCATGGATTCGGCGGGTCACCATCCCGGTCGCGGTGGCGGCGGTGTGGGTCGCGACCGAGATGTTGCGGAGTCGGTTGCTGACGGGGTTTCCGTGGAACCCGTTGGGGGTATCGCAATGGCGTCAGGTGCCGCTGTTGCAGGTGGCCCGGGTCACCGGAGTGTACGGACTTTCGTTCCTGGTGTGCTGGGCGAGCGTCGCGTTTGCCGCGGCGTGCACGATGGTCGCGATCCGTCCCCGAGAGCGCTGGCTGTGGCTGGCGGAGGCCCGGCTTCCATTGTTCGTGGTGCTGGCGTGCCTTGGGACGGGGTTCTATCGGGTGATCGAACAGCGTCGGGCGGATCTCCTGCGCCCGCCGCGCAAGCTCCGGGTGGCCTTGGTGCAACCGTCGATTCCGCAGACATTGTTGTGGGATCCGGGGGAACGCGATCGCAGCTTCGGCGTGATCTCGCGCCTGACAGATGCAGCGCTGGCGACGCAACCCGACGTGCTCGTCTGGCCTGAAGGCGATTTCGGATTGGATCGCGACCGGTTTCGCGAGGTGACCTCCCGGTTTGGGGAACGGCGGGTACCGTGGGCGTTCAGCGCCACGGATGTGTCGGAGGAAGGGGCGGAACGTTCCGCGTACAATGCCGTCTTCCTCGGGGTCGGTGGGGCGGTGGATGAGATCTATCGGAAGCGGCGGTTGGTGGCATTTGGCGAATACGTACCGATGGTCCGCTGGTTGCCGTTCATGAAGTACCTGACGCCGATCGGTGAGGGGTTTGCCGCCGGTTTGGAACCGGTGCGATTTGAAGTGGGCAACGGGACCGGGCGGGCGGTTGCCGCGCCGGTAATCTGCTTCGAGGATGTCTTTCCCCACGGTGTCCGGGACCACGTGGGGGCGGAGGTCGATTTCCTGCTCGAACTGACGAATGACGGGTGGTTCGGCACGAGCAGCGCACAGTGGCAACACCTCGCCAACGTGGTGTTTCGGGCCGTGGAGAACGACGTGGCCATCGTCCGCTGCGCCAACAACGGCATCACCTGTTGGGTGGACTCCCTCGGACTGGTGCGCGACGTCCTCGGGGAAGACGGGGCTGATGTTTATCGGGCGGGGTTCCGGACGATCGAGGTGCCGGTCGGCCTGGGGCGGGCGGGTGCGACGTGGTACCGCAAGTATGGGGATGCGTTTGGCTGGGGCTGTGTGGGGTATGCGGTCATGGCCGCCATGGGTGGGCTTCTGGGGGGGCGGGGGGTTTGAAGCCAAGCTTTCAAGTTT
>Ga0172372_10001859_pt1 | contig 32434 bp, 25 predicted proteins | sample LakKiv5m_2_FD_114544 | JGI IMG/M metagenome (GOLD analysis project Ga0172372, IMG submission 114544) | Freshwater microbial communities from Kabuno Bay, South-Kivu, Congo - kab_092012_9.5m | ecosystem: Environmental > Aquatic > Freshwater > Lake | place: Democratic Republic of the Congo... | reverse complement strand
TGAACTCGCCCGCGTGCGCCTAGGACTCTCGCAAACCGGCCGGATGGAGCAGCGACTCATGCAGTCGCCGCAGATGATCCAGGCCATGCAGATCCTGCAGCTCTCCTCGCTGGAGCTGTCGGAGCGCATCGATCAGGAGCTGACCGAGAACCCGTTCCTGGAGCGCGTCGAGGAAGGCGAAGGCTCCGAGTCCGACGAGGGCTCCGCCGGCGAGAGCGGCGTCTCGCCCGAGTTCGGCGCGGCGCTGGACGGCATGGTCGATTCGCTCGAGCGGCGCGAGCGCGAGGCTCCCACGAGTCCGCGCGTCTCCTCCGAGGAGTCCGACCGCAAGCAGGAGGCGATGAACAACACGCCCTCCCAGTACCACAGCCTGGGGGACGCCCTGCTGGAGCAGATCGCGCTGGCCGACTTCGACGAGCGCCGCCGGGCGATCGCCGAGCTGCTGGTGTACTCGCTCGATCCGCGCGGCTATCTGAGCGAGCCCCTGGCCGAGATGATCGCCACGAGCGAGATCGAGGGCCTGACGGTCGAGGAGCTCACGGCCGTGCTGGCCGAGCTGCGCCTGGCCACGCACCCGGCCCTCGGCGCGCGCGACCTGCGCGAATGCCTGCTGCTGCAGCTCGAGCCGCTCGGCCTCGACGAGCCGCTCCTGCGTGCCCTGATCGAGCACCACCTCGAGGACATCACCACCAATCGCCTGCCGCACGTGGCGCGCGTGACCGGCCACACGATCGACGACATCAAGCAGGCGATCGAGACGATCCGCATGCTCGACCCCAGCCCGGGGCGCGATTACGGTCAGTCGCCGGCCGAGACGATCCACCCCGACGTGGTGGTCGAAGAGATCGACGGACGCTTCGAGGTGCGCCTGACGCGCCAGGGCGTGCCCGACCTGACCGTGACGCCGGCCTACCGCGAGCTCCTGCGTCGCGCCGGCGGCGGCGGTGGCGAGAGCGTCAAGAAGTGGCTCAAGCAGAAGCTCGAGAACGCGCGCTGGTTCATCGAGGCCGTGCAGCAGCGGCAGAGCACGCTGCTGCGCATCTCCCGCGCGGTCTTCGAGCGTCAGCAGCCGTTCCTCGACAAGGGCATCAAGGCCCTGGCTCCGCTGCGCATGCTGGAGATCGCCGAGGCGACCGGCGTGCACATCTCGACCGTCAGCCGCGCCGTGAACGGCAAGTACGTGCAGACGCCGCACGGCATCATCAAGCTGCGCGACTTCTTCTCGGGCGGCACGCAGAGCTCCTCGGGCGACATGCTCAGCCAGGCCTCGATCAAGCAGCGCATCAAGGAGCTGGTCGAGAAGGAAGACACGAACGATCCGCTCTCCGACGACAAGCTGGCCGAGCGGCTCGAGGAGAAGCACGGCATCAAGATCGCGCGACGCACGATCACGAAGTACCGCAAGGCACTCGGGATCGCCTCCTCGACCCAGCGCAAGGTTTTTTGAGCCCGGGGCGGGCGCGGCCTACTTGTCGGTCGCGCGGCCCTGGAACTCGCCGGTCTCGGTCGCGACCTTGACCAGATCGCCGATGCCGACGTGGATCGGGACCTTGATCGTCAGGCCGGTCTCGAGCGTGGCGTCCTTCTTGACGCCGCCGGTCGTGTTGCCCTTGACCGCGTTCTCGGTGTGCGTGACCTTCAGCACGACCTGCGGCGGCAGCTCGACGCCCACCGCGGTCGTGCCGTGGAAGGAGACCTCGACCTGCGTGTTCTCCTTCACGTAGCCCATCTTCTCGCCCACGAACTCCTCGCTCAGCTCGAACTGCTCGTAGCTCTCCGTGTCCATGAACACGAAGTTGCCGCTCGAGGCCTCGCGGTAGAGGTACTCGGCGCGCTTGCGGTCCAGGTAGGCCACCTCGAGCACGTCGCTCGATCCCAGGCGCATGGCCGTGGTCGAGCCCGTCTTCAGCGACTTCGCCTTGACGTTGATGATCGCGCGCAGGTTGCCCGGCGTCTTGTGCTCGTAATCGGTCACGACCATCAGGTCGCCGTTCAACTCGATGACCTGGCCCTTGCGGATCTCGGTGGCTCGCACGCCCATGGCTGTCTCGCGCTCGGTCTCGTCGTGGGAAGGAGCGGGGCCCACTGGCACCCGCGGGGAGAAGGACGATAGCAGGCCCACGCCGCAGCGTGAAGCCCCAGCCCGCGCTCACTGGGGTGCGCCGAGCGCGGCCGGTGCGCGCGTGACGTAAACCTGCACGTCCAGGTCGCGCGGCGTGAGGGGGACCGGGAAGTCCGCCACGCGCTCGCACTCCTCACGCAGGATGCGCTCGACCTCGGCGCGGTTCTCGGCGGACTGCAGCAGGCTGCCCCAGTCGTCGAAGAGCACGCGGTTGACCACGAACCAGGTGCGGCGCTCGTAGCGCGCCCAGTCGAGCGGCGTGCGCCCGCGGAACTCGTCGAACCAGGTCACCTGCCGCCAGTCGCGCAGATCGGTCGCGGCGGGATCGAGGTAGTACTCGGCCACGGGCGCATCCATGCCGAGCACGAGGTCGCCCGGCGCTCGGTGCTCGTGCACGTAGGCGTAGGCCTCGCGCCAGCGCGGACGGTCGCCGTGGCGCAGACCGAAGTACAGCGCGGTCTCGCCCAGCGCGGGCGCCAGCACGGCCAGGGCCAGCACGAGGCGCGTGCGCGTGATCCGGGCCGTCTCCTCGGACGCGCGCACGAAGGCGAGCGCGGCGATGGCCGCGATCCAGGGCTGCAGCACGAACACGTACTGGGCGCTCACGCGCACGCGGAAGGACGCGGCCGCGGCGGCGAGACAGGCGAGCAGCACGACGACCAGCGGCACGAAGCTCTCGCGCCAGGCGCGCGCGCGCCAGGCGCCGGCCACGAAGGCCACGCCCACCAGCGGACCGAGCAGGTAGCCCGTGGTCTTGGCGAGGTGCAGCGGACTGCCGATGCCCTGGCGCTGCTCCCACACGCTCCAGGTGCGCAAGGCCCAGCCCGAACCGAGCACCAGCGCCAGGAGCCCCGCCGCCGCGAACCAGCCCCAGGCGCGCGAGCGCCCCGGCGGCACCCACTCGAGGAAACGCACCGCCCAGGGCACCACCAGTAGCGGCGCGATCAGAAAGGCGGCACTCGGATGGGTCAACGCCGCGCAGGCAAGCAACCCGAGTCCGGCCAGCGTGCGCCGCACCGAGTCGAGGTACAGCCCGCGCAGCAGCAGCCCGCCGCCGACCAGCGCGAGCGTCTGCGCCAGGGTGTAGAAGCGGGCGTTCTGCGACCAGTAGACGTGCCAGGGCGAGGCCGCGAGCAGCAGGGCCGAGAGCGTGGCGGCGCGCGCCCCCACGAAAGGCCGCAGCGCCCACAGCGCCGCGCCGATCGAGGCACAGCCGAACAGCGCCGCCGGCAGGCGCAGCTGGAAGGCGTCGGGCCGTTCCGCGGAGGTGCGGTAGAACAGCTCGAAGAGCGCGTAGCCCAGCGGATTGGCCGCGTCCTCCCCGTGGTAGGCGTCGGCCAGGGTCAGGACCTCGTCGAGCCACAGACTCCAGCCTCCCAGGTTCAGGAAGCGCAGCGCGCACAGCAGCCCGATCAGGACCAGGGCCGGGCGCAGCACGGGGTCCCTGCCCGAACCCTGGGGCTCCGGGGCTTTCGGTCCGAGGAGGTCAAGCGGAACGCGCACGGCACCCGAGAGTTCCATAGCCGGAGCGGGTTGTAAACTCCTCCGCGGGCGCGGGCTGCGGCGCGCGCCGTCCGCCACCGCCCGCCTCCCATGTCCACTCCGCTCCCGGCCCTGCTCCTCGGCCCGCTCCTCGGCCTCGCCGCCTGCCGCAACGTCTCCCCGGCCGGCGTGCACGTTTCCAGCGAACCGCCGGGCGCGCGGGTGAGCGTCGATGGCGTCGACTCCGGCTGGGTCACGCCCTGCCAGCTCGCACTCGACGTCGAGCGCGAGCACGAGCTCGAGGTGGGCCTCGCGGGCTTCGCCCCGCGGCGCATCCTGCTCGTGCCAGACGAGCGGCGCTCGTTCGTCTCCTGGAACCAGGCGGTCAACGGCCTGCGCACGCGCCAGAAGGTCCCGTTCCTGATGCCGGCCGACGACCTGCTCCTGCCGTTCCTCGAGGTCGAGACGCTGGCCCCGGGTCGCATCTTCGTGCGCCTGCGCCCGGGCCGGCAGGAAAGCCCGGAGTGAGGGCCGCGGTCTTCCTCGATCGCGACGGAACGCTGATCGACGAGCTCGGCTTCCTGGCGCGGCCCGAGGACCTGCACCTCTACCCCTGGGCCGGCCCGGCCGTGCGCCGCCTGAACGAGGCCGGCTTCGCGGTGGTGGTGGTCACGAACCAGAGCGGCATCGCGCGCGGCCTGTTCGGCGAGCGCGAGCTGAGCGCGATCCACGCGCGCCTGGCGGCCGAGCTGGCACGTCACGGCGCGCACCTCGACGACGTGCTGCACTGCCCGCACCACCCGCGCGAGGGCACACCTCCGCTGCGCAGCACGTGCGCCTGCCGCAAGCCCGCGCCGGGCCTGGTGCTCGAGGCGGCCCGCCGCCACGAACTCGACCTCTCGCGCAGCTACCTGATCGGCGACAGCCTGCGCGACCTCGAGTGCGGCGCGCGCGCCGGCCTGCACGGCACGCTGCTCGTGCGCACGGGCAAGGGCGCGGACGAGCTCGCGCGCTGGCCCGCGTCCACTCCGCCGCCGCGCGTCGCCGACGACCTGCTCGCCGCGGTCGAGGCGCTACTGGCGCAAGAGGCTCAGGGCAGGTAGCTCGCGAGCCGATCCGAGACGCGCGCCGCGAGCCACAGCGGCATCTTCGACCACAGCGAGCGCAGCACGGCCGTGCGCGGATTCGAGGGCGTGAAGGAAGGCACGTGCTTCTTGCGCACGAGGTCGTAGCGGTAATTCAGCGGCGTCGGCTCGAAGCCCTGGTGGCGCTTGAACTCGAAGGCGCCCGAATCCACGCGGCTGCGGCAGAAGTCGAAGTGCCGGAAGCCGCGCTCCACGGCCCACTCCTGCAGCGAGAGGTACATGAAGTTGCTCGCGCTGACGGCCCGGTCGGCGCCCGGGCGCGTACCGGCGTAGTAGGCGATGAGCGTGTCGCCGTAGGCGAACGACATCACGGCCGAGAGCGGCGTCCCACCCTGGCGCACGAGGTGCACGTGCACGTCGCGCTCGAACTCCTCGAGCAAGGCCTTGAAGTGCGCGGCCGGCAGACCGGGCGAGCCGAGCTGGTGCTTGTTCTGCAGGAACATGCGCCACAGGTCGTCCACGTACCAGGCCCCCCGCGAGAGCTCGAGGCCGTGCTTCTCGCGCGCCTTGCGCGCCTCCGCGCGGGCCTTCTTCGGCATGCGCGCCAGGACCTGCGCCGGATCGCTCGGCAGCTCGCGCAGGAAGGTGCAGTAGAGCGTGTTCGGCACGAGCTCCAGCCCGGGATCGGCCAGGCAGCGCAGCTCGAGGTAGCCGACGGCGAGCTCGCGTGCCAGGCGCCGCGCCTCGTCGACCAGGGCGCGCTCGATGCTCGCGTCGTCCCCCAGCGGACCGCCGTAGGTCGCGTGCGGCATCGAGACGAGCTGGCGCCCGCCCAGCGTGCGACACAGCATCATCGGCAGCACGCCGACCACGCGCTCGCCGCGCTGCGCCAGCAGCTCGAGCGACTCGTGGCCGTGGATGCGCTCGATCACGCGGCGCCAGCCCGCGAGGTGGAAGAAGGTGCCGCGCGCATGGGCGCGCACGTAGGCGTCACGACGGGCGTCGTCGCCCACGCGCGCGACGCGCACCTCGAGCGCCGGCGCGGCCGGCTCGGACGACAGCTCGAGCGCGCTCACGCCTCGCCTCCGGCGCTCGGCTCCGGCTCCTCGTCGATCGGACCGTCGGACTCGTAGATGCGCTCGATGCGGTACTCCTTCAGGTTGCGCGCCTGGCTGAAGATGATGATCTCGCCCACCAGGCCGAAGCCGAGCACCTGCACGCCCAGCACGATCATCAGCACGCCGAGCAGCAGCAGCGGGCGACCCGAGATGGCCTCGTCGAAGAAGAACTTCCGGATCGTCATGTGCGCGCAGATCGCCAGCCCGCTCAGCCCGAACACGCCCCCGATCGTGCCGAAGAAGCGCAGGGGCTTCAGCGTGAAGCGCGTCAGGAACGTGACGGCCAGGATGTCGAGGAAGCGGCGCGTGTAGATCCCCAGGCCGAACATCCCGGTGCCACCCCACTCCTTCAGGTGGCGAACCTTGACCTCGACCACGCGATAACCCTGGCGGTAGGCGATCACCGGCAGGTAGCGGTACATGTCGCCGTACACGACCACGTCCTCCAGCACCTCGCGCCGGATCGCGCGGAAGTAGCAGTTGAGGTCGTGGAAATCCATGCGGATGATCTGGCGGATCACCAGGTTGAACGCGGCCGACTGCAGGCGGTTCGTCCACGGATCGATGCGCGGCGCGCGCCAGGGCGTGACGAAGTCCGCGCCGCGGTCCAGCTCGGCCAGCATCGTGCGCAGCTCGACCGGATCGACCTGCACGTACTGCGGCGAGGTCACGAGGTAGCGCCCGCGCGCCTTCTCGACCGCGGCCGAGAGACACACCGATTCGCCGAAGGGGTTCTTGAAGTGGATCGTGCGGATCGTGTTGGGGATCTCGCGGCGCAGCTTCTGGACCTCTTGCCAGGCGCGCCCGCCGACGCCGTCGAACACGAACAGGATCTCGTAGGTGCGGTTCTCGCGCGCGAGCTCGGCACCCAGCGCCTCGGCCACCTCGCGCACCTCGGCCAGCGCGCTCTGCACCGGCACGACGACCGTCACGTCGAGCTCGAGGCCCGGCCACACGCCGGTCTCGTCCAGCTCGCTCGTCGCCGGCCGCTCGCTTGCGGCCCAGGTCCCGCTGTCGGTCTTCATCCGTGCATCTCGTTGAGGATGCGGTCGAGGGTCGAACGCCGGTGCATGCCGCTGGCCTTCACGGCCAGCTCACCGAGCAACCCGAGCAGCGCGAAGTACACGAACGCGCTGAAGATCAGGCACAGGATCGTGACGACCGCCATCTCCCACTCCGTGAAGCCCGCCCCGTCCGGATGGGCGGCGCCCGTGCCGAACGGAATCAGCGCGATCAGCGCGAAGAGGAAGCCCGAGGCCAGGGTCAAGAGCGAGATCGTCCCGAAGTACTGGATAGGCCGGTGCGAGAACTGCGACACGAACTTGATCGCCATCAGGTCGAGCACGACGCGCGTGGCGCGCCCGATGCCGTACTTCGAGTGCCCGAACACGCGCGGCCGGTGGTTGACCACGAGCTCGGTGATGCGCGCGCCCGAGCCGGCCGAGAGCAGCGGCAGGAAGCGGTGCTGCTCGGCGTACAGCGCCATGCTCTTCACGAGCTCGCGCCGGAAGGCCTTCAGGGTGCAGCCCGTGTCGTGGATCGGCACGTTGGTCACCCAGGCGATCAGGCGGTTGGCGATCAGCGACGGCAGGCGCCGCAGGACGAAGCCGTCATGGCGCTTCTTGCGCCAGCCGGCGACGACGTCGTAGCCCTTCTCCAGCTCCTCGACCATGCGCGGGATGTCGGCCGGGTCGTTCTGCAGGTCGCCGTCGAGGGTCACGACCACCCGTCCGCGGGCCACGTCGAAGCCCGCCGCCAGACCGGCCGTCTGCCCGTAGTTGCGCCGGAAGCGCACGATGACGACGCGTGGATCGCGCGCGTGCAGCTCGAGCAGCACGTCGAGGCTGCGGTCGGTCGAGCGGTCGTCGACGAAGATGATCTCGCACTGCCGGGCGTCCGGCAGGCGCGCGAGGGCCTGCACGATCTCCTCGAACAGGACCGGCAGGCTCTCCTCTTCGTTGAAGATGGGTACGACGACGGAGAGCGCGACCGGGGACGACATGGGAGCAGGGCGGGGGAACCCGTCAGCCTCGATTGTGGCCCGCCGGCAGGGTCGGGGGGAAGCGCCGGGACGCGGGGCCGCCCTTGTGGCCCATCCGGGGCCGGCTACGATGGCCACGCACCATGATGGACAGACAGGAGAAGGACGGCGAGCTGCACGCCGCACGCCCGGTCCTCCTGCTCGGCGCCGGTCGGCGCGCGCACGAGGTCGGAGCCGTGCTCGCGGCGCTCTCCACGCTCGACGAGGAGGGCCAGCGGCGGCGCGAGGCGCTGGGGCTCTTCGGCGTGGCCGATCTCGAAGAGCTGCTGGCGCAGCGACCGCTGGAGGGTTGGCTCATCCTGGAAGCGGGAAGGGTCCCGGGCGAGGACATCGGCTTCGTGCGCCGCTTTCTGGAGCGCCACGCCGCCTGGCGGCTGTTCGTGCTGTCCGACGACCCGACCGAGGGGCGCGCCAAGGCCCTCCTGGCCTTTCCGCGGGCGCAGTTCCTTCCCTGGCCGCCCGACCTCGATCAGCTCGGAGCGCTGCTCGTCCGCCGCGGCGAGCGCCCGGCCGCGCTCCCGCCGCCCGCCCCCACGGCCCCCGCCGCGCGCAGCACGCCGACGCCCGAGGCACCGCGTGAGGAGCGTCCGAGCGCGCGCCGGCCCGCGCGCCGCGCGGCGGCGCCGAACGGCGCGGCGGTGGATGTCTCGGTGCTGGTCGAGGAGCTCCTGGCGAGTGCCGCGCTGCAGAGCCGCGGCAACCCGCGCTACCACTTCCAGAGCGCCCAGGCGGTGCTGCTGGCGCGCGAGCGAGGCCTGCTGGCCGAGGGCCTCGGCGGTCTGGTCGATCTGGCGCGGACCTGCGCCGGCGAAGACGGCCTGGTGCGGGCCGCGATCGACCCGGCCGGCGAGCTCGTGCGCATCGGCTTCGATTTTCCCCTGGCGGGCCTGAGCGAGAAGGATCTTCCCGAGCTGCTCGAGCGCCCCTACCCGCCCGAGGGCGACCCGGCCCTGGCCGAGGTCGTGGCCGGGGCCCAGCAGGGTGTGGCCCTGCTGCGCGAGGCGGGCGGCCGGGTCGAGCTCGCCAGCACCGAACCGGGGCGCGTGCACTGCGAGGTGCGCCTGCCGCTCCAGCCGCCCGCGCCCCCCCGCACGGGCCGTCCGGCCGGCAAGCCCGAAGACCCCTTCGCCTGAGCCCGGCGGAAGGCCGGGAGATTCCGCGCGGTCCGAGGCCTGCGGGTGTCGAAAAAACACGACACCCGTGAACGTCTCCGCCCCGCCCCGTGTCCTGCTGCTCGATCACGTCTCCGCTTCCCTGCGCAGCCTGATCGCCGCCCTCGAGCGCGAGGGCTTCGCGGTGGCCCAGACGGCCGAGCCCGCCGAGGCCCGCGCCTGCCTGCAACGGGGCGACTGCGAGGTCGTGCTGGGCGAGCTCTCGCTCGCCTCCGAGGCGCTCCTGTCCGAGCTGCACGACGCGCCGCGCGTGCCGCCCGTGATCGTCTTCGACGACTTCGGCGGCCTCGCCGCCGCGCCGGCCGAGCTGCGCGCCGTGGCCTTCGAGGCGCTCGAGCGCCCGGTGCCCGAGGGCGACGTCCTGCGGGCCCTGCGGCGCGCGCTCGAGAGCCAGGCCCTGCGCCGTCAGAACGAGAGCCTGCGCGAGGAACTCGGGCGCAGCGCCGACTTCGGCACGCTGGTCTCGAGCGACGCGCGCATGCAGCGCATCTTCAGCACGCTCGCGGCCGTGGCCGACTCGCGCGTGACGCTCCTGCTCGGTGGCGAGAGCGGCACCGGCAAGACGCAGCTCGCCCACGCCGTGCACCAGCGCAGCGCGCGCGCGGCCGGGCCGTTCGTCGAGGTCAACTGCGGTGCGCTGCCCTCGAACCTGCTCGAGAGCGAGCTCTTCGGTCACGTGCGCGGCGCCTTCACCGGTGCGGTCAAGGACCGCCCCGGCAAGTTCGAGCAGGCCACCGGCGGCACGATCCTGCTCGACGAGATCGGCACCGCGTCCCAGGAGCTGCAGGTGAAGCTCCTGCGTGTCCTCGAGGAGGGGCGATTCGAGCGCGTGGGCGACGGCCGCACGCGCACGGTCGACGCGCGCGTGATCGCCGCCACGAACGTCGACCTCGCGCGCGAGGTCGCGGCCGGGCGCTTCCGCGCCGACCTCTACTACCGCATCCACGTGGTCGCACTCGAGGTTCCCCCGCTGCGCCAGCGCGTGAGCGACATCCCGCTGCTCGCGGAGCGCTTCCGCGCGCGCTTCACGCGCCTGCACGGCCGCGCGCTCGGGCCGCTCTCCCCCGCCGCCCTCGAGCGCCTGTGCCGCCACCCCTGGCCCGGCAACGTGCGCGAGCTGGAGAACGTCCTCGAGCGCGCCGTGCTGATCGCGCACGGCCCCGGGCTCGAAGCGCCGGATCTTTTCCCGGAGGCGCTGGACGCGCCGGCTGCGGCCCGGCTCGCGCCCGGAACCGCGCTCCCCTTCGAGGGTTGGGAGCAGGGCCCCCCGGCCGCCCTGAAGGCGGCCCTGGAGGCGCCCGAGCGCTTCCTGCTGGAGCGCGCCCTCGCGCTGCACCACGGCCAGCGCGGAGCCACGGCGGATTATCTCGGCATCAATCGCGCGACCCTCTTCAACAAGATGCGCCGGTACGGTCTGCTCTCCTTCCCCGTCGGCGGGCGCACTCCGCCTCCGAGCGACGGGACCCGAGCTCCATGAAACTGCGCTGGCTCCTGCCGCCGCTCGCCGCGCTGTGCGTGGGCGGCGCCCTGTGGGTCGCGCGCCACGGCCGTGGCGTGACGGCCGAGACGTTGCTGGCCGACGCCCGCGCCGCCCTGAGCGGAACGACGCGCGATCCGCGCCTCGCGCTGCGCGCCATGGACGAGGCCCTGGCGCTGGTCGACCGCGTCGAGCAGGCCGAGCTGCACCGCACGCTCCTGACCGAACGCTCGCTGCTGTACCGCGCCCAGGGCCTGACCGAGCTCGCCCTGGCCGATTGCCGCACGTTGCTGGGCGAGCACGGCCCCGAGGCCGAGACGCTGGCCCGCGCCCACGAGCTCGCGCTGTGGCTCGGCGATGCACCGCTCGCCCTCGAGTTCGCGCGCAGCCTCGAGACCCTCGATCCCGCCGCGGCGAAGAGCCGCATCGGGCGCTGCCAGGTGGCCCTGGCCGACCGACCGCTGCGGGCCCTCGAGGAGCACGTGCGCGCGGTGCTGCCCGGACCCGACGCAGCGCTCGCGCTGGAGCTCGCGCAGCGCGCCGCCGTCTTCGCCGGCGATGCGGCCCTGCACACCGCGGCCCTCGACGAGCTGCACGATCTCTTCCCGGTGTCGTCCGACCGGCGGCGCGTCTCCGAGTGGGTGCGTGAAGCCTCCGAGCGTCTCGAATCGGCACGCGGCGCCTTCGTGCAGAGCCTCGAGCCGGGCTCGAGCGCGGACGCCGTCGCCGGCTTGCAAGACCTCTTCCTGCGCGGCGGCGACCAGGTCGACGCCGCCGAGCTCGGCCTGCTGGCCCTGACGCACCCGAAGCTCGCCCAGGCCATGCCGGTCCTGGCGCGCACGGCCTCGGCCCTCGTGGCCCTCGGCCGCGACGACCTGGCGCGCGCACTGATCCTCGACCTGCGCCAGCGCAACCCGGGCGCCCTGCGGCCCGACGTGCTGCCCTCCAACGAGCTGCGCGACGAGCTGGTCGAATGGTGTCTCCTGCTCGAGAAGCTGGAGCTCTGGGAGGAGCTGCGCCGCGCGGCCTTCGAGCTCGCGGTGCGCGGCGGTCTGCGCCAGGACCGTGCGCGCGGCGAGCTGGCCCTGTTCCTGCAGGGCCGCGCCGGACTCGCGCTGCGCGATCCGAACGGAGCCGGCCAGGCGCTCGGTGCGATCGGCACGAATCCCCTGCCGCAGCACGACATCCCGACGCGCATCTGGATCCTGCGCGCCGAGCTCGCGCGCCGCGCCCGCATCGCGGCCCAGGAACGCTACGCGCTCCTGATGGCCACGCGCGCGGCGCCGCTCGATCCGGGCCCGGAGCTCGCCGCCGAGCTCGGCCCGGCCTGGCTGCGGCTCTCGGAGTTGCGTCTCGAGGAGGGCGTGCTCGATCAGGCGCTGGAGTGCCTGACGCACGCGCTGCGGCTCCTGCCGAAGCGCTTCGCGGAGCTCGAGCCACGCTGGATCGAGCTCGGGCAGAAGGCCCTGACCGTGCGCGGCAAGAATCCCTTCGGAGCCTACACGCGCGCGAGCAACGCCCTCGAGCGCAAGCAGTACGGCGCCGCGCTGTTCGACGCGGGCGCACTGCTGGCCGACTATCCGGGCTTCGGCCCGGCGCTCGAGGTGCTGGGCAAGGCGGCCTTCCGCAACCACGACTACAACCGCGCCATCAAGGCCTCGCTCGAGGTCCTCGCGCGCGGCTGGGCCCCCGAGGGCGCCATCGCGCGGCTGCGCGCGATCCCCGAGGCGTACTTCTTGCCCGGCGACCGTCTGCGCTGGATGCGCCTCGCGCCGCGCGGCTCGATCGTGGCCTTCGTCGAGCGCCTCGGCCAGCGCGGCGACGTCGAGGGCGCGGCCCGCGCGGCGCGCCTCGCCCAGGTGCAGTACCAGGCACCCGAAGATGTCGCGCGCCTGGCGCGGGCCCTGCTCGAGGCGGGCGCGTCCGGTCCGGCCCTCGAGACGCTGCAGGCCCTCTCCGGCGAGGCTGCCGCCTCCGCCGCGTCCGCGGGCCTCGTGCTGCGCGCGGCCCTGCAGGAAGCCTGGCGCAGCGAGAAGCGCGCGCTGCTCGAACCCGTGCTCGCGCGCCTCGTGGCCTCGGGCCCGCCGCGCGATCCCGAGCTCCTGACGGCCATGGATCTGCTCTTCGCGGCCGGCTTCCTGCCGGAGGCCGGAGCGCTCGCGCGCTGGTTCGAGGACGCGCCGCCGGCCTTCCTGGGCGAGGCGCTGCTGCGCGTCGCCGTGCAGGCGCAGCTCGAGCTCGGCGTCGACGCGCCCGACGATGCGCGCGAGCGCGCGATCGCCCTGCTCGACGACGGCCGGGCCGAGCTCGGACGCCTGATCGCCGCCAGCGAGCAGGACGAGGACGCGCTCGCCCGCGAGGCCCGCGCGCTGCTCGGCGGAACGCTCGGCACGACACCGGCTCGACGCGCGGCGCTGCACTTCCTGGCGCAAGATCCGGAGGCCGCCGCACGCGAGCTCGGCGCGCTGCAGCGCGACGGCCGCGACGCGCTGGGTGAGCTCGTGCAGGAAGCCCTGGGCACGCTCGCCGCGGCAGGCACGGACGCAACGGACGGCGCAGACCTTCCCGCGCTCGAAGCTACAGGAGACGGGCCCACGCCCCGGCTCGCGCCCGAGCTGCTCGCCGTGCTCTCGCCCGCGCAGAGCGTGCTGCTCGCCCTGGCCTCCGACGTGCCGCCCTGGTCGGCCTGGACCCTGGCGCGCACCGACGATCCCGCGCTGGCGGCCCTCGCCTGGCCGCGCCTCTTGCGCGCGCGTTCGGTCGCCGCCCTCGGCCTGCCCGAGCGGGCGCGGCGCGAGCTCGTGGCGAGTGACGCTCCACCCGAGGCGCGCGTCGCCTGGACCCTCGTTCAGCTGGCCGAGGCGACCGGGCGTCCGCCCGAGGAGGTCCACGAGCTCGAGCTCGCCTGGTTGCGCGCGGCCGGAGAGCACGCGCCCCGGCAGGGGCGTTTCGCGGCCCTGCAGGCCGAATTGCGCCTCGCCGACGGCCAGCGCGAGGAGGCGCGGGCCGCGCTCGCGGCGGCGCTGCTGGCGGGCAGCGGCGGCAGCGAGGAGCGACGCCTGCTGGCCCGCCTCGAGCGCGAGGACGGTCGTCCGCTGCGGGCCTTCGAGCTGCTGAGCGAGGACCACGCCACGGCCGAGCGCGCGCAACGCGAGGCGCTGGTGCCCGAGCTGCTGGCGCTGCTGGGCGCCGCGCGCGAGGCCGGCGCGATCAGCGACGCGCGCTGGTGGACCGAGATCGAGGCCCTCGAGGCCGAGCACCCGGCCGACCCGGCGCCGGTGCGCGCCCTGGCCGAGCGCGCCTTCGAGCAGGCCGCGCGCGAGGGCGGTGGTGGACTGCGCGGAGCCGAGATGCTGGCGCGTCTGCGCACGCGCACGCTGGGCCGCGGACTGGAGAGCTTGCGACGCGGCGAGGGCCTCGCCTGGGTGCGCCTGCTCGCGCGCTACTCACCCACGCGCGCCCTGACGATCGCGCGCGAGGAACTCGAGCTCGCTCCGCTCGAGCCGACCCTGTGGCGCGCGCTGGCCGAGGCCCAGATCGCCGCCGGACGCTGGCCCGAGGCGCTCGCCACCCTGGAGACGATCCGGGCCTGTGCCCCCGACCGCGAGGGCCTGCGCTTGCTCGCCATGACCGGCTTCCGGCTCGACAGCGACGTGAAGGCGTTCCAGGGCCGGCTCGCGCTGCTGCAACGCCTCGACGAGGGCGCGCGCACGGATCCCCTGCTCTCGTTCTATCGCGTGATGGCCGACCTGCGCACGCCGGGCAAGGACCTCGTGGCCACGACGGCCGAGGGACTGCGCCTGTGGAGCGAGCTCGCGCGCCTCGGCCTGGCCGAGCCACGCCTCGGGCGCGCCTTCGCGCTCACGCTCTTCGAGAGCGGTCGGCGCGATCCCGCCTTGCGCGTGCTGGCCCAGGCCGAACCTAAGGCGGGCAGCGCCCTCGAGCTCGACCTGTTCCGCGCGACGACGTACCTGATGAAGGCCTCACCCGAGAGCCCGCGCGTACTCACGCCGCTCGCGAAGCCGAACGCCGCGCCGGCCACCCCCGGCGCCAAGGCGCCCGCGGGGAAAGCTCCGGCCGGCAAGGCGCCCGCGGGCAAGGCGCAGCCGAAACCTCCGGGCGGCGCCAGAAAGAAGCCGTGAGGGCTCTCGGCGCGAGCTCCGCCCCCGTTCGGGCCGATGGCCGCGACCGCAACCGGCGTTGCCGAGCCACCCGAAGGACTCTGTTGGCTTCACGAGCGGACGCGCCGGACGCTTGAGTGACCGACCTCGTCTGGAGTCCTTGCGGCCCGCAGAGACTCAGGGAGGGCGTCGCTTCAGCTCAGGCCGCCGTCGACCGCCAGCACCTGGCCCGTGATGTAGGCGGCCGGCTCCGAGAAGAGGAACGCGACCGCGGCCGCGACCTCTTCGGGCCGCCCGAAGCGCCCGAGCGGGACGAGCTTCGCGAGCTCTTCCTTCGGCAAGCCCGCGACCATGTCCGTCTCGACGAAGCCCGGCGCCACGCAGTTCACGGTGATCGCGCGCCGCGCGAGCTCGGCCGCGAGCGACTTCGTCGCGCCGATCAAGCCGGCCTTCGAGGCCGCGTAGTTCGTCTGGCCCTTGTTGCCGCGCAGACCCGAGACCGAGCTGATCGTCACGATGCGCCCGCCCGCGCGCAGTCCGACCATCGGCATCACGAGCGGCTGCAGCACGTGGTAGAAGCCGTCGAGGTTGGTGCGCAGCACCTCGTTCCACTGCTCCTCCTTCAGGCCGGCGAGCGGCGCATCGGCCGTGATGCCCGCGTTCAGCACGACGCCCCAGAAGGCTCCGTGCGCGGCCACGTCGGCCTCGAGCACGGCGCGCGCGGCGCGCGAGCCCACGTCGAAGGGCAGCAGCTCGGCCGTGCCCCCCGCGGCGCGGATGCCGGCCGCCACGGCCTCGGCCGCGGCCTGATTCGCGCGAAAATTGAGCACCGGCGCGAAGCCGGCACGCGCCAGGGCTTCGGCCACCGCGCGGCCGATGCCGCGGCTCGCGCCGGTGACCAGGACTCGTCGTTGCATGCGATTGGAAATCGGGAGGGAGGATCGTAGAAGGGCGGGCATGGTAGCCGCACGGTCCCACCGCTCCACGTCCCGCTTCGCGCTCGTTCCCCTGATCGTCCTGCTCGGCGCCGCCGGGCTCGCCTGCAGCGGCGAGCCGGAGGGCGCGGCGGCCGAGAGCGACGGAAGCGCACCCGAGTCCCCCACCGCGGCCGACGGCAGCGCTCCGACTCCGGGCCGCGCGCGCGGCGGCACGCGCGAGCTCGTGCTCGGCGAGGACCAGGCCCACGACGAGGTCGAGTTCGGCGCGCTGCACGTGACGCTCGCCTTCGAGGGCACGCCGCCCGAGCCCTTCTTGCTGGGCGCGGCCTCGAGCCCCGAGTGCAAGCATCACCCCGAGGTCGATCAGCGCTCGAACCTCGTGCTGGTGCAGGACGGCAAGCTCGCCAACGTGTTCGTCACGCTGAAGTCGGGCGTCGATCCCGCGCGCGTGCCGCCCGTGCCCGAGACCCCGGTCGAGCTCGACCAGCGCGGCTGCATGTACCTGCCGCGCGTGAGCGGCGTGCGTGTCGGCCAGAAGCTTCTCGTCCTGAACTCCGACCCGACGGCCCACAACGTCAACCTGCAGGCGAAGCGCAACAAGGCCTCGAACCGCTCGATGGGCGCGAACCAGAAGGCGCTCGAGTTCGTGTTCGACCAGCGCGAGCTCGGCCTCCGCGCGAAGTGCGACATCCACCCGTGGATGGGCGCCGAGATCCACGTCGAGGAGCACCCGTGGTTCGGGATCTCCGACTCCGGAGGTGCCGTACGCATCACCGGCATCCCGCCCGGCGAGTACACCGTCGAGGCGCGCCACGAGGTCTACGGCACGCAGAGCGGCAAGGTCACGATCCAGGCCGGACGCGCCAGCCGTCTGACGGGGACGTTCCGGGCGAAGTAGCCGTCGGCCGGCCCCGGCCCCGCGCTCCCTCGCATTGACACGGGGCCCGGCCCTTTGCCATCGTCGGGGTTCTCTCCTCTCCACGGGAGAGTCGAAAATCCCCACAGCCACCCATGCAGTACGCTGAACTCTTCCTGCGCTGGATCCACATCGTCGCCGGTGTGATCTGGATCGGTCACCTCTACTTCTTCAACTTCGTCAACGCGAACTTCGCGCCGAAGATGGACGGCGAGACGAAGAAGAAGGTCGTGCCCGAGCTGATGCCGCGCGCGCTCTACTGGTTCCGCTGGGGCGCCGCCTGGACCTGGGTGACGGGCTTCTTCCTGCTCTTCCTCGTGTACTACCACGGCTACCAGGGCTCGAACCTGGTCGAGATGGGCACGCGCGTCGAGCCCGTCGGCGCGATGGACTGGCTGCCGGCCTTCGGCGGACTCTTCATCGGCTTCCTGGTCTACGACCTGCTCTTCAAGGCCCTCGCGAAGCAGCACAACGTGGCCGTCGTCCTGTGGGGCCTGGTCTCGGTCGGCTACGGCGTCGGCCTGGTCCAGGTCTTCGACTTCTCCCAGCGCGCGGCCTACATCCACGTCGGCGCCCTGTTCGGCACCGCCATGGCCGCCAACGTGTGGATGCGCATCTGGCCCGCCCAGCGCCGCATCATCACGGCGACGAAGGAAGGCCGAGCCCCCGACGCGGCCGACCCCGCAGTCGCCGGCCTGCGCTCGAAGCACAACACCTACATGTCCGTGCCCCTGCTGATGCTGATGCTGCTGCCCGATCAGATCGGCAAGGTCGCGGGCGTGCCGGTCGAGTTCATGCTGCCTGGCCTGCTGCTCGTGGCCTTCGGCGCGACCTACGCGCTCTACAACAAGGCGAAGCAAGTCCAGGGCTTCTAGTTCGCTGCTGGCGGGGCGTTGCGCTGCGCGCAACGCCCCGCAGAGCAGCGCAACGAGAAGGAGGAAGGGAGCGGGAGAGAACGGGACGAGCGGGAGCGATGGGCCCCGGGACGGGCGGTGAGGCGTTCTCCTGGCGGATCGGGGGTTGTTGAGGTTCGGGCCGAGCCGGGTTAACCACAGAGGCACAGAGGACACGGAGCCTCACAGAGGGGGGGGAAAGGGGGCAACGGCGTTGCGTGACGCGCTGGCGTTGCGTGACGCGCTGGCGTTGCGTGACGCGCTGGCGTTGCGTGACACAACGCCGTTGCCTGCTTGGCAAATCCCCCTCTGTGAGGCTCTGTGTCCTCTGTGCCTCTGTGGTTAACCCCTCTGAAAACCTCGACGATCCCCTTCGCCAGAGGGAACGCCTCCTCCCCCCCCCGAGCCCACTCCTCTTCCTCGCTTCCTCGCTTCTCGCTCGTCCTCTTCCTCGATCTAATCCCCGACGAAGTTCACGAGCCGCCCGGGCACGACCACGACCTTCTTCACGGTCTTGCCGCCCAGGAACTCGTCGACCGCCTTGCGGCCGAGGCGCTCGAGCTCGTCCTTGTTGGCGTCCTTCGGGGCGCGGATCTTCGCGCGCAGCTTGCCGTTGATCTGGACCACGAGCTCGATCTCGTCGTCCACCAGGTAGGCCGCGTCGACCACCGGCCAGCCGCTCTTCACGATCGACTCCGCATGGTCGAGGCGCGTCCAGAGTTCCTCGGCGAGGTGCGGGGCGAAGGGCGCGAGGGCGCGCAGGAAGCGCTCGGCTTGCTCGCGCCGTAGAGCTGCGCGCAACTTGGTGGCCTCGTTGGTGAACTCCATCATGGCCGCGATGGCCGTGTTGAAGGCGAACGACTCGAAGGCGTCGTTCGTGCGCTCGAGCATGCGGTTCAGGGCGCGCTCGAGCTTGTGGGCGTCGCCCGCGGGCGTTCCGCTGGAGAGCGCGCGCAGCTCGGGCCGGACGGGCTCGCCTTCCTCGTCGACGAACACGCGCCAGATGCGGTCGAGGAAGCGTCGTGAGCCGGCGATGTCGCGCGGGTTCCAGGGCTTCGAGTCCGAGAGCGGCCCCATGAACATCATGTAGACGCGCAGCGTGTCCGCGCCGTACTCGGCGATCACGTCATCGGGATTGACGACGTTGCCGAGCGACTTCGCCATCTTGGTGACGAACTGCTCGACCGGATCGTCGGTGCCCGCGCGCACGAGCTTGCCACCCTTGTCCTCGACCAGGGCGTTCGGCACGAGCCGACCGGTCGAGTCCTTGAAGGCGAAGGCGGTGATCAGGCCCTGGTTGAAGAGCCGCTGGAAGGGCTCCTTCGTGCTGACGAGGCCCACGTCGAAGAAGACCTTGTGCCAGAAGCGCGCGTACAGGAGGTGCATCACGGCGTGCGCCGCACCCCCCACGTACAGGTCGACCGGGCCCCAGTAGCTCTCGGCCTCGGGCGCGAAGGGCGCGCGCGTGCTGGTCGGATCCATGAAGCGCAGCCAGTACCAGCACGAGCCGGCCCAGCCAGGCATCGTGTCGGTGTCGCGCCGCGCGGGTTTGCCGGTGCGCGGGCTTTTCACCGTCAACCAGTCTTTGGCGCGCGCAAGCGGCGCCGAGCCGTCGGGCGCGGGCTTGAAGTCGGCCAGCTCGGGCAGGAGCACGGGCAGGTCCTCGGCCGGAACGAGCGTGATCGAGCCGTCCTCTTCGTGCAGCAGCGGGTAGGGCTCGCCCCAGTAGCGCTGGCGCGAGAAGAGCCAGTCGCGCAGCTTGTACTGCACGCGCGCGCGCCCGAGCTTCTTCGCCTCGAGCAGCTCGATCGCCTTCTTCTTCGCGGCCGGAGTGGCGAGCCCCTCGAGCGGCCCCGAGTGCAGCGCCGTGCCCTCGCCGGCGAAGCACACGCCCTCGGCCAGACCCTTCTGACCGCGCAGAGGACGCACGACCTCGCGGATGGCGAGGTTGTGGGTCTTCGCGAACTCGAAATCGCGCTCGTCGTGTCCGGGCACGGCCATGATCGCGCCGGTGCCGTAGCTCGCGAGCACGTAGTCGGCCACGAAGATCGGGATGCGCGCCTCGTCGCTGCGCGGATCGAGCAAGGGATGCAGCGCGTAGCGCCCGGTGAAGACGCCGCTCTTCTCCTTGGCGAGGTCGGTGCGCTCGAGGTCGCTCTTCTCGCCGGCCTTCTTCACGTAGGCCTTGACGCCCGCGCGGTCCGAGTCGGTGCACAGCTTCGCGACCAGCGGATGCTCGGGCGCCACGACCATGAAGGTGACGCCCCACAGCGTGTCGGGGCGCGTCGTGAACACGCTCAGACGCTCGGTCAGGCCCTCGATCGGGAACTCGACCTCGGCGCCCTCCGAGCGCCCGATCCACTCGCGCTGCTGGACCTTGATCGACTCGGGCCAGTCGAGCAGCTCGAGATCGGTGAGCAGGCGCTCGGCGTAGGCCGTGATGCGCAGCATCCACTGCTTCAGCGGACGCTTGACGCACGGGTAGTTGCCGCGCTCGGAGCGCCCGTTGATGACCTCCTCGTTGGCGAGGACGGTCTTGAGCTCCTCGCACCACCACACGGCGACCTCGGCCTGGTAGGCGAGCCCCTTCTCGTACAGACGCTGGAAGAGCCACTGCGTCCAGCGGAAGTAGCGCGGGTCCGAGGTGTCGAGCTCGCGCGCCCAGTCGTAGGAGAGGCCGATCTTCCTGAGCTGCGCGCGGAAGTTGGCGGTGTTCTCGGCGGTGGTCTCGCGCGGGTGCTTGCCGGTCTGGAGCGCGTACTGCTCGGCCGGCAGGCCGAAGGCATCCCAGCCCATCGGGTGCAGCACGTTGGCCCCCTCCATCCACTTCCGGCGGGCGACCACGTCCGTCCCGATGTAGCCGACCGCGTGGCCCACGTGCAGCCCGGACCCGGACGGGTAGGGGAACATGTCGAGCACGTAGAACTTGCGGCGTGCCGGGTCGAAGCCGGGCTCGCCGGGGTTCTTGGCGCGGAACAGGGCGCGCTCCTCCCAGGAGCGCTGCCAGCGGGGCTCGAGCTCGGAGGGATCGTAGAGGTTCTTCACGCGGCAGACGGGGGACAGGGAGCCCGATAGCATAGGCCCCCCCGCCCTCCCGGGCCACGCAAGGCGCCTGACGGCTTGACCTTGCGCGTCCGAGCGGGCATTCTCTTCGCCCCTCGACCGTCCTCGGACGTTCGAGGGATCCCTGGGGGATTAGCTCAGTTGGTAGAGCGCAACAATGGCATTGTTGAGGTCAGGGGTTCGACTCCCCTATCCTCCACCACCTCCCCACGGCGGGGCTCGCGACGGCCAGGGCCGCGCGAGCCGGAACGAACGCGATGACCGAGCTCGTCCATCCCGACCGCCAGAAGAAGCTCGACGAGCTGCGGGCCGCTGGCCACGATCCGTTCCCCGCGCGCGGCGTCGAGGCCGAGCCGATCGCCAGTGTGCTGGCCGCCATGGGCACGCCGGCCGCGCCCGGTCCGCGCAACGGCACCGAGGCCGTGCTCGCGGGACGCCTGCTGTCCCTGCGCGATTTCGGCAAGCTGATGTTCGCTCCGCTCGCCGACCGCAGCGGGCGCCTGCAGCTCGGCTTCCAGAAGGACCGCCTCGCCGCCTGGTGGGACGAGCGCAAGTTCCTCGACGGCGGCGACCTGGTCGGCGTGCGCGGTCTGCTCGGCTTCACCCAGAAGGGCGAGCCGACCCTGTGGGTCACCGAGGTCAAGCTGCTCGCGAAGTCGCTCGCGCCGCCGCCCGAGAAGTGGCACGGCCTGGCCGACGTCGAGCAGCGCTACCGGCGCCGCTACGTCGACCTGTGGGCCTCGGAGGGCGTCAAGGACGTCTTCGTGAAGCGCAGCCGCATGCTCTCGCTGCTGCGCCACTTCCTCGAGGCGCGCGGCTTCCTCGAGGTCGAGACGCCGACCCTGCACCCGATCGCCGGCGGCGCCGCCGCGCGCCCGTTCAAGACGCACCACAACGCGCTCGGCGTCGACCTGTACCTGCGCATCGCGCCCGAGCTGTACCTGAAGCGCCTGATCGTCGGCGGACTCGAGCGCGTGTTCGAGGTCTCGCGCAACTTCCGCAACGAGGGGATCTCCACGCGCCACAACCCCGAGTTCACGATGATGGAGCTCTACCAGGCGCAGGCGGACTTCCGCCACATGATGGAGCTGACCGAAGCGTTGCTCGAGCACCTGGCCGTTGAGCTCCGTGGCACGACCACGATCGAGTTCCGCGGCGGCTCCTACTCGCTCGCCGCGCCTTTCCGGCGCGCGCGCTACGACGAGCTCTTCCACGAGAAGAACGGCTGCTCGCTGCACGAGGAGGTGGCCGTGGCGGCGCGCGCGCGGGAGCTCGGCCTGAAGCTCCCGCCGCAGGCCGACCACTGGAAGCGCGTGGGCGAGGTCTTCGAGGCGACGGTCGAGGACGCGCTCTCCGGGCCGGTCTTCGTGACGCACTTCCCGACGCCGCTGTGTCCGCTGGCCAAGGCCGACCCGACCGACGCGCGCTTCGCCGAGCGCTTCGAGCTCTTCCTGGGCGGCATGGAGCTCGCCAACGCCTTCAGCGAGCTCAACGACCCGGCCGAGCAGCACCGGCGCTTCGCCGAGCAGGTCGACAGCAAGGACCCCGAGGCCCCGGGCGAAGTCGACCTCGACTACTTGCAGGCGCTCGAGTACGGCATGCCGCCGGCCGGCGGGCTCGGCATCGGTCTGGACCGCCTGGCGATGGTGCTCACCAACCAGGATTCGATCCGCGACGTGCTGCTGTTCCCGACGCTGCGGCCGCTCGTGCGGAGCAGCGAGGATCCGCTCGCGACCACCGACCACGCCGTGCTCGTGCCGAAGTCGGACGCTCCCGCCAAGAAGTGATCGCGCGCGGCGTTCCGGATCCGCACACTGGCCGCGCGTGTTCCGCACCTTCCTCTCCTGGCGCTATCTCGTCTCGCGCCCGACCAACCTGATCGGTATCACCGGGATCCTGGTCGGCGTCGGCGCGCTGATCCTGATCCTCTCGATCATGACCGGCTTCCTCGAGGAGAGCCGGCGCGCGATGCGCGGCACGCTCGCGGACCTGATCCTGAAGCCCTTCCAGGGCGAGCACGGCGAGGGCGTCGTCACGAAGGACCCCGCCGGGTTGCTGGCCGCCGTGCGCGCCGATCCGCGCGTCGCGGCCGCGACGCCCGAGCTCGTGTGGGGCGGCGTCATCACGCAGCGCGAGCGCGGCGAGATGTACGAGCGCATCCTCTCCGACCAGAACTACTCGGGCATGCTCGTGACGCAACTGGTCGGGATCGACGTGGACGGCCTGGCGCGCGTCGCCTGGCCCTTCACGCGGCTCGCGGCCCGCGCCGTGGGCGGCTACCTCCCCCGCTGGGACCTGCAAGACGAGCTCGACTCGACCGCCTTCCTGCGCAGCCTGGTGGGCGACGAGCCGGGCCAGCCCTGGACCGCCGCGGCGCCGCCGCCGCTCTTTCCCTTCGTGCCCCGCAGCGCCCAGAGCGGCCGGCCGCGCGCCGGCCTGCTGGTGGGCGAGCAGCTCTACGCGGACCTCGACCTGCGCGTCGGTGAGACGCTCGAGATCGGCACGGTCGTGCGCGATCCGGTCAGCGGCGAGTGGCGCATGAACAACCGCGAGTTCGTGATCACCGGCACCTTCCGCACGCGCGACAACGAGACCGACCAGGGCCGCATCTACGTCGACCGGCGCGAGCTCTCCGACTTCCTCGGACGCACGCACCAGTACTCGCAGGTGCTCGTGCGCCTGCACGACTACGAGCGCGACAAGGTCGCCACGACGACAGATCTGCGCCGTGGGCTCGCCGCGAGCGGGCTGATCCGCGGCGATTTCGAGGGCCGCTCCGAGGTGCGCACCTGGGAGGAGTTCCGCGGCAACCTGCTGGGCGCGATCGAGAACGAGCGCGTGCTGATGGGCATCATGCTCTCGCTCGTGCTCGTGGTGGCGGGCTTCACGATCTTCGCCATCCTCTCGATGATGGTGACCGAGAAGCGCCGCGACATCGGCATCCTGACCGCGCTCGGCGCCACGCCCGCCGGCGTGCAGCAGATGTTCCTGATGATCGCCTTCTGGGACGCGCTGCTCGGCGCCTTCCTCGGCGCCATGCTCGGCGTGTGGGGTGCGCTCGAAATCGACGGCATCGAGCGCTGGCTCTCGCGCACCTTCGGCGTGCAGATCTTCAACCGCGACGTGTACCTGTTCGACCACATCCCCTCGGTCGTGCAGCCGCTGTGGGTCGCGACGATCGTGCTGGGCGCCTTCGTGTGCGCGCTCGTCTTCGCCGCCATCCCCGCCTGGCGCGCCGCACGCATGGATCCGCTGGAGGCCCTGCGCTATGAGTAGCCCCGTTCTCGCGGCCCGAGGGATCCGGAAGGATTTCGTGCTGAAGGGCCGTGGAAAGAACGGCGAGGAGCGCCGCCTCGCCGTGCTGCACGGCATCGACCTCGCCCTGCAGCCCGGCGAGCGTCTGGCCCTGGTCGGCTCCTCGGGCGCCGGCAAGTCGACCCTGCTGCACATCCTCGGCCTGCTCGACCGCCCGAGCGCGGGCGAGGTCGAGATCGAAGGCCGCCCGGGCTGGCAGCTCCCGCTCGCCGAGCGCGCCGCCCTGCGCAACCACCGCATCGGCTTCGTCTTCCAGTTCTACCACCTCTTGCCGGAGCTCTCCGCGCTCGAGAACGTGCAGCTCCCGGCCATGATCGCCGAGTCGCGCCTCGCCTTCGGCGCGAAGCGCCGCGAGCTGCGCGCGCGCGCCGAGGCCCTGCTCGAGGGCTTCGGCCTGAAGGAACGCCTGCACCACCGCCCGGCCCAGCTCTCCGGCGGCGAACGCCAGCGCGTCGCCATGGCCCGCGCCCTGTTCCTCGACCCGCTCGTGCTCCTCGCCGACGAACCGACCGGCAACCTCGACAGCAAGACCGGCGAGCTCGTGCTCGAGCTCCTGCTGGCCGAGCAGCAGCGCCGCCAGCTCTCGATGATCCTCGTGACCCACGACGACCGCATCGCCCAGCGCTGCGACCGCATCCTCACGATGAAGGACGGAAGAGTGGAAGCCGAGAGCGTGGGAGTGCGGAAGTAGGAAGAGAGGGGAGAGGGGATGGGTCGGGAAGGACGCGTGGAGTGGAGGCGTTCCTCGTTGCAAAGGAGAGTGTGAAGGTTCTGGCCGAGCAGGGGTTAACCACAGAGGCACAGAGGACACAGAGACTCACAGAGGGGGGGATCTGGAAAGCAGGCAACGGCTGCACGTGACGCAACGACTCCACGTGACGCAACGACTCCACGTGACGCAACGACTCCACGTGACGCAACGACTCCACGTGACGCAACGACTCCACGTGACGCAGCACCGTTGCCCCCATCCCCCCCTCTGTGAGTCTCTGTGTCCTCTGTGCCTCTGTGGTTAAACCTGGCTCGGCCCGAACCTCAACAATCTCCTATCCCCAAAGAGAACGCCTCCCCTACTCCCCAAACAACACCCACCCCTCCTCCCCTCTCTCTTCTCTACTCCGCTCTCTCCGGCATCTCCCGGTTCGGCCCACCGGCCCAGCCGAGGCGCTCCCTCAGCCGGCGGTACGGATCCATCCCGCGCATCCACAGCATCGGCACCGCCACCGGATGCCGGCGCACCTGCACCATCGCGCCCTCGGCCAGGCGGTGGTACTCGTGGCCGTCGACGGCGAGCACGGGGTCGCTGGCGGCGGAGTCGACGCGCAGCGTGAGCTCGACGCCGGCCGGCAGGACGAGCGGGCGATTCGAGAGCGCCTGGGGGCAGATCGGGGTCACGACCAGCGCCTCGAGCGAGGGTTCGAGGATCGGGCCGCCGGCCGAGAGCGAGTAGGCGGTCGAGCCGCTCGGCGTGGCCACGATCACACCGTCGGCGCGGTAGTTCGTGACCCAGTCGGGGCCGGCCCACAGGGCGGCCTGGATCATGCCCTGCTGCGCGCTGCGCTGCAGCGTGAACTCGTTCAGGGCGAGCGCGTGGCGGCGCTGGCCTTCGCTCTCCCACTCGGCCTCGATGCGCATGCGCGGCTCGACGATGGCCTCGCCGGCCAGCACGCTGGCCAGGGCCTCGCGCCAGCTCTCGGCCGGGGTCGAGGCGAGGAAGCCGACCTGGCCCAGGTTGATGCCGAGGATCGGCACGGGGGCGGCCGAGAAGGCGCGCACGGCGGAGAGGATCGCGCCGTCACCGCCGAGCACCACCAGGAGGTCGGGGCGCGGACCGACGGCTCCGCGCGCGAAGGCGCGCACCTCGGGCCGCACCTCGACCACGATGCCGCGCTTCCCGAGCCAGAGTTCCAGCTCGCTGGCCAGCGCGCGTGCGCCCGACTTCTCGAAGTCCGCCAGGACCAGCGTGCGCGCGATCGGACCGGAGAGCGTCACGGGCTCAGACGAGGGAGGCACGCACGACCGCGAGCAGGCTCTTCTCGAGACCGGCCGCGTCGAGGCCACACTCCTCGAGCTGCTCCTCGCGCGTGCTCCGGTGCTCGACGAAGCGGTCCGGAATGCCGAGCACGCGCACGCGCGCACGCGCGTCCGGCAGGCGCGAGGCGACCTCCAGCACGGCGCTGCCAAAACCGCCGGCGCGCTGGTGCTCCTCGACCGTGATCAGGGTGCGGTAGCGGCGCAGGTGCTGGCCCAGCAGTTCCTCGTCGAGCGGCTTTGCGAAGCGCGCATCGACGACGCCCACGCGCACACCACGCCGCTCGAGCGCATCGGCCGCGGCGAGCGCCTCGCCCACCAGCGGTCCGAGGGCCCACAGCACGAGCTCCTCGCCCTCGCGCAGCACCTCGGCCGTGCCGGGACGCATCTCGCGCCGCTCCTCGACCGGAAGGACCTCGTCCTTCGGGCACTCGCCGCGCGGCCAGCGCAGCGCGACCGGACCGGCGCCGTGGGCCAGGGCCGCGGCCAGCATGCGCCGCAGGTCGCTGGCGTCGCGCGGCGCGCCGAGCACGAAGTTGGGCAGCGTGCGCAGGTAGGCGAGGTCGAAGGCCCCGTGGTGGGTCGGACCGTCCTGGCCGACGAGGCCGGCGCGGTCGAGACAGAACACGACCGGCAGGGACTGCAGCGCGACTTCCTGGAAGACCTGGTCGTAGGCGCGCTGCAGGAAGGTCGAGTAGATCGCGCACACGGGGCGCAGGCCGCCTTTGGCCATGCCGGCCGCCATGGCGACGCCGTGCTGCTCGCAGATGCCCACGTCGTGGAAGCGCGTCGGCAGGCGCTCGGCGTACTCGGTCAGGCCCGTGCCGGACGGCATGCCGGCCGTGATCGCGTGCACGCGCAGGTCGCGCTCGGCCAGCGCGATCAGCGCATCCCCGAAGGCCTTGGTGAAGGCCGGTCCGCCCGGCTTCGTCTCGAGCTTCTCGCCGCTGCGCTCCCTGGGCGCCTCGCCCTTGGCTGCGTGCACGCGCTCGGGATGCGTGAGCGCCTTCGGGTGCCCCTTGCCCTTCTGCGTCAGGACGTGCAGGAGCACGACCCCGTCGAGCTGGCGCACGCGCTCGAGGCTCTCGACCAGGTAGTTCACGTCGTGCCCGTCGACCGGCCCGACGTAGGTCACGCCGAGCTCCTCGAACACGTGGCCCTGCACGATCGAGTGCCGCAGCACCTCGCGCACCTGCTCGATCGCGCTCTCGAGCTTGTCGCCGATCAGCGGGATCGACTGCAGGAGCCCGTGGATCTCCTGCTGCGCGCGCTGCACGACGCGCGCCGAGCGGATGCGCGTCAGGTAACGCGCCAGCGCGCCGACCGACTTCGAGATCGACCACTCGTTGTCGTTCAGGACGACCAGCATGCGCGCGCCGAGCGCGCCGGCATGATTCAGCGCTTCGAAGGCGACGCCCGCGCCCAGCGAGGCGTCACCGATCACGCTCACGACGTGCGGACGCTCGGGCTCGTGCGCGCTGGCGAGCGCCAGGCCGAGACCGAGCGAGATCGACGTGCCGGCGTGCCCGGTGTGGAACAGGTCGTAGGGCGACTCGCGCGGATCCGTGAAGCCGCACAGTCCGCCCGTCTGCCGCAGCGTGTCGAAGCGCTCGCGCCGCCCGGTCAGCATCTTGTGCACGTAGGCCTGGTGCGAGACGTCCCACACGACCTTGTCGCGCTTGAAGTCGAAGACCGAGTGCAGCGCCACCGAGAGCTCGACCACGCCCAGGTTCGACCCCAGGTGCCCGCCCGTGCGCTGCACCGAGTCGAGCAGGAAGGCGCGGATCTCCTCGCACAGCCGCGGCCGATCCGCCGCCGCCAGGGCGCGCACGTCGGCCGGCGAGGCGATGCGCGCGAGGAGCGAGGAGCCGGCGGTCTCTACGGGTTCGGTCATGGGCGCGCGGGGTGTTGCGCTCGGTCCATTGTAGCCCTCCCTCAGGCCCGCCGCTCCAGCACGAACTGCCCCAGCTCGAAGAGCGCCGTCCCCGGCCCCGAACCCAGCTCATTCGCCCGCATCCGCAGGGCCGCGGCGCGTTCCTCGGCCCGCCGCCGGGCGCCCTCCAGCCCCAGGGCCGCCACCAGGGTCGCGCGCTCGAGGGCCGCATCCTTGCCGGGCGTCTTGCCGAGGGTGGCCGCGTCGCCGGTCACGTCCAGCAGGTCGTCCACGGCCTGGAACAGGAGTCCGAGCTCGCGCCCGTAGGCCGCCGCCGCGCCGCGCACCGCGGCGCGTCCGGCGGCGATCGCTCCGTGCTCGCAGGCGGCCGCGAACAGCGCCGCCGTCTTCTTCGCGTGCATGCCCTCGACCGCATCGCGCGTGCGCGCACCGCCGGCTTCGAGCGACAGATCCAGCACCTGCCCGCCCACCATCCCGCGCGACCCCGCCGCGCGCGCCAGCACGCGCGCATGCTCGCGCGCGCGCAGCGGCTCGTCCGCCGCCAACACCTCGAAGGCGAGCGTCAGCAGCGCGTCCCCGGTCAGGATCGCGGTCGCCTCGTCGAAGGCCACGTGCACCGTCGGCCGCCCGCGCCGCAGGGCGTCGTCGTCCATGGCCGGCAGGTCGTCGTGCACCAGGCTGTAGGTGTGCACGAGCTCGAGCGCGACGGCCGGCGGCTCGGCCGCAGGCTCCTCGCCACCGAGCTCGAGCGTCACGAGCCGCACCAGCGCCGGACGCAGGCGCTTGCCGCCGCCGAGCAGCGCATGGCGCAGGGCCGCGTGCAGGCGCACGGGTTCCTCGTCCTCGGCCGGCAGCGCGCGCGCCAGGGCCGCTTCGGCCCACGCGCGCCCCGCCTCGAGCCACTCCGGCCCGCTCATCCGCGCGCGAAGTCCGGATCGCCTTCGAAGGGTTTCATCGCACCCTCCGCCTCGCGCGTCAGCTCCTCGACGCGCCGCCTGTGCTCGCCCAGCGAGGTGTGGCACTGCTTCAGGAGCTCGATGCCCTCCTGATAGCGCTCGATCGAGGGCTCGAGTCCGAGCCCACCGGCCTCGAGCTCGGCCACGATGCGCTCCAGGCGCTCGAGCTTCCCGTCGAAGCCGTTCGTCTCGCCGCGCGTCTCGCTCTTCTTCGGTTCCATTCGGGCGTGAGTGTACGTCAGGCGCGTGCGCCACGCGCGCGGCGCTTCGCGAGCGCCTCGACCGCCTCGCGGCGCGGCAAGGAGGGCAGCGCGCCGGCCTGGGTCGTGGCCAGCGCCCCCGCCGCGCAGGCGAAGCGCACGGCGTCCTTCAGACGCGCGCCCTCGGCGCGCATCACCCCCAGCGCGGCGGCGAACGCGTCGCCGGCGCCGGTCGAATCCACCGAGCTCAGCGGGAAGGCCTCGGCGTGCTCGAGCTCTTGACCGTTGAAGTGCAGCGCACCCTCGGCTCCGAGCGTCAGCACGACCTTCTCCGGCCCGAGGCTCGCGAGCCGGCGGCACAACCCGGCCGGACCGACGTCGCGCGCCGTCTCGCCCAGCAGCTCGACCGCCTCGCCGCGGTTCACGACCAGCATGTCGACCTGGCGCAGGAAGCTCTCCGGCAGCGGGCCGACGGGCGAGGCGTTGAAGATCACGAAGGTGTTCGAGTTGCGCGCGATCTCCATGGCCTTGAGCGTGGACTCGGCGCGCATCTCGCCCTGCACCAGCAGCACGTCGGCGTCGGCGATCGGCCCCGCGGCGCGGTCGACGTCCTCGGGTCCGAGCGCATGGTCCGCGCCCGGCGCGACGACGATCGTGTTCTCGCCGCCCGGCGTGACGGTGATCACGCCCACGCCGGTGTGCGTGCGCGGCACGCAGACGAGCTCGGAGAGATCGATCGCCTCGGCCGCCAGGGCCGCGCGCACGACCGCGCCCCACTCGTCGTCGCCCAGCGCGCCGATCAGCGTCACGCGCGCCCCGAGGCGCGCCGCGGCCACGGCCTGGTTCGCGCCCTTGCCGCCGACGTGCAGCGCGAAGCCCTCGCCGGGCACCGTCTCGCCCGGTTGCGGGAAGCGCAGCGCGCGCACCACGAGGTCGCGGTGCAGGGCGCCGACGACGCACACGCGCGCGGGCATCAGGGCACGCTCCAGCAGCCAGGCGAGAGACGGACGGGCATGCGCGGATCCTACCTCTCGCGCGTCCCGGTTTCGCCCCCGCACGGCCAGGGCACCACCAGGTTGCGGCCCGAGCCGTCGGGCGCGGGCGCGAGCACGAGGTGCGGACCGAAGACGGGCTCCAGGACCGCGCGCCGGAAGACCTCGCCCGCGCCCCCGCTCGCCACCACGCGCCCGCCGGCGAGGACCACCGCGCGCGTCGCGAAGCGGCTCGCCAGCGAGAGCTCGTGGGTCACGACCAGGGCCGCGCGACCGGCCGCGACGAGACGCTCCACCAGCAGCAGCAGACGCACCTGGTGGTCGGGATCGAGCGCGGCCGTGGGCTCGTCGAGCAGGAGGTAGGGCGCCTCCTGGGCCAGCGCGCGCGCCACGAGCACGCGCTGGAACTGCCCGAGCGAGAGCTCACCGACGGCGCGCTCGGCGAGCCCGCCAGCGTCGGCCTCGTCCAGGGCGCGCGCCACCGCAGCGGCGTCGGCGGGGCGCGCGCGCCCGAGCAGAGGCTCGAAGCGCGGACCGTGGGCGTAGCGTCCCCCGCCGACGAAGTCCGCCACGCGTGCATCGGGCAGGGCGCGCAGGGCCTGCGGCACGAGCGCGAGCTGGCGTGCGCGCGCGCGCGGTCCGAGCGTGGCCAGGGCCGCGCCGCACAGCGTCACCGTGCCGCGCGTGGGCGCGACCAGACCCGCGAGCAGCTTCAGCAGCGTGCTCTTCCCGCTGCCGTTCGGCCCCACCAGGAATACGAGCTCGCCCGGCACGAGCGCGAGGTCGACGCCGGCCAGCACCGGCGCTCCGCCCGGATACGCGAACTCCAGCGCGCGCGCCGCGAGGCCCGTCACCACGTGCGCAGCTCCCCGCGCTTCGCCCACAGCAGATACAGGAAGAACGGCGCACCGAGCAGCGCCATCACGACTCCGGGCCGCAGATCGATCCCCGGCAGGAAAGCGCGCTGCAGGACATCGGTCGCGAGCACCAGCGTGCCGCCCGCGAGGGCCGACAGGACGAGCAGCGGACGATGGTCCGCGCGCCGCGTCAGGAGGCGCACGAGGTGCGGCACGACCAGCCCCACGAAGCCGATCTGGCCGGCCACCGCCACCGCGCAGGCCGCGAGCAGCGCGGCGAGCAGCAGCGTCGCGAGCTTCACCGCGCGCACGTTCACGCCCAGCGCGGCCGCATCCTCCTCGCCGCACGCCAGGAGGTCGAGCTCGCGCGCCACCAGCAGTCCGCCCGCCAGCGCGAGCGCGAGCACGGCGAGGGCCAGCGTGACCTGAGCGCGGCTGCGGTCCTCGAGCGTGCCGAAGCTCCACGCGAACAGCGCGCGCGCGACCTCGAAGTCCGAGAGCGTCAACGACTGCAGCGCGGCGAGCAGCCCCGCACACAGCGCGTTCATGGCCATGCCCGCCAGCAGGAGCGACGGCATCGACAGCCGCCCCCCGGCGCCCGCCACGAGGAACAGCGGCACCAGCACGAGCAGCGCGCCCACCAGCGCGCCGAGCGTGATCCAGGCCGGCGAGGGCGCGAGCCCGCCGAGCACGCCCGCGCCGAAGCCACCGATCGCGGCCAGCACGAGCGAGGCTCCGAGGCTCGCGCCCGCGCTCACGCCGAGCACGCCCGGCGAAGCCAGCGCATTACCGAACAAGCCCTGCAAGAGCGCGCCCGAGAGCGCCAGCATCCCGCCCACCGCGAAGGCCGCCAGCGCGCGCAGGAGACGCCAGCCGAGGATCGTCTGGTCGCTGCCGGCGAGTGGCTCCGTGCCGAAGCCTGCCGCCGCGAGCCCTCGCAGCGCCTCCGCCGGCGCGAAGTTCCGCAGCGGCCCCACGCACAGCGCGCCGAGCAAGAAGGCGAGCGCGAGGAGCGCGAGCCCACCCGCTGCGAGCGCAGGCGCGAGACCGCGCCGCTTCAGCCCTGCGAGCCCCAATGGAAGCTCACCGGGATCTCGATGCGCGGGTCGAGGCTCTTGTGCACCGGACACGTCAGCGCCGCGCGCTCGAGCACGGTACGCACGCGCTCGTCGTGCTCGCCCGGCACGTGGATCGTCACGGCGAGCTTGCCGATGCGCCGCTCGGGATCGGCGACCATGCCCTTGACCACGCTCACGCGTGTGCCGGTGATGTCCCAGCCATGCTTCCGGGCCGCGATCCCCATCAGGGTCGACATGCACGTGCCGAGCGCGGTCGCGACGAGGTCGGTCGGCGAGAAGGATTCACCGCGCCCCTGATTGTCGAGCGGCGGATCGGTGACGAGCTGCGTCCGGGAAGGACCGTGCGTGGCCTGGCAGCGCAGGTCACCTTGGTAGAGGATGTCGATCTGGACCAAGAGATCAGGAGGGGTAGGAGAGGTAGGGAGGGAGCAGCAGCAGCAGAAGAAGAAGGAAGAGGAAGAAGGTTAACCACAGAGGCACAGAGGACACAGAGCCTCACAGAGGGGGGGGTTGGGGGCAACGGCATTGTGTGACGGGCTGGCGTTGCGTGACGGGCTGGCGTTGCGTGACGGGCTGGCGTTGCGTGACGGGCTGGCGTTGCGTCACGCAACGCCGTTGCCGGATCGATTCCCCCCCCTCTGTGAGTCTCTGTGTCCTCTGTGCCTCTGTGGTGAACCCTTCT
>Ga0172372_10001858_pt1 | contig 32435 bp, 31 predicted proteins | sample LakKiv5m_2_FD_114544 | JGI IMG/M metagenome (GOLD analysis project Ga0172372, IMG submission 114544) | Freshwater microbial communities from Kabuno Bay, South-Kivu, Congo - kab_092012_9.5m | ecosystem: Environmental > Aquatic > Freshwater > Lake | place: Democratic Republic of the Congo... | reverse complement strand
CTTGGATACGGGATTTTCAAGAACATCCCCGGACACGCGCGTGCGGGTTTGACAACCTCGCCACACCTGGTCGCGCTACGCGCGGCCACGCGGTCACGCCGCATGTCGTGAAACCTCGACGTCGGGCCCCTCGAGGGCCGATCGGGCGAAACGTATACTTTTCGGCCGATCCACTGCACTGCGGGATGGCGCGTGATGCTGCGCGTCAGGCCCACCGTTGACCATGCCCGCCCCCCTGCCCTGGCTCGTCGCCGACATCGGCGGCACGAACGCGCGCTTCGGCTGGATCGATCAGGCGCAGGGACCCATCGAGCACGTGCGCACGCTGGAGGTCAGCGCCCACCCCGGGCCGGTCGAAGCGGTGCGTGCCTACCTGGCGGACATCGCACCGGCCTGCGGCCAGGCGGTGCTTCAGCCGCGGGCGGCCGCCGTGGCGGTGGCCACCCCCGTGGTGGGCGACGAGTTGCTGCTGACCAACAGCGGCTGGCGCTTTTCCAGGTCCCACATGCAGCAGACGCTGGGGCTGCAGGCCTTGCGGGTGCTCAACGACTTCGAGGCGTTGTCGCTCGCGCTGCCACGGCTGGGTGCCGACCAGTGGCGTCCACACGCCCAGCCGCCGCGTGCCGATGCCGGCGTGCTGGCGGTCGTCGGCCCGGGCACGGGCCTGGGGGTCGGGGCGGCGGTGCGCGCCCCGGGGGGCTGGGTCGCGCTGCCCGGCGAGGGCGGGCATGCGACGCTGGCCGCCACCGATGACGACGAGGCCCGCGTGCTGACGCTCGCCCGGCAGTGGTACGGGCATGTCTCGGGCGAGCGGCTGCTGTCGGGCATCGGTCTGCCGGTGCTGCACCGCGCCGTCTGCACCGATGCCGGCACGGCTGAGCCGGGGCTGTCGTCGCCACAGATCGTCGAGCGCGGTCTCGCCGGCTCCGACCCCCTGGCGCGGCGCACACTCGAACTGTTCTGCGCCCTGCTGGGCAACTTCTGCGGCAGCGTGGCGCTGATCTACGGCGCGCGCGGGGGGCTCTTCATCGGCGGGGGCATCGTGCCGCGGCTGGGCGATCTGTTCTTCGCCTCGCGCTTCCGCGAGAAGTTCGAGGCCAAGGGACGCTGTCGCAGCTACCTGGCAGATGTGCCCACCGCGGTGATCACCGACACCCTGGCCGCACTCACCGGCGCACGCGCCGCACTGGAATCCACCGCTCTGGCGGACTGACAGGCCGAGCGGGCGCAGTCCGACCGCCTGCCTGACAAGCCTCTGTGTAGAGTCCAGCGCTTTGGCCACAGCGTAGTTAATGCAAGTCATTCTCATTTACGTTATGATCTGACCCGTGGTCGCCCCATGGCACAGAGGCCCTCACAAAGGCCCCCGCCAGATCGCCGACCACGGCCGGCGTGACCCACGCCCGCCTCCCGGAACCCTCAGATCTGGAGCCCCGACATGATCCGCGCTTCACGCCCTCCGATGACCGCCCGCGAGCCTGCGCCAAGGCGCGTCGTTGGGCGGCGCACCGTCGTCGCCTTCGCCCTGGCCGCCAGCGCCTTCACCGCGCTGGCCCAGACACAGGTGCTGAACCTGTACTCCGCACGTCACTACCCGACCGACGAACAGCTCTACGCCGGCTTCACCGCCGCCACCGGCATCCAGGTGCGGCGCGTCGAAGGCGACGACGCGGGCATCGTCGCGCGGCTGAAGGCCGAGGGCGCGGGCTCACCGGCGGACGTGGTGCTGCTGGTGGATGCCGCGCGGCTGTGGCGCGCGGAGTCCGAAGGCCTGTTCCGCCCCGTGAAGTCGACCGCCCTGGCGCAGGCCATCCCGGCGCAACTGCGTGCCACGACCGCAGACAGCGCGACGTCCTGGGTCGGCCTGTCGACGCGCGCCAGGGTGGTCGTCTACGACAAGGCCACCGTCAAGGCCGAGGACGTCGACACCTACGAGGAACTCGCCGACCCGAAGCACAAGGGCCGGCTGTGCATCCGCTCGGGCTCCCACCCCTACAACCTCAGCCTGTTCGGCTCGATGATCGAGCACCTGGGCGCCGCGCGCACCGAGGCCTGGCTTGCCGGCCTGGCGGGCAACATGGCGCGCGCGCCCAAGGGCGGTGACACGGACCAGATCAAGGCCGTGGCCGCCGGCGAGTGCGGCATCGCCGTGACCAACACCTACTACCTCGCCCGGCTGATGCGCTCCAACGTCCCGGCCGACAAGGCGGTCGTCGCCAAGATCGGGGTGGTGTTCCCGAACCAGTCGTCATGGGGCACCCACGTCAACGTCGCTGGCGGTGCCGTGGCGCGACACGCCAGGAACGTCGACAACGCGGTCAAGTTCCTCGAATACCTCGCCAGCCCGAAGGCGCAGGAATTCTTCGCCAATGCGAACAACGAATGGCCTGCCGCGAGCGGTCTGAACGTCGACAACCCGGCGCTGAAGGCCATGACGGGCGGCCGCTTCAAGAGCGAGCTGATCCCGATCAGCGCCGTGGGCCGCAACCAGGTCCAGGTGCAGCAGATGCTGGACCGCGTCGGCTTCAAGTGATCGATCGAGCCTGCCGACCCGCCGCGGCGACGCGCCGGGCGGGCACCGGCACGCAGGGCCACCGCCCTGCGCCCGCGGCAGGGTGCGCGAGCAAGCCTCGACAGGCCAGCGCTGCCGCAGAATCCGGGACCATCTGATCCTGACGCTCGCTGCCATGCCTCCCGCCACCACACGAACGGCTGCGCCCGCGTCCGACCCGCCCGAGCCTGTCGACCCCCTGGATCAGGCGGGGCTGGACGCGCAGTTCCGCCTGGACCGCATCACCGACCTCGACGGCCTGATGCGTCGCCGCGCCGAGGCGGCGCGGCAGGCGCTGACGAGCACGCCCTGCCTGCGCGCGCTGCGCTACGGCCCCGACGAGGGCCACACGCTCAACCTCTTCCTGCCCGCCCCCGCCGAGGCGTCCGAGGCGCCCAGCCAGGCCGAAGCGACCGGCGCGCCGCTGCTGGTGTTCATCCACGGCGGCTTCTGGCGCTCGCTCGACGCCGACCTGTTCAGCTTCGTCGCGCCGAGCTTCGTCGCCGCCGGCGCCGCGGTGGCGGTGATCGACTACCCGCTGATGCCAGCCGCGCGCATGGCCGACGTCGTCGACGCCTGCTTCGGCGCGCTGCACTTCCTGCACCGCGCCGCGGGCGACCACGGCATCGACGCGCGTCGCATCCACCTCAGCGGCAACTCCGCCGGGGGGCATCTGGTGGCCGAGCTGATGGACGCCGCGCAGGCGCGCCGCCACGGCCTGCCCGACGGGCTGCCGGCCGGGGGCTGCGCAATCAGCGGCCTGTACGACCTGGAGCCGGTGCGCCGCTCCTTCCAGAACGACTTCCTCGGCCTGACGCCGCAGGAGGTGGCCGCCTTCTCACCGCTGCGGCGCGCGTACACGCCGGCCGCCCCCATGATCGCCACCGTCGGTGCGCTGGAGATGGACGAGTTCCTGCACCAGAACCAGGTCTTCGCGCAACGCTGCGCCGCCAGCGGCCTGCCGGTCGAGCACCGTCAGGAGCCCGGCATGGACCACCTGAGCGTCGTGCTGGACGCGCTGGCCGACCCGCGTCAGGCGCTGCACCGACAGGTGCGGGCGCTGATGGGGCTTCGCGCCCCCGATCCGACCCTGAAGCCCGCGCCGACACCGCCGGCACACCCGGGCGACGCAGCGCCCGATCCTGCATGATGCGCGGCCGAAGACACGTCTGGCCATGACCGCACCGCCGCCGACCGACACCCCACTGGGCCGATCCACGCCCTTTCCCGACCGCGCAGACCCCGCCGTGCTGTGCCCGCTGCCGCGGACGCCGCATCGCCAGGCCCTGGGCTGGACGGATGCCGTGCCCTTCATCGGCGCCGACCTGTGGACGGCCTACGAGCTGAGCTGGCTCAACCCCAAGGGCAAGCCGCAGCTCGCCATTGCCGAGCTGACCGTGCCCTGCGACAGCCCGCACCTGGTGGAGAGCAAGTCGCTCAAGCTCTACCTGAACGGCTACGCCAACGAGCGCCACGCCGATGCGGGCGCGGTGCGCGAGCGCATCGTCACCGACCTGTCGGCTGCGCTGTGGCAAGGCGCGCCCGCGCCGGGCCGCGTCGGCCTGCGGCTGCGCGCGCCGGAGCAGTTCGCCGCCCTCGAACACGGCGAGCTCGCCGGGCTGAGCCTGGACCGGCTGGACCTGGAGTGCACGCACACCGAACCCGCGCCGCAGTTGCTGCGCGCCGACACCGATGCCGCCCCGGTGGAGGAGCTGCTGTTCAGCGACCTGCTGCGCAGCCTGTGCCCCGTGACCGGCCAGCCCGACTGGGGCAGCGTGCAGATCGCCTACCGCGGCCCGCAGATCGACCATGGCGGGCTGCTGGGCTACCTGGTGAGCCTGCGCAACGAGTCCGGCTTCCACGAACAGTGCGTCGAGCGCCTGTACACCGAGATCTGGCGCCGCTGCCAGCCCACACGCCTGTCGGTGCTGGCGCGCTACACCCGCCGCGGCGGCATCGACATCAACCCCTGGCGCACCAGCCATCCGCAGGTGGCGCCGCCGTTCCGGCGCACGGCGCGGCAGTAGGGGCCCGCAGCCCCACCCATGAACCTGATCATCAATCTTCCCGAGCCGCTGGACCAGATGCGGGCAGCCTTCGCCGCCTATGAAGCGGCGCTGGTCGGCAACGACGTCGCCGTGCTCGACCTGCTGTTCTGGAACAGCCCGCACACGCTGCGCTACGGCGGGTCGGAGAACCTCCACGGCTACGACGCCATCGCCGCCTTCCGGGCGGCCCGGTCACCGGCGGGATTGGCACGCACCTTGCTGAACACCGTGATCACCACCTTCGGGCAGTCGCTGGCCACCGCGAACACCGAGTTCGTGCGCGAGGGCTCCGAACGCATCGGGCGCCAGAGCCAGACCTGGGTGAAGTTCCCGCCCGCCGAGGTCGGCGAAGCGCACGACGGGTGGCGCATCGTCGCGGCCCATGTCTCGCTGATGGTGGCGCCGGGCTGAAGCCGCGCCTGCGTTGGCGTTCACCCGCGAGGGCCGATCGGTGCCGCCTGCGCACCAGCGCACCTCAGCGCCCCGGCCCGTCGCTCACCCCAACGCCGACAGGAACTGCTGCAGCTCCGGCGTGCGCGGCTGCTCGAAGAGCTGCTGCGGCGGGCCCTGCTCGTGGATGCGGCCGGCGTGCATGAAGAGCACGCGGTCGGCGACCCGGCGCGCGAACTGCATCTCGTGCGTGACCATCAGCAGCGTCATGCCCTCCTCGGCCAGCGCCTCGACGACCTTGAGCACCTCGCCGACGAGTTCGGGGTCGAGCGCGGAGGTGATCTCGTCGCACAGCAGGACGGCCGGGTCCATGGCCAGCGCGCGCGCGATGGCCACGCGCTGCTGCTGCCCGCCCGAGAGCTGGTCCGGCCGGGCGTCGAACTTGTCGGCCAGGCCCACGCGCGCCAGCAGTTGGCGGGCCCGGTCGTCGGCCGCCGCCCCGCGCAGGCCCTTGACCAGGCCGGGCGCAAGCAGCACGTTGCGTCCCACCGTCAGGTGGGGGAAGAGGTTGAAGCTCTGGAAGATCATGCCCACCCGCTGACGCAGCGCGCGCATGGCCTGCGGGTTGTCCGGCTCGAGCCGCCGGCCCTCGACGCGCAGGTCACCCTCCTGCGGCGTCTCGAGCCCGTTGATGCAGCGCAGCAGCGTGCTCTTGCCCGAGCCGCTGCGGCCGATCAGCGCCACCACTTCGCCGGCCTGCACCTGCAGGTCGATGCCGCGAAGCACCTCCATCTCGCCGAAGCGCTTGCGCAGGCCCTGGATCGTCACCACGGGCTGGGCAGCGTCGCGGGCTGGCGAGGCGCCAACGGAAGAGGGGTCAGCGGCCAAGGGACAGTCTCCTTTCCAGCCTGCGGCTCCAGGCCGAGATCGGGAAGCACAGCAGGAAGTACATCAGCGCGACGCAGGCGTAGACGGTGAAGGGGGCGAAGGTGGCGTTGGCGATCATCGTGCCGGCCTTGGTGAGCTCGATGAAGCCGATGACCGACGCCAGCGCCGTGCCCTTGACCACCTGCACGAGGAAGCCCACCGTGGGCGCGACCGCAATGCGAAGCGCCTGCGGCCCGATGACGTGGCGCATCTGCTCGCCGAAGCTCAGCGCCAGGCTCTGCGCCGCCTCCCACTGCCCCTTGGGGATGGCCTCGACGCAGCCGCGCCAGATCTCGGTGAGGAAGGCGCTCGCGTACAGCGTCAGGGCGAGCGCGGCTGCCGTCCAGGGCGAGATCTGCACGCCCAGCAGGGGCAGGCCGAAATAGGCCAGGAAAAGCTGCATCAGCAGCGGCGTGCCCTGGAAGAGCTGGACGTAGCCCGCAACCAGCCCGGCGGCCCCCGGCCAGCGGCCCACCCGGGCCACCAGCAGCAGCAGGCCGACCAGGCCGCCGCCGACGAAGGCGATCAGCGACAACGCCACCGTCCAGCGCGCCGCCAGCAGCAGGTTGCGCACGATGTCCCAGAGCGTGAAGTCGACCATGTCGATGCAGCCTGCGCGGCGGGTCAGCGCCCGAACAGCCAGCGCGGGCCGGCCCAGTTCAGCAGCCGGCGCAGCGCCACGGCCAGCGCCAGGTACAGCAGCGTGGCGACGATGTAGGACTCGAAGGCGCGGAAATTGCGGCTCTGGATCAGGTTGGCGAAGTAGGACAGCTCCTGCGTGGCGATCTGCCCGCACACCGCCGAGCCGAGCATGACGATCACGATCTGGCTCACCAGCGCCGGCCACACGCGCGCCAGGGCCGGCGGCAGCACCACGTGCAGGAAGACCTGAGCGCGGCTCAGCGCCAGGCTGACGCCCGCCTCGACCTGCCCGCGCGGCGTGGACTCGACGCCCGCGCGCACGATCTCGGCGGCGTAGGCGCCCAGGTTGATCACCATGGCGAGGACGGACGCCGCCTCCGGCGACAGGCGCAGCCCCAGCCCGGGCAGGCCGAAGAAGATGAAGAAGAGCTGGACGATGAAGGGCGTGTTGCGGATCAGCTCCACATAGGCCGCCACCCCCCAGGCCAGCGCACGCGGGCCCCAGGCCCGCGCCCAGGCGCAGGCCACGCCCAGGGCGACGCCGACCACGGCCGACACCAGGGTCAGCCCGGCCGTGAAGGCCACGCCCTTCAGCAGCAGCGGCCACTGGGCGAGGACGGCCCCGAAGTCGAGGTCGATCATGCCGCAGTCTGCGCCCCGGGTTGGCACCCCCAGGACGGTCGCACAGCGCCGACGCAGCCGGCGGACGCTGCGCCGGCCATGGGCAACGCCGAGCAGATCTGGTCGGGCATCACTCGGGCAGGTTGCCCGCTGGGCGGCCGAGCCACTTGCCGGCCATCTTGTCGATGTCGCCCGAGGCCTTGGCCGCCTGGATGATCTCGTTGACCTTCAGACGCAGCATGTCCTGGCCCTTGGCCACGCCGATGAAGTTGGGCGAGTCCTTGAGCAGCACCTTGAACTCGGCCTTCAACTGCGGGTTGCGGCGCGCCATGTTGTCGGCCACGGCCACGCCGGTGGCGATGGTCTGCACCTGGCCCGAGACGAAGGCGGCCACCGTGGCGCTGTTGTCCTCGAAGCGGCGGATGTTGGCCGAGGCGGGGGCGACCTTGGTCAGCTCCATGTCCTCGATGGCCCCGCGTGTGACGCCCACCGACTTGCCCGCCAGATCGCCGAAGCCCTTGATCGCCATCGACTGGCTGGCGTAGACCGCCTGGAAGAAGGGCGAGTAGGCGGCGGTGAAGTCGATCACCTTGGCGCGCTCGGGGTTCTTGCCCAGCGTGGAGATCACCAGGTCGGCCTTGCCCGTCTGCAGATAGGGGATGCGGTTGGCGCTGGTCACCGGGATCAGCTCGACCTTGACGCCAAGCTTGGCGGCGATCAGGCGCGCCATGTCGATGTCCAGACCCTGCGGTTGCAGGTCGACGCCGACGAAGCCGTAGGGCGGGAAGTCCGTCGGGATGGCGATGTTGATCGACTTGCGCTCGAGCACGGCCGCAAGGGCGTCCTGGGCCTGGGCGGCCAGGGGCAGGGCGAACAGGGCGGCGCACAGGCCGAGCGGAGCGAGGAAGCGACGGCGCATGGGGACTCCAGTGGACGAAACGGGACCGGTGTCGCACCTCAATGGTGCAAAACGCCCGGATGGGGAACTTGGGCGCTTTTTCGGTGCATCGCCGCACGAAGTTGCGCGGCAAGAGCGCTGCACGCATCAACCATGCCAGCGTGAAGGTCGGACATCGGCGAAGGGCCGACACGCAAGGCGCGACGCACACGCGTCGTGTCCAGGCAAGAGCATGCCAGGCCAGGCCGCCGGCACTTGGCGTGGCTGCCGCATCCCCGTTCGAACGTGCCGTGGTTGATGCGCCCGCGCCCGCGGCGGGCCTACAGCACCAGCAGATGCTCCGCCCCGGCACCTCGCACGCTGGACAGGGCGATCGCACGGTCGAAGGTCACGAGCCGGCCGCCGTGCCGAACCGCCAGCGCCAGCAGGTACAGGTCGGTGACCTGCTGATGCCCCTGCACGCGCGACATGTCCACCAGCGTGTCGTCGCGCAGGCTGACGTCGTCAGGCCAGAAGACGTGGTCCAGGCTGCGGCAGGCCTGCTGCAGACGGGCCCGGACCGCGACCATGGGCACCCCGCCGCCGCGGCTGTAGCTGGGCATGGCCATGACGCGGATGACGCCGTTCTCCACCAGCGGGCAGGTGGCGATGCGCGTGGACGGGTCGTCGACGAACTCGTTGGCGGCCTCCGAGAACTGGTGCGCGTCGTCCAGCAGCGCGATCCAGACGTTGACGTCCAGCAAGGCGCGCGGCGCCACCCAGGGGCCGGCCGGCGGCGCCTCGCGGGCCGAGGGGGTGGCCCGGGGGAGACCCGGGCCAGCTGGGCTGGCCGGGCCGTCAGACACCCTCGCGCTCCATCAGGGCGCGCACATGCCCGGCGGTGACGATCTCGTCGCGCACCGGCAGCAGCGCGAAGCGGCCGCGCAGCGGCGCGGCCCCCACCCCCGAGGCCGCCGGCGCGGGTGCTGCAGCCCCGCGACGCACCAGCTCCGACACCGCCTCGCCCAGTGAGATGTGGCGTCGGCGCGCATGGGTCTGCGCGGCGATCAAGGCGTCATCGGACAGGTTCAGGGTGGTGCGCATGCGAGGCACTCTAGCATCAGATCGGCATCGACGCATCAATCGTCGTCAGTCGACTCTCAAGCGCGTAGCATCCGCCCGGGCCTGGCCTCGGTGCGCCTGCCATCGTGGACCACCGCCTGGCCGTTGACCCAGACGTGGAGGAATCCCGGCGGATGCTGCGCCGGCTCGGCCGGCGTGGCCAGGTTCAGTCACACTTCAGAGTGCGCGAGGCGGTGCAGGTGCCGCCGACCAGCGGCCTGCCGGGCAAGCCCGGCGGCTCTGTTTGATGTGTGCTGTCAGGCGTTGGCCGACCCTCACGGGACCGGCAAAGCCCGCAGGCAATCCCGGGTACGAGTGGTCGGCAGCGGGTCAAGTTAAGTATCGCGGTCACGATGCCATCAGCGATTTGACCGGCCTCTACCCGCGCCGCCTCGCGCACCTACCAGAGTCTTCCATGATCCAGGGTGCTCTCCGCCCGCGGGGAGCATGACAGTTCTGCGGATGCGCCGGGACCTGAACTGGCCGCCCGTGAGTGTGCGCAATGTCAAGCTAACGATGCAGATGACGTACTGACTTGTCAATGGTCTTGGTCTCTCATCAGAGTCCTCTCGACGGTCATCGACTGGTCATCGCGACCTGCGTACCTATGCGCCCGTCTGGCGTGGCTCCGGTGAGACTGGCGTGATGCCACACCCACCGCCCACGCTCGCCCCAGGGCCAGCGCGAGCCCGCCTGAACCAGGTCGGTCCGAGTCGGATGAACCCGCGCCCGTGTGTGCGGGTGTGGTGGCGCTGACCGCAGACACTGGCGAGGCGACCCCGCGGTGCGGTGCGTCGGGCAGCGCAAAACTCGACGGATCGTGGATCCAGAGATCGTGGATCCTGCAGGCCGTCCACAGGTGTCAACGGCCAGACGCCGCTCAGCCCCACCCCATCAATTCGGCCAGCCGCGTTGTCACCCAGACCCTCTCGGCGGCGCTGAACACTTCCGAGCGCTCGAGCCCCGCGCCGACGCGCTGCAGCACGTCGTCCTCCGTGATGCCGAGTTCCCGTTTGCGGGTCTGCGCGTGCTCGACCAGCATCTGCGCGAAGTCCTCGCAGAGTTCGTAGCGCTGGGCGATCACCTCCCGCGTCTCCGTCGGCTTGAACCGTCCTTCGGGAATGAATAGCGCCACAAAGGAGGGCGGCACTGCGATCTGGGATTCGTCTGACATCGATGTGAGGGGTGTGGGCGGGCCGCCGCCGGACACCATCTTCCCATGTGCAGCGCCGACCAGACCGCGGACACCCGACGCAGCCCCTGACCCTGGTCCGGGGCGCCTTGGCCGCCACAGGCTGCAGCGCGCTACTTTGCAGAGATCTCGATGCCGCGGGCACGGGGCGGTGGCGCGCAATCGCCGCGGTCGCGCGCCTGGAGGAAGGCACCGATGGTCCGTATCGTGAGGGCCTGGCTGCGTTGTGCCAGCCCGTTGCCCGCGAAGTGCATGTGCGTGGCGCCGTCGATCACGCCCAGCCATTTGCACCCTGCTGGCAGGCTGGCGAAGGGCTCGGTGCGGGTCTCCCAGGAGCGGCCTCCGAGCTCGCTGTCGCGAGTGCCCGTGAGCAGAAGGGTCGGCTTGCGCACATCGGACCAGGCGTCTGCCGGAAAGATCGAGCCGCTGCCCTGCGGCGACAGAGCGATGTAGGCGTCGAAGGCATCGGAACCCTGCAGGCCCAGACGGTTGCGGGCGCCCGCTTCGATCATCACCGTCGCCGCGCCCATCGAGTGCCCGACGAGGATGGCCTGCGGCGCATTGCACCGAGACGAGGCCCACTGCCGGGCGGCGGCGATGTCCATGAACCGGCCCTCGTAGGCTTCGGGCTCGGTGATCAGCTCCGCCAGACCCTCGCGCAGGCCCTGCCCTCGCGCGCGCTCGCGCAGGGCGACTCGCCCGCTCTCCGGGTGACCGATCACCACCGTGAGATGGCCGAGCGCGGCCACGGCCTCGGCCAGATCGCGATAGCCCTGGGCGGATCCGCCTGCGCCTGGTGATACCAGTGCCATGCCACGGCAGGCCGCGCCGGTCGGGCCCCGGACGGTGATCTCGAACGACTGGCCGTCCTGCCTTCGCAACCAGAGCGTTTCCTCGGCGAGCGCACTGCCCAGGGTCGAGGCAGCGATGGCGAGGGTGGCGATGGCGCGGATGCGCAGCTGGCGAAGGCGCGGCGCTCCGCCGCGCAACGCCCTGTCCAGCACGGATGCCCGGGTCTTCTCCGGGCCCATGACGCCGGAGCGCGCGCCATCACGGAGCGCGGACCAAGACCTGGCGTGGAGCGGCGGCGGGTCCAGGGCGAGTTCATCGCCCGCGGGCTGAGCTCGCGTGACGAAGCGCGGCGCACGGGCCACTATGTCGACGCCGATGTCGCGGTCGCCGGTCTGCAGCGCAAACTCAACGCCGCGCGTACGCGCGGCGACCAAGCACCGCAAGTAAGTTCCCGGGCCCGGCTCACGGCCGAGGCCGAAGCCGACCGCGACAGTCTGTTCGATTTCATGATGCGGCGAGCCTCGCCGCGTGTCGTCCACGCCGCGCTCGGCCAAGGTCCTGTTGCGCATCACTTCATCGAACTCGATGCGCATGGCATTTATTGTGCACCCCATAAATCAAATCCTGCTGCGCGGGATAGCCCCTGCTTCGGACTGGTGCCGAGGGGCTCAGGCGGCTGGCCGTCAGGTCGAATCGGGCGAAGGAGGGTGCCACCGCCTGACAGGACGGGCAGCGTCGTCGTGCTCAGCCTGGGCCACGGGCCGCGGGTCGATACGGGCGCGCCTTCATGACCGCTCCCAGGCGTGATACCGCTGCAACCACCGCCGCAGTCTCTGCGGCGCGTGCGCGCGCTTCCACTGCAAGCGGTGCGGTGTCTCCCCGTCGCGAAGCGCGCGGACGATGTCGCAACCACAAAATCGGCGACTACACCTTGCCCGCGAGATGCATGGAGGCTCGCAGCGTGTCGTTGATGCGGGTTTGCCATCCATCGCCGGTGGCGCGCAGGGCCGCCAGCAGATCGGCGTCGAGTCGCAGTTTGACCGCTTGCTTGGTCACTTCAGCCTTGGGCCGCCCGCGGGTCGCGGCTTTCATGGTTGCCAGACCCTCTTCGGGCGCGAGCAACCGCTCGCCCACACGCCACGTGCCCTGGGCGATGTCCATCTGGCTCAAATCGGGTGCATCCTCGGGGTCAACCCAAGGGGCTGAAGCGCGCCCTTTTCCCGCTCATTGGCTTTCCTCATGCTGATGATGCGGCGAGCCTCGTCGCGTGTTGTCCAAGCCGCGCTCGGCCAAGGTCCTGTTGCGCTTCACTTCATCGAACTCGATGCGCAGGGCATTTATTGTGCACCCCATAAATCAAATCCTGCTGCGCGGGATAGCCCCTGCTTCGGACTGGTGCCGAGGGCTCAGGCGGCTGGCCGTCAGGTCGCATCGGGCGAAGGTGGGTACCACCTCCTGACAGGACGGGCAGCGTCGTCGTGCTCAGCCTGAGCCACGTGCCGCTGGTCGACACGGGCGCGCCTTCATGACCGCTCCCAGGCGTGATACCGCTGTACCCACTGCAGCAGTCTCTGCGGCGCGTGCGCGCGCTTCCACTGCCCGGCGGCGTACTTGTTGGCCTCGGCCAGGGTGGGGTAGGTGTGGATGGTGCCGAGGATCTTGTTCAGCCCCAGGCCGTGCTTCATCGCCAGCGCGTATTCGGCCAGCAGGTCGCCGGCGTGCTCGCCGACGATGGTCACACCCAGGATGAGGTCCTTGCCGGGCACGGTGAGCACCTTGACGAAGCCGTGCGCCGTGCCGTCGGCGATGGCGCGGTCCAGGTCGTCGATGCCGTAGCGGGTGACCTCGAAGGCGATGCCCTGCGCGTTCGCCTCGGTCTCGCTCAGGCCCACGCGCGCCACCTCGGGGTCGGTGAAGGTGGCCCAGGGGATGACGCGGTCGTCGACCCGGAAGCGCCGCAAGCGCCCGAACAGCGCGTTCACCGCCGCATACCAGGCCTGGTGCGCCGCGGTGTGGGTGAACTGGTATGGCCCGGCAACGTCGCCCACGGCGTAGATGTTGGGATAGCGCGTCTGCAGCCAGGCGTTGGTCTCGATCGTCCCGCTCGGGGTCAGCGGGATGCCGAGTGTCTCCAGCCCGTAGCCGCTGACGCGCGGGCGGCGGCCCACGGCGCACAGCAGCGCGTCGAAGGGCAGGACGACCTCGCGCGCGGCCGCGCCCTGGCCCTGCCGGGCGACGAGCTGCTTCTGGCCGTCCACCACCTCCACGCGCACGGCCTGGTGCCCCGTGAGCACCTGCACGCCGTCGGCGCGCAGCGAGGCGGTCACGAGGTCGGCGACCTCCGGGTCCTCGCGCGCCAGCAGGCGCGGCGCCATCTCCACCTGCGTGACAGCGCTGCCCAGCCGGGCGAAGCTCTGCGCGAGCTCGCTGCCGATCGGCCCGCCCCCCAGCACCACCAGGCGTCGCGGCAACTCGGTCAGGCCCCAGACGGTGTCGCTGGTCAGGCAGCCCGCCTCCTGCAGCCCCGGAATCGGCGGCACGAAGGGGCTGGCGCCCGTGGCGATGACGATGCTGCGTGTGGTCAGCGTCTGTGAGGTGCCGTCGGCCAGGGTGACCTCGACGCTCCAGGGGCCGGTGATGCGGGCGTGGCCCTGCAGCACCTCCACGCCCAGGGCGGTGTAGCGCTCGACCGAGTCGTGCGGTGCGATGTCGGCGATCACGCGGTGCACGCGCTGCATCACCGCGGCGAAGTCGACGCGGCCGGAGACGTCGGCCAGGCCGAGCTCCTGCGCCTTGCCCAGCTGACGGGCCATCTTCGCCGAGCGGATCAGTGCCTTGCTCGGCACGCAGCCGAAGTTCAGGCAGTCGCCGCCCATGCGGTGGCCCTCGACCAGCGTCACCCGCGCCTTGACGGCCGCGGCGATGTAGGCCGACACCAGGCCCCCGGCGCCGGCGCCGATGACCACCAGATTGCGGTCGAAGCGCCGCGGCTTGGCCCACCCGGCGTAGACCTTGCGCCGCGCCAGCCAGCCCACGCCGGCCTTGGCGATCAGCGGGAACAGCCCCAGCAGCACGAAGCTGCCCAGCAGGCCGGGCGAGAGGATGTCGGCCGGCGAGCCGATGGCCGCGAGCTGCGTGCCGGCGTTCACGTAGACCGCCGTGCCGGCCAGCATGCCCAACTGGCTGACGACGTAGAAGCGTCCGGCGCCCATCGGCGTCAGGCCCATCAGCAGGTTGATCAGCCAGAAGGGGAAGACGGGCACCAGGCGCAGCGTCAGCAGGTAGAAGGTGCCGTCGCGCCGCACGCCGTCGTCGATCGGCGCCAGGGCCCGGCCGAAGCGCGCCTGCAGGGTGTCGCGCAGCAGGTGGCGCGCCACCAGGAAGGCCAGCAGCGCGCCCAGGCTCGAGGCGAAGCTCACCAGCAGCAGCCCCCAGCCCAGGCCGAACATGGCCCCCGCGGCCAGGGTCAGGATGACGGCCCCCGGGATCGACAACGCGGTGGCGGCCACGTACACCACGAAGAAGCCGGCCGCGGTAGCCAGCGGCTGCGCCTGTACGCGGGCCTGCAGCGCGTCGCGGCTGGCTTTCAGGTGCTCCAGCGTCAGCAGCGAGCCCAGGTCGTACGCGCGCCAGGCCCACAGGGCGGCCAGCGCCAGGCCGGCCAGGGCGGCCCACAGCAGGGCTCGGGGGGGACGGGTCATCGGGGTACTCCGTGGCAGGGGGTCGGTGGTCGGTGGTCGGTGGACGGCAGTTCGCCGGCTGGCATCAACCGGTTACAGCGTCAGGCCGCCCCCAGTGTGCTCGCGTCTTGGACAGGCGGGACGGGGGACGCCCGGCCTTTGGGGGTGCTGTCAGGTGCTCAGCCTCTCAGTCGAGCCCGCGGCCCTCGCCAGCGTGCGCGCTCTGGCCGTAGGTCGGAAGGCTTCCGCTCTGAAGCCTGCGGCGTCACCAGCCGCATGCGCTGGCCCACCGGCGTCAGCCCGTTGGCCAGGTTGACGGCGGCGGGGGTCTTGCCGCCCCCGCCCTTCTGTGGTTGGCGATTCAGCAAATGCTCATCAGGCGATCCCGAGCTTGAGGCCGAAGCCGACGAGGCAGACCCCGGCCAGGCACTCGAGCGCGCGCGCCAGGCGGCGGTGCGCCCTCACCTTCGCTGTGACGGCGTCGGCCAGCATGCACAGGCCGAGCGCGTAGACGGCGCTGATGACCGCAATCGTCAGCGCCATCGCGCCGAAGGTCAACAGGCCCCGGTGGCGTGCCGGGTCGATGAACAGCGGGAAGAAGGCCATGTAGAAGACGATGGCCTTGGGGTTGAGCAGTGTGATCAGCAGGGCTTGGCGCGCGTAGTGGTGCGGCGCGATACGCACCGGCGAGGCGGCGCCCTCCTTCGCGAACACCAGGCGCAGGCCGATCCAGACCAGGTAGGCGGCGCCGGCGAACTGGATCGCGCGGAACCATGCCGGGTGGGCCGCGAGCACGGCGGCGACGCCGGCCACGGCCAGCCACAGCAAGGCCTGGTCGCCGACGATGACGCCGGCCGTGGCCGCGGCGCCCGCGCGCAGCCCGCCCTGCGCAGTCGAGCTCAACAGGGCGAACGTACCCGGCCCGGGAAGCGCCAGGAAGAGCAGGATGGCGGCGCAGAAGGCGCCGTAGTCGGTGATGCCGAGCACCGGGGTGGTTGGGATCGTTGGCGGGCGTGGGCCTGGATGGCGTTGCAAGCCGGCCGGCGGGCATGCGGGCCTGTCGGTCGAGCGTGCCCCCGGCGACGCCGGCGTCAGCGCATCGCGGTCACCGCGCACCATGCGCGCCGAGCTGGCGGGCCGACAGTGCGCGGGCGCCTTGTCGCAACGGATGCGGAGCGTATCGCAGTTTCGTCCGCGGCTGCGAGTTCGGGCAGGCGTGCCAGCACCCAAAGGAAGGACAGGAAGTCGTAGACCGTCGCGGCGGTCTTCAAGATGCGCGAGATCTTCAGGGGTTCACCTCCTGGTCGGGTAGCGGTCAAGGGGCCGCGCGTCACACCGCGCCGGTGTAATCGCCGCGCGCCGGGCCGTTCTTGTCGATGGCGAAGTCGATCGCCGCCAGCAAGTCGGCCAAGTCCGGGTGGGCGAAGGGCATGGCCTACTCGGCGCAGCAGCGCGTGTTGTCCGGCCGGAGCCGCCACACCCCAAGTGAGTCCAGGGTACGACCGGCGCGGATTCGTCCACAACGCTTTGCAGATCGTCCATGCCAGCGTCGGTGCTTCGCGACTCCTCGGCTGGGCCTGCGGCGACGAACGGCACCGTTGGCCCCCGTCCTTGGCGCTGGCCTCGCGGGCCCCCCCCCCGGGTTGCGCGGCGGCTGCTGGGCCGCCACAGGAGCCGCTCCGTGTCAAGGCATCGAGGCCGCGGTCTGATCCGCTTCGAGGGCCTGGCGCTCGCGATAGGCCTGTGCCAGCACCTCGAAAGCCAGTTTGCGCGTGTACTTGTCCTCAGCGATCAGCCCCTTGCGGTTGAAGCCGCGGTTGAACACTGTCTGGCGCCTCTCTGACCTGAAGTCGTACAGCAACCAGGGGGTCATGCCGCAGATGTAATCAGCGGTGTTGGCGATTGCGATCTGCCCGCGGTACATCCGCGCCTGGCACTCCTCCGTGAAGAGCTCGTCTTCACGCCCGTGGTGACCGGCCAGCGCGTCCGCGCCCGTCTCGCTGATGAGGACCGGACGATCCGGTGAGGAATTGGCCAACAGGGTGCGCAAGCCCTCGAAACCTGGCTCGTACCAACCGAAGTATTCGTTGAGCCCGATGACATCAAGGTGCCGCGCCAGTCTGTCCTCGATGCGGAAGGTCTGACGGTTGATGAGGCAGGCCGCTGAGACGAGCCGGGTCGGGTCGGCCTCGCGCGCGGCACTGACCAACTCGCGCATGAAGACGTAGCGGGACTCGGTATCGGCGTTCTCGTTGCCTACGCCCCAAAGAATGACGCTGGCTCGGTTTGTGTCGCGGAAGATCAACTCCTGCAACTGGTTGCGCGCGTCGTCCAGGGTCGCGCGGTCTTCGAAGCGAATGGCCCAGTAGACGGGAATCTCCTCCCAGAGCAGGAAGCCGAGCTCGTCGGCGATGCGTGCCACATGCTCGTGATGCGGGTAGTGCGCCAGGCGGAGAAAGTTGCAGCCGAGTTCTCGCGCGTGGGCGAAGCGGCGGCGCACGTCCTCCTCGGTCGAACACTTGCCCAGTTCCAGATCATCTTCGTGCACGCAGATGCCGCGCAGGTATACGGGCCGGCCGTTGAGCAGGATGCGTCGACCCTCCACACGGATTTCGCGGAAGCCGATGCGATCGATCACCCGATCCTCACCGAAGACGAAATGCACGTCATACAGCCGGGGATCCTCCGGTGACCAGAGCACGGGTCTGGCATCGAATACCAAGGTCGCTCGACCGTCCCGTACGCTGACCTCCTGGCGCAGACCCAGGGCGGGCAGTTCAACCGTCGCCACGCCATCCACGGGTGCAGAAAGTTCCAGGTAGGCGCGCAGGCGGGAAAAGCTTCCATCGGGCTGCAACTGCAGCTCGGCGCGGCGAAAGTGTATTGCCGGCAGTCGAAGCAGGTCGACCTCGCGGTACAGGCCTCCGTGATTGAACCAGTCGAAATGATCCATGGGCACACGATGAGGCGCTCGCCTGTTGTCGACCTGGATCTGCAATCGGTTGTCAGGTCCAGATTGCAGGTGCTCCGTGAGATCGACAAAAAATGGCGTTGACCCGCCACGGTGCGTACCCAGAAAGTGGCCATTCAGGAACACGCGCGCCTGGTAGTTCGCTGCACCGACTCGCAGCACGGTGCGCACTCCGGCGCCCGTGCCGCCGTCGATCAGCCGGGTGTACCAGGCCCCGCCTTCGAAGTATCGCCACAGTGGCTGCTGCATCGTCCAGCAACCCGGCACCACAAGGGTCTGGCCGTCCATGGCATCGTAGTCACGAGGCCTAATCCAGCTAGTCGGAGGCTCGGCTGCATCTCGGTACCAATGCTGCCGCAGGCCCTCATCGAAGAGGTCGAGCGTGAAGTTCCATGTGCCGGCCAGCGACTCGGTGGCGCGACCGCCCATGGCAACGACGCCGGCACAGCCCAGGCTGGGTTGCTCGTACGGGCTCGCATAGGCTTCGTCGTGCAGGTGGTGGAAGGGATCCACTTCGGGTTCGCTCAAGACAAGTCTCCAGGGAGGGCGTGGCGTCGCTCAGCCCAGCGTAGCGCGTTTGCGCCGATTGCCAATCAGCCCGCCCGCGGTCTGCGGTAACCGATGCCGACCATGCGGCGGAAGGCCCAGGGCCAGCGCCCGGGCCAGAAGAGATCCGCGATCATCGCGATCGCGATCCAGCGAAACCAGGTCGAGAATGTGTTCGAAAGCCCCTGGGGCTCCTCGTATCCGCCGACCCAGCCGTCCTGGCGGCGGACTCCAGTGGCCACGTCGGGGAATCCACCGTCTGGCAGTTGGAGATCCAGCAGGCGCGGCAGCAGCGTTGCCAGCCAACGCTCGATGTCGTGGCGCCGATGCTCGGTGAGCTCGTGTGCGTGAACGAGCAAGTCGACCAGATCGACGTCAATGCAGGCGCTGTGGATCTCAGGTGGCTGCTTCAGTGACCAGTCCACAGCCCGGTCCTGGAATGGAAGGGTTCGATTGCAGGCGTACCAGAGGTGGAAGTTGTGCATCGAGCCCGCCATGGCGTGCAGTGCGCGGACCGGGTCGCTGGCCTGTCCCACGCCCCAGAAACCGGTGGCAGGCTCCTGCAGGCGGTCGTGCCAATCGAACAGGATTTGAAGGCAGATGTCGACACGGGCGCGCTCGCGGTCGCTTCCCAGTCTGGCATGAAGGAGCAGGAAGCTGCCCAGGTTGACGATGTTGTTGCCTTCTTGCCAAGGGTCCCGCAAGTCTCGGTCGGCAAGCCATGCTTTCAGGAACAAGGGCTCGAGCCACGGCTCGATGAAGTCCAGCAGCGGTTCGGCGTCCGGTACGAGCATCTCCACGGCACCGAGGCAATAGTTCGTGACGTGGAAATCGATGTACCGCCAGGTTTCCGCCAAGTCAGTCTTCTTGAAGACGTTGGCATCGCTCATTCCCGGGACACGGAAGACACCATCGGGGCGACGATGCGCGAGCAGCCAATCCGCGAGTGCCCGACGCTCCTGCGCCGACCCATCCCGCAAGCCGCCAAGCAGGGCTCGTGCCATGACAGCGTTGTAGGTGCCGGGCAACAACACACCGGGCCAGGAGGCCGCGTCATGCACAGCACTGATGCGGCTGACGCCCTTGGGTGCACCCGTGTGCTGAAGGCTGTCCAACCATCCGAGCGTGTGCTGTCTCGCATGCTCGATGCGCGCCAGAAGAGCGGCTTCTTCAACCGCGAGGTTCGGGGAGCCATCCACAGGCTTCAGCCTTTCACCGCGCCAGCGGTCATGCCGGACATCACCCTGCGCTGCGCAAGCAGGAAAAACAGCGTCACCGGCAGCGTGGTGATCACGGCCAAGGCCATGATCCCTTGGAAATTCACGCCGAGCTCGCCGTTGAGATTCAGCAGCGCAACTGGCAGCGTGTAGGTATCGGGCGATCTCGACACGACCATCACCGGCAGCCACTGCGCCCAGTTCAACAGGAAGCTCACGATGGTTGCGGTGACCACGACTGGCACGGCCATGGGCATGACGACATGCACCAGGATCTGAGCCTCGTTTGCACCATCGATGGTGGCAGCCTCCATCACCGAAGACGGAATGGTGCGGAAGAACTGCTCGAAGAGGAAGAACTGGATAGGGCTGAGCGACAGGAAGAGAATGATCCCGGGATAGCCGCCAAGCAGGCCCAGCTTATACATGACGATGTACACCGGGATCACCAACAGCATGTAGGGATACATGATGGTGGCCAGAAAACCGGCCCTGAGAAGGCGAAACAGCAAGACGTCGGGCCGACGCACGAGCGCGTAAGCGCCAAGGGCGGTGACAGCAGTGCCTATCGCAGTCGCCAAGGACGTGATGAACAGCGAGTTCACGACATAACGCCACAAGGGCGTTCCACCGATGCTCGCCACTTCCGAGAAAACCTGCAAGCTGATGTCTTCAGGCCAGGGCCGCAGAGGTGAGGAAAGTATCGCTTCCGTGCTGCGAAAAGCACTGACCAGCATCCACCAATAGGGATATAGACAGATCAGGCTGACAGTGCACGCCACTGCGTAGGCCAACCCTCGTCGCGACCACGAACCCATTCCGACAGGAGTTCGACTCATCGCGATACGGATCCGCGTTGGATCATCATCAGCCCCAATGCCAATGCGATGACGATGCCAAAAAGGATGCTGGCCATCGCAGTGGCCTCGCCGTAACGGCCTTGTTCGAACAATTGGTACGCGTAGTAGCTGACGAAATTGGTCGAATCATTGGGTCCGCCCTTGGTCATGACAGCGACAACCGTGAAAGTCTTCAGGTACTGGATCAGGGCGTACACGGAGTTGACCAGCAGTGCAGGCCTGAGTTCAGGCAGCGTGACGTGCCAGAACGTCTGCCAAGCGTCCGCACCGTCGATCTGCGCGGCCTCGCGCACCCCCCGATCACACAGTGCCAGGTTGGCCAGAAAGATGACGACATAAAAGCCTACGTGGTGCCACAACTCCGCAATCAGCACCGCCCAGATCACCGTGTCTGTGGACGCTAGCCCGCCGAAGGTCGGCATGCTCAGAGCGCCAAGGGCGGTGTTGACGGCGCCGAAGCTCTGATCGAACAACCAGCGCCAGACCACATATCCCGCGACGTCGGGCGTCACGACCGGCAGAAAGATGGCAATCTTGAAAAGCGTCACGCCGCGTCCGAGCCACGGCGAATGCAGCAACATGGCATAGGCCAGAGCCAGAACGATGGTGCTGACCACAGCCAGCAGCGTGTAGACCAGAGTGCGCGACAGCGATGAGACGAAGATCGGATCTGCGAGTACCGACGCGTAGTTCGACCACCCTACCCATTGCGCCGAAGGTTGCAAGGCACTGGCCGACTCCGTGAATGACACCTGCAGCGACAGGATGATTGGCCAGATGCCAAACACCGCTGTCAAACCGGCAAACGGCAGGACGAAGAGCCAGAAGGCGCCGATCGTCTGGCGTTGAGTCAAGGCTCGTGCAGGTACACGGGTTGCAGAAGGATCCTTCATGACGGAGATGGGCAAGCCTTGCGACCACGGACGCCGTCTGCACATCGCGTGGAAGTACGGCTCGCGATCAAAGTGCAGCGCCGCTTTCAGCGTCGAACAGGTGCATGTGGGACACACTAAAGTGGGCGCACACCGTCTCACCGCGGCGGCCACTGAAATGAGGTGGCCAGCGCGCAACGACATCGCTGTCAGCCACGCGCAATGTGACAAGGGTGTCTGCCCCCAAAGGCTCCGTCATCACGACTGTGGCCGGCACAGGGATGGCGCCCGAATCCTCTGAGGTGGGCAATATATTCTCCGGCCGGATACCGAACAGCGCGCGGTCACGCCCTCCGCCAGCGCGGGCCAGTCGTTCAGGAAGTGCAATCGCCAGTGACCCGAGAAATGCGCGTCCATCACTCAATCTGCATGGCACCAGATTCATGGGCGGGGATCCGATGAACCCGGCTACAAATCGTGTCGCTGGGGCACCGTAGATCTGCGCCGGAGTCCCGTGCTGCAACTTGTGTCCCCCCTGGAGCACACAAATGCGGTCGGCCAGCGTCATCGCTTCGACCTGGTCGTGGGTGACATAGACGATGGTCGCACCCAGTCGCTGATGCAACTTCTTGATTTCTGAACGCATTTCCCCGCGCAACTGGGCATCGAGGTTGGACAGCGGCTCATCGAACAGGAACACCTTGGGCTGGCGCACGATCGCCCGACCAATGGCCACTCGTTGGCGCTGCCCTCCGGACAGCGCTGCCGGTTTTCGATCGAGCATCGTGTCAATCTGCAGCAACGCAGCGACGTCCATCACTCGGCGCCTGATCTCGCTCTCGGGCGTCTTTCGCAGGCGCAGCCCGAAGGCCATGTTCTCGTACAAGGTCTTGTGCGGGTACAGCGCATAGTCCTGGAAGACCATGGCGATGTCGCGGTGCCTGGGCAGGACATCATTGACGCGGTTTCCGTCAATAGACACGCTGCCTTCGGTGATCGACTCCAGTCCTGCGATCATGCGCAGCAATGTGGACTTGCCGCAACCAGAGGGGCCGACGAAAACCGCGAACTCGCCATCCTCGATCTGAAGATCAATGTTCTGGATGACGCAAGTCCGGCCATCGTAAGACTTGCCGACCCCCCGCAACTCGACTCTGGCCACACAGCGCTCACTTCCGTGCTTGCAACTTGGCCGTCAGCTCACGCATTTCGGTCGCGGTCTCGGCAATGAAGGCTTTCCAGTTTGCAGGCGGCTTGCTGATGCCGCCCAGCAGCTTTCGGTGGAACGCCGCCTCCAGTTCGGGATAGAAAGCGTGCGTCGCCTCAGGGAAATCATAGGCCACGAGATGCCCGGTCGGTGCGGCAAAGAAGCGCTGCCGCTCGGACAGTGACGAGACGTCCAGATCTTTCCGCACCGCGGAGCCGACATTGTCCAGCGAGGCCTGCTGGGCCGATTTGCCGAGCATGAACTTCGCGAACTCGACCGCGATCGCCTTGTTCGGCGAGTTCTCGGGCACGGCAACGCCCCGCATGCCACCAATGACCACCGCATTCTTTCGGCTGGCATCGAAGGCAGGCCAAGGTCCGATGACGAAGTCGCCCTTCAGTACCGTCGGCCCATCCCACTTCTTGACGTTCCAATCGCCGACACGGAACATGCCGGCACGACCTCCCTCGATGACCTGGTACATCTCGGGAAAGGAATGGTTGATCGTGTCGGGCGCGACGAAGCGGTAGTCGGAGTAGGTGCGGAGAAACTCCTCCAGGACCTGGGCGTGTGCAGGCTGGTCGATCACGATCCGTCCCTGAGGGTCGATCAAGGTGTGCTTCAGACCTGAACCGAAGACGAACAGGTCCAACATGTGGATCAGGTCGCGAGGCTTGGCAGCCTGCAAGCCGAGGCCGAAGGTGTTCGCAGTTCCGTTGCCATCGGGGTCGTTGTCGCGGAACTTGGTGGCCACGCGCTTGGCATCCTCCCACGTCGCAGGGAACTTCTCTCCGACCTTGTCGAGCCAGCTCTTGCGCACGCCGAGCGCCATCTGCACACGTTGTGCCGGAAGGATGATCATCTTGTTGCCGTAGGTCGCCACGTCGAGATCGTTCTCGGTGAGGAAACCCTTGTCCGCGACCTGCGCGAGCACCGGCGTCAGATCCATCAATTTGCGGGTCTGGGTCTCGACCCTGATGACGCGCTCGTAGTTGTTGTAGAGCAGGTCTGGCGCGGTGTTGGTGTTCAAGGCCGAGATCGACCGGCCGAACCACTGCTCGGTGGGGTAGCTGATCGACCTGACCGTGACGCCCGGACGTACCTTGGCGAATTCGGCAGACATCGCGTTGAACCACCGGATGCCGTTTTCGCCCAGATCGTGCCAGACCACCAGTTCCTGGGATGCGGCGGCACCCATGAACATGGTGGAGCCAAGGGCCGCGAGCGTCTTGATCAGGGTGCGTCTCGTCTTCATCGTCGTCTCCTGGTGTCGAAAAAGGACAGGTGATGCGCGACCGGCGCGCTGGGTTAAACGTTTACCTAACTCTACTCGATCTTCCTATAGACTTCGGTCAAGGAAATCCCTAAGTCTCACCGCGCTGGACCAGCCCGCCAGTCGCGGTGTGGGTGCCCTCGCTGCTCGCGACTCGAGAGGAGGGACGCTGCGCCTGACCGTCGGTTCTCGTGGCTCCTGGCGGACCAGCCATACTCGAGGACGACAACAGTCTCAATGCACGCTGCATGACTCGACACAAACCAGCAGAGCCCGGGACTGCGGGCCTGGACGCGACGCCGTTGCCTGTTTCGATCGCTGCCGTGGCCGAGCACGCCGGCGTCTCGATTGCCACGGTCTCCCGCGTGGTCAACGGGGTCACGAACAAGACCTCGCAAGCCACCCTGGCGCGTGTGCGCGAGGCGGTGCAGGAGCTGGGATATCGGCCAATGGGTGCCGGGCGCTCGCTGCGCAATCGCCGAAGTCGTCTTGTCGCCGTTCTGGCAGCCAATCTTGCGAATCCGACCATGGCGGCCATCGCCGCCGTCACCGAGGTCTCGCTGAGGAAGGCGGGCTTCGTGATGGTCCTGTGCGACAGTCACGACCAGCCCGACTTGCAGGACGAATACCTGCTCGAGATGCGCGCCCAGTTCGCATGTGGCTTCGTGCTGCTCGGAGCCGTTGCAAGCCCGGCTCTGTGGACTTTTCGTGCCGCTGGCGAACCGCTGATCTTCGTCAATCGCGGCGATCCCTATGGCTCCCAATGCCATGTCGGCATCGACAACCGAGTGGCGGGCGCCAAGGTGGCGCGTTGGTTTGCGTCTCTGGATCGTGGGCCTGTGGCCTTGATCCATGGCAGCTTAAGTTCGTCCGCCACCGCAGACCGTGTCGCAGGTTTCTCAGAGCAGGCCCGGGTACTGGGGCTGGATATCCTGCCGACGGCGGCCTCGGACGTCACGGCCACGGAGCATCTGGAGATCGGTCATCAGGCCATGATGAACTACCTGGGTCGTCCAACGCGTCCGCAGTGTGTGTTCTGCACCAGCGACCTGATCGCGTACGGAGCCCATCGAGCCGCGCGGGAACGAGGGCTTGATCCACTGGAGGACATCACCTTCGTGGGCTTCGACGACAGCCCTCTGAATGCCTGGATCGCCCCCTGGTTGAATGCCGTGCGCGTTCCCTACGCAGCCTACGGCGACGCGATCGTCAAGGCCCTTGCCGGCTCTTCGCTTCCAGTTACGCTACCCCACGATCTCATCATCCGCACACCCTCCCCTGTTCGTTCAGCGCCAGCGACCCATCCTGAGGCTGGCCGAGATCCGTCAAGCTGACAACAGCAGCTTTTCGGGCACAGATGACTGGCATCGAGGCCCTCTGGAAGCACGGCTTGAGTCCCGGGATCTCTTGACGATCGATGAATTGGCAGCGCCGCGCACGATGACCCCGCCCAGGGTCCAGGCCTGGGTCGCGACCAATCGTCCACCCCGTCTCGCCTGAATGGGGTAGCACAACGGCCGGTCATCACGTCCAGTACCGCATGATCCGGCGCCGCTGGATCGCCCACCTTCGACGGCAGGCACGCCACCCACAGGGCCGATGCAGGTCTTCCTTCAGACCCTGTGTAACCAAGGCGGCGCGCCCGGCGAACTGCACATCGGAGCCCGTTGCGTTACCGAAGGCAACGTCGAGGCGGATCGGGCTCCTCGTTTCTCCACCAGGTCGGGTCCACGGGCCCGGCGCCCCAACCGCACAAAGGAGTCTTCCCATGTCCCGCTCGATCCCAACCCCCTCCCAGGCCGCCACCCTCGCCCTGGCCCTGGGCACTGCCTTCGTACTTGCGCAGGCCCCGGCGCAGGCCCAGTCCGCCGACAAGGAAAAGTGCTTCGGCGTCGCCCTCAAGGGCAAGAACGACTGCGCCGCCGGCCCGGGCACCACCTGCGCCGGCACCAGCACCCGCGACTACCAGGGCAATGCCTGGAAGCTGGTGGCCAAGGGCACCTGCGAGAAGACCGCGAGCAAGACGTCTCCCACCGGCAACGGGCAGTTGAAGGAGTTCAAGGAGAAGAGGGCCTAACTGTGGGCCTGACCGAGGGCCTGACCTGTGACCTGAGCGCGCATGAAGCCGAACCGCCGCCCGACCTCCAGCGACGAGCCAACTGTGCACGAACCACCGACTCGTCCGCCCTGCCTTGCCGGCCTGGGCCTCAAGGCGGCGCACGTCCCGGCGTTGCTCGAACGCGGGCCGCGGCACTTCCTCGGCGGCGCAGGCTTCCTCGAGGTGCACGCCGAGAACTACATGGTCGACGGCGGCCCGATGCTGCGGCACCTGGAGCGGGTGCGTGCGCACTGGCCGCTGTCCATCCACGGCGTCGGCCTGTCGATCGGGGGTGACGGTCCACCGGACCGCGACCATCTCGATCGGCTGCGCCGCTTGCTCACGCGCTTCGAGCCGCGCTGGTTCAGCGAGCATCTGGCCTGGTCCAGCCACGGCGGGCACTGGTTCAACGACCTGCTGCCGCTGCCCTACGACCCCGCCACACTGAACCGCGTGTGCGATCACATCGACCAGGTGCAGCAGCACCTGGGGCGCACACTGTTGCTGGAGAACCCCAGCACCTACTTCGGCTACGAGGGCTCGTCGATGGACGAAGCAGAGTTCCTGGCCGAGGTGGTTCGCCGCACCGGCTGCGGGCTGCTGCTGGATGTCAACAACGCCTACGTCAGCGGCGTGAACCACGGCCGCGACCCCTGGGCTCTGATCGAGGCGCTGCCCGCCGCTGCCGTGGCCGAGATCCATCTGGCCGGGTTTGCCCAAGACCGGGACGCCGCCGACGACCTGCTGCTGATCGACCACCATGGCGCCGCCATCGACCCCGCCGTGTGGTCGCTCTACGAGCGCACCATCGCCCGGCTCGGCCCGGTGCCGACGCTGATCGAGCGCGACAACCACCTGCCGGCGCTGGACGTGCTGGAACAGGAAGCGCAGCGCGCGCTCGACCTCCAGCGCGAGGGGGCCCCGGCCGGCATCGGGTGCCATGTCGAGGGCAGGGACGCGATATGAAGCAGCCTGGAGCCCCGCCGGCCGTGCGCCTTGCCGCCCTGCCCCAGCGGGCCTTTGTCGCAGCCCTTCTCGATCCGGCCTTGCCGGTGCCGCCCGGCCTGTGCGCCTGGAACGGCTCCGACCCGGGTGTGCGCTTCGGCGTCCACCGCAACAACGTCGTGCATGCCCTGGCGGCCGTGCTGGCCGACACCTTCCCCGTGGTGCGCCAGCTGGTCGGAGACGCGTTCTTCGGCGCCATGGCGCGGCGCTACCTGGTCGAGCACCCACCCACATCCCCGCTGATGCACCGATACGGCGCCGGCCTGCCAGCCTGGATCGCCGGCTTCGAACCCGCCGCGGCGCTGCCCTACCTGCCCGACGTCGCGCGGCTGGAATGGCTGCGGCTGTGCGCCTTTCACGCGGCCGACGCAGCGCCGGTCGAGCGCGCGTTGCTCGCCGGGTTGATGCAGGCGCCCGGGCGCCTGGCACACACGTCGCTGGCGCTCCAACCTTCGCTGGCCATCGTGCGTTCTGCGCACCCCGTCGTGTCGCTGTGGAGCGCGCACCAGCAGAACGAGGCCGCGCGCGACGAGCGGTTGGCCGCAGTGCAGATGGACGGCGCGGAAGCGGCGCTGGTGTTCCGTGACGCCTCCGACGAGGCCCTCGTGCTCGCGCTGTCCGATGCCGACGCGGAGCTGACCGAGGCCCTGTCTGCCGGCGCCCCGCTGGGCGCCGCTGCGCAGGCCCACCCGCAAGCCGACCTCGTCCACGTGCTGACCTTGCTGCTGCGGCATGGGCTCGTGACCGGTGTGGGCGCTTCTTTTTCTGCCACGGAGACATCCGCATGACCCCCGAACCCCTTGCCCGTCCGTCCGCCGCCGCAGGCGCGGCAGCCCGGCCTTTCCCGGCAGAGTGGTGGACGCGCGCGCACACCCTGATGGCACGGATTCCCGAGTCGGCCATTGCGCTGATCGGCCGTTTCTCCGTGGCCGCCGTGTTCTGGAAGTCGGGCCAGACGAAGATCGAAGGCCTGGCCGTCGACCTCGTCTCGGGCACCTTCGAGCTGGGCGTGCCGCGCCTGTCGCCGTCGGCAGTGGACCTGTTCCGCGACGAGTACCGGCTGCCGCTGCTCTCACCCGAGGTCGGTGCCACGCTGGCCGCCCTGGGCGAGCACGTGCTGCCCCTGATGCTGCTGCTGGGCCTGGGCACGCGCTTCGCCGCCCTGGGCCTGCTGCTCATGACGGCCGTCATCCAGGTCCTGGTCTATCCCGCCGCCTACCCGACCCACGGCGTCTGGGCGGCCGTGTTGCTGTGGCTGATGGTGCGCGGGCCGGGTGTGGTGTCGATCGACCATGCGGCGACTGTGCTCGCGGGAAGAACGTCCGCTCGCTGACCCGATGCATGGCTTGCAGCCAGCGCATCCGGCAGGTTGATGGTGGCCCGGGGCTGAAGAACACATCGCGCCCCTCCCCGGTCTTCTCGCGCCTCCTCGTGGGGTTGAGAGGCTGAGCCGGCCAACACCCGGCCCTTGGGGGTGCTTTCGGGCCAGGGCCGTCGAGCAGGCCGCAGGGTGTCTCGATCCGACACTCCAGATCGGGTCGCCGCGGCCGATACTTGCCTGATGAACAGGCATTCGACCGAGCCCACGACCGCTGCGGCAGCACCCTGTGCGCGCGCCAGTTCGAAGCCGCTGTCGGCCCAGTTGGCCGCTGCCTTTGCGGCTTTGCTGGCATTGATGCTGCTCGTGGTGGCCCTGTCGGCCTGGCACCTGCGGGCTGTTCAGCTGGCGGCCGACCGGGTGGCGAGCGAGGAATGGCCCCGGCTGCTGGCGCTGCAGGAGCTGGCGACCCATGCGCAGGGCCATGGTGCGGCAATGGCCAGGCTGCTGACGGCGTCACGCGACCAGCGCGAGGTCATCTACCCGGCGCTGGATGCCGAATCGGCGGCCATGGACCGGCTGACCGCCGAGCTCAAGCAGCGGATCACCGAGCCGGACACGCTGTTGCTGGTGCAGGCGCTCGATGGCGCGCGACTGCGTTATCGCGAGGTCTTTGCCGAAGTCGGCGTATGGATCGAATCGGGTGAGCCTGCGCAGGCTGCGGCCCTGTTTGCAGGCGATGGCCAACAGGCCCTGGACCGACTGGTGAAGTTGGCCGCCGAACTCGCGCTGGCGCAGCAGCGCGCTGTGGCTGGCTGGCAGGCGCGCGCCGCTGACCGTGTCGGCTCGGCCGAGACCCAACTGGTGATCGTCACGCTCCTGGCCCTGGTCGCGGCCGCCGCGCTGGCATGGCGCATCGGCCGCGGGGTGGCGCGGCCGATGTCCCGTCTGGCGGACACCGCACGCCGGCTCGCCAGGGGCGACCTGCAGGCGCGCGTCGGCGTGACAGCCCTGTCCGTTCCGCGCGAGGTCGAGCGTGTGGGCGTGGCGCTCGACGCGATGGCCGAAGCCCTTGACGAGCGCAACGCGCGCATCGAGGCGATTGCGTTCTCGGACCCGATCACGGGGCTGCCCAACCGCGCGGGCTTGCTGCGACGAGGAGCCGCGGTCGACGGGGCGAAGGACGCAGACCCACCCGCATCCGCGGGGAAGGCTCTTGATACCGCGCTGCTGTTCGACGTCGCCCGGCTGGCCGCCGTGAACGACGTGCTCGGCCCTGCGGCGGGTGATGCGATGCTGCATCAGATCGGTGATCGGCTGCGCGACGCGGCGGCTGACCTGGGTTGGAGCCCGGCGCACCTGGGCGCGGGTACCTTCGCGGTCGCCGGGCGCACGGCGGCGGCCACCGCGATGATCGAGGTCGAACAGATCCGGGTCGCCCTTCTCGAGCGGCTGTCGGCGCCTTTGATCTGCGCCGATGTGAGCATAGACCCGCAGTTTCGTTGCGGCTGGTCGCGCGAAGTGCCGGATGCGGGGGGCGATGTCGATCTGATGCGCGTGTTGCGTGAGGCCGAAGAGGCGCTGGTGGACGCCAAGCGGCTGCGTGCGGACGTTCAGCGTTTCGAGCGCATCGACCCGCAGCGCAGACGGCGGCAACTCCTGCTCCTGGGCAGCCTGAGGCAGGCAGCCAGTGGCGACGGGCTGCAGATGTGGCTGCAGCCCAAGGTGGCGCTGGCCCCCGGCGCAACGGCCGCCAGCGCGCAGTCGGGGGTGTCCGCGTCGGACTGCCGAGGCTTCGAGGCCTTGGTGCGCTGGCGGCACCCGGAGTGGGGCATGGTCTCGCCTGCCGAGTTCGTACCTTTTGCCGAGACCGCCGGCATGGTGGGCGTGATCACCCGTTGCATGCTGGTGCAGGCGCTGCACTTCCTGGCCCAGCCCGCGGTGCAAGCGTTGCAGGCGCATGTGTCGGTCAACGTCAGCACCGCCGATCTGCTCGACGATGGCTTTGCGGACTGGTTGTGCGAACACGCTCGGCTCGCCGGTGCCCCACTATCGCGCCTGACGCTGGAGATCACGGAAGGCCGGCTGATGGACGATGCCGACCGCGTCCTGCCCCGGATGCACGCGCTGCGAGAGGCCGGCGTGCGCTGGTCGATCGACGACTTCGGTACCGGGTATTCCTCGCTGGCCTATCTTCAGCGCCTGCCGGTGTCCGAACTGAAGATCGACCGCAGCTTCGTGGACCGCGTCGATGCCTCGCCGGCGCGCGGGGCGCTGCTGCGCAGCATCGTCCAACTGGGTCATGGGCTGGGCCTGCAGGTCACGGCCGAAGGCGTCGAGCGCCACGAGGAGCAGACCGAATTGCAGGCAGCGGGTTGCGACCTCGGCCAGGGCTGGCTGTTTGCCCGACCGATGCCGCCCGAGGCCGCACTCGCCTGGGCGGCCGAGCGCTCGACGCACCGGCGCGACGCTACCGTGTCGTCCCAAGCGGGCCCCGGCGCGTCCCCAGCCGCCTGAGCGTTGTCCGGCCAGACGAGTGCCGGGCCCTGCGGAAGGTGCGGTCGACGCACCGACGGCCGGCGTTTGGCCTGGCGCGCGCCTCGTCACATGCCTGCGCACCCGATGTAACCGGGCGGCGCTCTTGAGCGAATAGAGGAGGCGCGCGGACGGCCCAGTCCGCCCGTTCTCTTGCCTCGACCGAAATACCCCCGCCATGAAAGCCACCTGCACGCCGCTCTCCTGGATCTTCGCGGTCGTGGTTGCGGGCATCACGCACTCGCCCCCACTGGTGACGGCGCGCGCTTGACGGGTCTGACGTTTTCCGCTCGCCCGTGTCCATGCAAGCCTCCGCCACCCTGCCCCTGTCGAGCGCTCACGCGTTCGTCGGCACAATCCGCGAGCCCCTTGCCGGGCGAGACCCCGAGGGCCGACGCGGTCAGGCAAGTGGCATCGCAAGGACTGCGTGCCGCGAAATGCCTGCCGACGCCCACCCCGACGACTTCGAGTCCAGCCTCAAGCCCCTGTGGCTGCGCGCGCAGGCCGGCGATGACGCGGCCTACCGGCGGTGCCTGACCCTCCTGGCCGCCCGCCTGCGCGCCTACCTGCGGCGCCGCCTGTCGGCCTTTCCGGACGAGGTGGAGGACCTGGTCCAGGAGACGCTGCTGGCCATGCACCTGCAGCGCGGCACCTACGATCCGGCCTTGCCCGTGAGCGCCTGGGCGGTGGCGATCGCGCGGCACAAGCTGGTCGACCACTGGCGCCGGCGCGGCCGGCGTGAGGGCCTGCACGATGCGATCGACGACGTCGACGAGCAGTTGCTGGCGGTCGATGCCGACGACGGCGGCGCGCGACGCGACCTCGAGACGCTGCTGCAGGATCTGCCGCCAGCGCAGCAGCAGGCCATCGTGCTGACCAAGCTCGAGGGGCTGTCGGTGGCCGAGGCGGCGCAGCGCACCGGCGCGTCGGCGTCGGCGATCAAGGTGCAGGTGCACCGTGGGCTCAAGCGCCTGGCCGCGCTGGTGCGGCGCGAGGACCCGAGATGACGCTGCCCGATCGGAGCCCACGAAGGTGAAGACCGACACCCTGATCGAGCTGCTTGCCCGCGACGCCGGCGCGGCGCCGCGGGCGCCGGCGGCACGGCGCCTGTGGCCCGCTGCGCTCATCGGGCTGCTGGTGAGCGCCTGCGCCGCGATCGCGGTCTTCGGCGCAATCCCCGCCGCCCTGTACGCCACGCCCGCGCCGTGGACCAAGCTGGCCTACGCCGGCACCCTGGCGCTGGCCGCCGGGTGGCTGAGCGCCCGCCTGTCGCGGCCGGCCGCGCCGCTGGCCGGCGCGCCGCGGGCTGGGGCGGCCGTGGTGCTGGCCATGGCCGCCCTGGGGGCGGCCTCCCTGGCGGCCGAGCCCGCCGGCAGCCGCGTCGCCGCCCTGCTCGGCCATTCCTGGTGGAGCTGTCCGGTCAGCGTGCTGGCGCTGTCGCTGCCCGCGCTGGCCGCGGCCCTGTGGGCGGTGCGGGGCCTGGCGCCCACCCGGCCGCGCGCCGCCGGCTTCGCCGCCGGGCTGCTGGCAGGCTCGGTGGGGGCCTGCGGCTACGCCCTGTCCTGCCCCGAGGTGTCGCCGGCCTTCGTGGCCGTCTGGTACACCCTCGGCATCGCGCTCACCGGCGCCCTGGGCGCCGCGCTCGGGCCGCGCGTGCTGCGCTGGTGAGCGTCAGTCCCGGTCGTCCATCT
>Ga0172372_10001857_pt1 | contig 32445 bp, 31 predicted proteins | sample LakKiv5m_2_FD_114544 | JGI IMG/M metagenome (GOLD analysis project Ga0172372, IMG submission 114544) | Freshwater microbial communities from Kabuno Bay, South-Kivu, Congo - kab_092012_9.5m | ecosystem: Environmental > Aquatic > Freshwater > Lake | place: Democratic Republic of the Congo... | reverse complement strand
TTTCTCTGCATATCTAGCAATATATCCCGCTACATTTATTTTTGTAGTTTCCTCTATACCCTGCAAACCAGGAGAGATATTTACCTCTATTACTAATGGACCATTAGGGGTTCTTAAAAAATCTACTCCCGCTACTGATACTCCTAGTGATTTTGCAGCTTTGAGTACAGCTTTTTTTTCTATATTACTCAATTTTGTAGGTTCGGCGGATCCTCCTTTATGTAAATTTGCTCTAAATTCATCTACCGATGCTTTTCGTTTCATAGCAGCTACGACTTTGTTGTCTACAACTATTGCTCTTATATCTTCATTATTTGCATCTTTAATAAAGGATTGTACTAAAAAGTCAGCATCTAATTGATGAAAAGCAGATAATAAGCTCTCAGCAGCTTTTTTTGTTTCTGCTAATACTACTCCATCTCCATGTGTACCTTCAACTAGCTTTACAACAACGGGAACTCCGTTAACTAGGTTAATTACCTCTGAAATTCCTGACGGCGTTCTAGCTGCAGATGACAACGGAATAGGTACACCTGAAGATGATAACGCCTGCATCGTACCTAGCTTATCTCGTGCTCTTAATATTCCCCCTGGTGAGATTGTGCTCTTAACTTTAGACCCTATAAATTGTCTCACTACCGCTGCTCCATACTTAGTTGATTTTGAACCTATCCTAGGAATCACAACGCAAGGACTTAAAACTCTTTTATCATATAGTATTTTAGAATCGCTTTCGGTTGATATTCCTAAAGCAATTTTTCTATAATCTACTACCTCTGTCTTAAAGCCAATAGATGAACATTCTTGGAGAAGCCTTTTTGTTGAGTATAAATCTGGTCTTCCTGATAAGATGATTAGCTCTTTCAATTTTTTTTCTTTCTACTTAAACAAATTGAATTAGAATCTACAAGATATCTTCCAGATAATGCAGACCTACCTAGTAGCATTGGAAAAGCCATTGGTGTTCTATCAGAAAGCGTGCAATCAATTGCAAATATTTTTTTACCGATCTCAATTGGTATAAGCACTACTGGTCTAATTTGTGCTTCACCATTAGATGATCTAACCTGTCTCATCTCAGTAACTTTTAGCTCAATAAAATCAGAGTTACTATCAATCTTAAATTTAACAAATTGTAATCTATTTACTTTAAATAACGTAATTTCATCAGCATGAAGCGACGAAATAGTGGCACCAGTATCGCACTTTGCTTTAATTGATTTTTTCGTTATCCCAGGTATTTTTATGTATTCCCAATAACCTAAAATTTCCATATATAATATGTAACTAAAATTAATAAAAAAACACATAATATTTTTATATAATATTATGCTTTTTAATAGTTGAGTGTAACAATATTATTATATGATAGCGTATAATAAATAAATGGTTAAGTTAGATTACCGTATTAATAATAATATAAAAGCAAGTAAAGTTAGAGTAATAGACCCAGATGGTATAAATCAAGGTATCTTAGATATCGCACTTGCAATAAATTTAGCCAAAGAGTATGATTTAGATCTAGTTGAAATTTCCCCAGAGTCCAATCCCCCTGTTTGTCGTATAACTAGTTTATCAAAACTTAAATATCAAGCTCAAGTTAAAGAGAAAGATATCAAAAAGAAGTCATCAAAAATAGAAGTTAAAGATATTAAGATAAGACCAGTAATCGAGGAACATGATTATCAAACAAAAATAAACTGGGCAAAAAAATTTATAAAAAATGGCAATAATATTAGAGTAACTATTTTGATAAAAGGGCGAGAAGCATCTCATCCAATTTTAGCTGAAAAGTTAATCGATAGAATTGCTTTAGACCTAAAAGACATTGCAATGATTAAAGGTAATAGAACTAAATTTGGCAAAGATATAATATTTTTATTAGAACCAATAAAGTAAATAAAAATAAACAATTAAGTTACAACTAATTAAAAGGGTAAAGGGCTTCATTTATAATAATGAAGCCCTTTAATTTTATTACACATTATGTGCAGAATACTACTTTGCATATAAAGAGAGAAGTCTAGGAAAGACTATCTCTAAATCATATGCATTTTTTGTTATTCCTCTCATTAATTCAAGTCCGCCATCATTGGAGACGAGTATCTTTGAGTTAACCGCAACTGCGGTTGCGAGAACAATAATATCCTCGGTGTTTATGCTATCAGCGTAATTATCATTTTTATTGATTTCATAGTTGATAGTGGCTTTTACATCATTTAAAACAGGTTTCCAATTTACTGCAGGATTTCCGTCACTTGCGAGACAGAATTTAGATATCTCTGCTACGGCAATATTAGCATTTACATGATCCCATTTCTTGGAATTTACTAAACGCTTTCGAACTAAGTTAAGAATATGATCAGATGAATTTATCCTAACCACTAATCCTTTACTGCTAAGTTGCCCTTTTACAAGAGATTTAACAGAGTTCATTGCTGTAGCTCTAAGACCATTTGGCTTTATATTAACTAGTTCTTTCCAGTCATTTAGAGAGCCTAGATCTTCTATCGCATCTATCCATACATTAACATCTAAGACAATATTTGTCTTCTCAGAATTGTAACTCATTTTAGGCCTTCCCTCGAAAGGTGTAAACAGCCAGGAAGTTCCTGACTGATAAGTCAGAAACAATTTGCTAATTTCTTAGCTATATATATGTATACTATTAAGGCATATTATTATTTTTCAATTATTTATCAATTAAATGAATCCCCACAAGAACAAGAGCCTTTTGCATTAGGATTATCTATGATAAAACCTTGCTTCTCAATGGTATCTATAAAATCAATTGTAGCACCATTTAGGTAGGGAGAACTCATTTTATCAGTAACTAATTGAAGTACTCCATTTTCAAATGAGTTTATCTCATCTCCATCAAGTTTTATATTGTCAAAATAGAGTTGATACCTTAATCCAGAACAACCACCAGGCTGAACCGCTATTCGTAAAAATAAATCATCCCTATCCTCAGCATTTAGCAACTTTATTACCTTTTCTTTAGCGGAATTTGTTATTAAAATTTTATCATCATTAGGATTTACTATATTTTCTAAAATACTATTATTCATAATTATATAGTTCTTAATATTTTTTATTTTTCATTCATTTTAGTAAGTATTTCACTTACCACTTCAGATGATATATATATAACGCTTTTATTGTTATTACCTCGTTTTATAGATTTAATATTTAGATAACTTCTAGGTATGGTAGTATTATGTACAAATGTTATAATTTCTGGCCCTCTATATATAATAAAAAAAGATCTCGCAGTTGTTTTTGACTTTAATTTTCGATACTTTAGTATAGGTAGATTCTTATTATATAAAATCATATTAGTTGCTAAATATGAAAATTCACCTGTTGCTATTTCTCTGCAATGTGACAAATTATTTGATAACCCTAAAGATGGATAAAATAAAGTAACAAAATTATCATTAATTTCTATTATATAATCATACTCATTTAGCAAATAAGTCTTTACTTCACAATCTTCAATTACGCCTGACACATAAGCACTTTTATCTCCAATATAAACTATATCACCTAAATATATTTCATTTTCAATCATATTTATACTGTTATTAGCAATTGCTTATTTTCAATAGTGCCGATACTCATAATATGGGGCTTAATAGGTGGATCTACAATGATGCTGAAAATCTTATCAATACACCTCTCAATTTAGATGAAGCCGAGGAAATCTTAAAAAATTTTAATAAAAATTTCACAAAAGATGAAAGCAAAGTAGAGCATTTAATGCTAAGGGTTGTCGCGACCTGTAGGTTAGTAAGAGAGCTTAGATCTAATATGGAAATCGAAATAGCTAGAAGATCTGGACAAAATAGTTCATCTTCAGGTAATATATTTATTAACCCTAAACAGGCTTTAGAATTTTTATCTGATTTAGAAATTGAAGAAGTATTTGATTCTTTTAGAAAATCTCAATTATACTCTATGCGAGCAGCTCAGTCAAAAGCAGAGTCTGAAATCTTGGTTGCTAATTTAACAATACATTCATTTGAAGAACTTTTAAAAGAACTTAGTTTGGATTTTTCCGTTTCTCCACAATTACTTGAAAAAATAAACAAAGCATTAGCGCAAGCTAAAGATGCTAAAAATCACAAACCTGATTGGTCTGAACCGATATGAGTGAAATTATAAGACCTATAATAAATTTAAATGATATAAGATTACAACGTCTACTTTTTAGAGGTAATGATTTAGCTTCACTTAATGATTATGCAGAGAAAGCTGAGATGGGAATTAGTGAAGTCGTTGCTAATTTAGAACCTTGGTTAGATGGGAGAACACTTGATATCGAGGCTGTTGGTGGTGAATTGTTTTTACACACCGCTCCGTTAGGTAGACCTCAACCTGAAGATGTAGCAATTGTTCCTGCAAATTTATGGGAAATTCTAAGACAAGTCGGAGATAGTGATTATGCATCAATGATATATAACATAATTAGAGGGTTGCAATATGCTGGCTGGAGGTGTAGGATGCATCCAATTGGTGCAAGAAATCCTGCAACATTTCTAGAACTATATATTAATAATATCTGGATTCCATTATTTTTGTTTCCTAAAAAAAATCGTATTGCTACCGAGAATGGTATTCTTGATAAACTTCAAGTTAGAAATATTAAAAAAGTTGCAATTATTATAAATCAAAAAGATGTAAATCCTTTTCTTCTAGAGGTAAGAAAATGGCTTCATATTGATGGAAATGAAATAACTGTAGTACTATTAGAGAATCCAAGTTTTCAACCAGTCATCTTAGGACCTAATGATATTTCTGTTAAACCAAGCACCAAGAAATATAAATAATAATGGGGGCCTTTATAAAGGCCCCCATAATTTCATTTAAGATATTTATTAATATCTTCAACGTTTATAACATCATCATCAGATAATGTTAATCTAATATCAGCATCAGCTTTAGCAATAACGTTTGGACACCATTTTGCAAATGACTCTTCAAGCGATTGCTTTACAATATTACATATTTTCTCAGCATCTTTTAAATCACACTCAATTGCAATTGAGTCATGAACAGCTTGTACAGGATATGCAAAATCAAATTTCTCTAGTTTACTATTAATATCAGCATAATAACCTAGACCTATATCAGCAACAAGAGATTGAATAGGGTGATTTCTATATCTATTAGCATAGCTCTTTATTTGCTCTTCTAGTGCAAGTGGAAATAAGAATTTGTAAACATTCTCTGTACCAGAAATCTTTTTTCCAGATTTATCAGTAGTATTATAATTATCAATAAAAAACTTAATAATTTCAAATCTGAGTTCTCTTTTTACTCCCTCAAATTCTTTAATGCAACTACTACGTTCAGATAATCTTGCCTGCCACTTAGTATTTCTATCCATTCCTTTAAATCTATTTATACCTTTAGGTAAATTTAAATTATGAATTTCAGCAAACTGCTCTCTCAGATCAGCAACTATTTTATTATCACTTGTACAAAGTTTTAACATAGCATGAGTTATTATGCCTTCAAACTTACCCTTAAAACCTCTAGTTGTTGAGGAATCCATAGGTATAGTAAATAGTCTTCTTCTCCCAGTTAGTGTTCTTGATTCAAAAGACCATGGTTGGCCATAATTATTTAGTACCACTGCAGTGTCAAAAGATAAAGCCCAACGTATCTTCTCTACATGCTCGTTTCTAAGTTTTAGCAAATCATTAGGGTCATTTTCTCCCAAAAGAGCTATATCATCTATTAGTTCAACAGAAACTTCCATATTGCTAGGGTTTCTCTTTAACTTTCGTTTTAGAGTTCTTCTAGTATTCTCGGCTTTTTGATAAATTTTATATAATTGAATTGATTTTTCCCAATCTATACCTTCAGCACCTTTTGCTAAATTCTTTATAAAATTATCTCTATCTGTTAACCATTTATTAACAGCCGGATAAGCTTCGCTGTAAGTCTTTAATAATTTCCTAGCCTCATCAGCGCTGGTCTGTATTCCTGAGTTATCAGTAAGATTCTGTGCTAACGCTGGTGCACCTAAACCATACGGTATTCCAAATGAAACAGATTTTGCTTTCTTTCTATTATCAGAATATGATTTTGGATCAGTATTTTTCAAATCATCCATATCTATCTTAAACATATCAGCTGCAGTACGAGCGTGAAAATCTCCACCAAGACTAAATGTATTTCTCATTCTATCTTCGTTTGAGACTTCTGCCAAAACTCTTAATTCTGCTTGCGAAAGATCTGCATATACAAAACAGCGTTTATAAACTTCTTTGTTATCAGATACTCTATCAAGAGGTGTAATATATTTCTTCATCTCAGGAGCAAAATTTTGAGCATTAGGTGACTCAGATGAAAGTCTGCCAGTAGCAACAATTCCACCTTGACGATATTGCGATCTAATTCTACCATCATTACTAAGATATTTTGTAAGGTTATCACCATAAGTAGATAAAACTTTACTATGTTCTCGATAATTTATTAATGCTGTTGATAGTGGGTGCTTTATTTGTTTTAAAGTACCTTTATCTAATTTATCGCTACTTTGAAGTTTGGTTTTAACATTATCATCTTTATCTACTCCGTATTTTTTTATTTTATACGCAGCGACCGCTTCAGATGCATAGTTATTAAAAGCTTCTCTAGTAGATTTATCTGAATCAGGATTCCAATCAGGCTCGATGACTTCATTAAATAAATCACTAGTGTTATTATTTGTAAGTTTTGCTAATTCTATAAGAGCATTATTTTTACCTACAATATGTTCTGAAAGTACTTCGCTATCCCATCTTTCTTTATTAAATGGTACACCGTATTTCATCATATTTGTGATAAATGGACGTGCTCTCTGCTCTAGATCATTAGCATTTTCTAAGCCATCTTCTTTGATTTTATTATCAATTGCTTCAGATACTAATAAAGTAACAATTGCATCTTGCGCTGCATATGAAATCTGTTCATTTGTTAGTTCAGTTTCTTTATCGTAAGATGTTTGGACAGTGCCTTTACCAGTAAGATCGAAATTTAAATATTTATTAGCAGCGAATGCAAGACCGTGGTAAAATTCAAAGCCAGATGCACCAGCATTTAATAAACCATCAGCAAACATAGAATCATACCATTCAAGTATCTCAATACCGTAAATAGATAGAACCTCTGAATCGAAGTTAACATTCCAGCCATAAGCTTTTTTTACATATTTAAATAAATTAATTAATTTCTCTTTATTAATATCTCTAATATCAATAACAAAGGTCTTATACTCCCCATTTTCATCTTTTATTGATGTTGAAATTACTCTAATTGCTCCATAAAGGCCATTATTTAGAAGTATTTCACCATGAGTTTCGGTGTCAATTGATATAATTACTGCTTTTTTATAGGCATCAATCAGAATGCCTAGTTCTTCATCCTTTTTTATAAATACTGAATTATCAATATTATTTTGGATTAATTCTTTAGTCATTCTCTCTCTTTTCTTTAATATATTTATATACATATAACATTATTTGCTTTTATATTATATCAAGTTACTTCATCTTATCATCAATGCATATATAGTAATTTTTATTAATATAATAATAAGTTTTTAGGAGATTTATTATGAGCTCAAAAATAGTAATAAAAGATACAGATGGAAATACAATTGAATTTGATAATCTCCCTACAGATGTTAAGGATTTCTTAAAAGATAAAATTAATAGTTTTCAAGGAGATAATGAAATTATTATTGATGTTGAAAATTCAAGAACATCTATCTCAGATGAATCATTTTCAAATGAAATTATTTTACCAGAAATATACACAGAAACTAATAGAGAATCTCTTACAGAGTCTAGTATCTATAAGGATCATTTAGAAGAGCATTGGGGATTTTAATGTATTTATTAAAAGAAGAATTGACTTTAGATGACAAGGATAAAACTCCAACAGAAAGAGAACTAACTTTATTGGATAGATGCGATAGGTGTAAAGCACAAGCATTTGTTATAGTATTTATTAATAATAGCGAATTGCTTTTCTGTGGTCATCATTATAGTAAATTTGAAATTACTCTAAAGAATGTATCCACAAGAATATCGGATCAAAGATTTCGGATAAATGCAAAACCGAGCATCAGCGCTAATGCTGAATAAATAAACCCCCCTTAATAGGGGGGTTTTCATAGTGGGTATATAAAAGGAGCTACTACAGGAGCACTTGCAATCAACATAAAAGTTGCAATTATTATTAGTATCATTACTATCGGTAGTAAGAACAAATTACGTTCTGCAATAAAAAATAATAATATATTCTTAATATTTGTTTTATCTTTATTAGAAATTATTACTATTTTTTTATCCTGCCAAGACGTTACACTTTCATCATCGCTCTGCTTATTATCATTTATAATAAAAGTATTTTTTGATTTACTAATCCATAGCTTTATATGAGGATGCCTTGATAGCAAGTTTTTAGCTCCCACTATTTTCGCAAAGGGCAGGGTAATAATATATAAAAAACCTAATAAAATTGAAGTAATTACCAAGGTTATGCCCGCTCCTGTAAGTTTCATTAATTTTTCTAAAATATTAATAGTTTTGTTCGGAAAAAAAAGTGATAAAGCAATTACTGATAAAAATTCAACAATTAAAAATGCTACCACATTCTCTGAGTAAACTTTAAATCTAAGCGGTCCTAATATAAAGTTCATCATTAATATTATATTTATAAATGTGAAAGCAAATAAGGTTCCAATTATTCTTATATTCTCTTCACGTTTTACTCTTTTCTTATTTTTTTTATCCCATTTTTTAAGTTTCTCATTTGAATAAATAATGTTAATCATTTTTCACTGCGCTCTTTCTGAGTGATTTTACATTATTATTTTCTTTTTTATAAATAATATAATCTTCTAATATAAGAATATCAATATCAGTATTTAAAAAACACTCAATTGCATCTTCACTGGAAGCAACTATTGGCTCTCCTCTGACATTGAAACTAGTGTTAATAATAATAGGTAGACCTGTAATTTTTTCAAAATTCTTAATAATGCTGTAAATAAAAGGATTTCGTTTCATATCAACACTCTGAGCTCTTGCTGAGTAATCAATATGAGTAACAGCTGGTACTATAGAACGTTTCTCTTTTACTCTCGTAAATATATCTTCTTTATTTGTATTCTCTAATTTCTCTCTAAAATTTTTCTTAATATAAAAAGTTTTAAGCATATATGGAGAATCTGTAAAATTATCAAAATAAATATCTCCTGCCTCTGCTATTATCATAGGAGCAAATGGTCTAAATCCTTCTCTGTATTTGGTCTTAAGATTAAGCCTACTCTGCATATTCTCATCTCTAGCATCTGCTAGTACCGATCTATTTCCAAGCGCTCTTGGACCAAACTCCATTCTTCCTTTTGCTATAGCTACAACTTGTTTATCTGCTAACGCTTCACTAATTTTTACAATTATGTCACGATCTTCAAGTTTATTAGATTTTATCTTATATTTATTTAATAAACTATCTATATCTTCACCAATATCTGAGGGTTTAGGCCCTAAGAAAGCACCTTTCATGCTATCATCTATATCAACAACTCTATCGTTATTATTCTGGTGGTAATGTATATACAATGCAGCTCCAAGAGATCCGCCTGCATCACCTGATGCTGGTTGTACCCAAATATTATTAAATATTTTACTACGTTCAAGTTCTCCAATCGAAACCACATTCAAGGCCACTCCCCCTGCTAAAACTAGGTTATCTGATGGGTATTTTTCTTTAGCAAATTTTGCCATTTTTAATATTATTTCGGTTGTAACTTTCTGTATTGAAGCAGCTATATCAGCATGAAATTTTTCAATAGGAGCATTCTCTGCCCTAATTTTTCCTTTAAATAGTTCTTCAAACTTCTTATTTATAGTTTTTCTTCCATTGAAATAATCAAAATATAAAGGATTTAACACAATTGAACCATCATTATTTATTTTTACAATATTATTAATTATTAGATCATAATAAATAGCATCTCCAAAAGGAGCTAATCCCATGAGCTTATACTCTCCACTATTAACTTTAAAACCTGCGAAAACCGTAAATGCTGAATATAGCAGACCTAGAGAGTTTGGATACTCAATGTGCTTACTTAGAGTTATCTTATTTTTATTCCCGTAACCAATACTTGCAGTGCTCCACTCTCCTACCCCATCAATGGTAAGTATGGCTGACTCTTCAAAAGGAGAGGGATAAAAAGCTGATGATGCGTGAGAAAGATGGTGATCTGTTAATATAATTTTATCTGTCTTTAAGAATTTTTTAATCTTTCTCTCTACCCAGATCTTCTCAGCAATATTAATTTTCATTGTATATATAAAATTTCTTAAAATATTAATATTTCCGTATAAAAATGTTGAGAGTTGTCTGTCAAATTTAAGGTAAGGGTTTTCGTAATATGCAATTGCATCTAACTCTTCTGGAGCTATATTTGCTTCTTTTAAAACGTATTCTATTGATCTCTCTGGAAAAGAACTATCACCCTTAATTCTTGATAATCTCTCTTCTTGCACGGCAGCTAATATTTCTCCATCTTTAACTATCGTTGCTCCGCTATCATGATAATAGGAAGCTATACCTAGTATGTATTTAGACACTTTAAAACTATTTAGTAAATTTTCCATCTGTCAAAAGTATATATGTAAAATAGCAACTATTGTTAAAATAATATAATCATATGATAGCGAGGATATAATGAATAAAAAAAATAATAGCTATTCTTATGATATAAATAAGGGTAGCAAAATTAGTAAAGAAACTATCGATAAAGCAGATGAGCAAGTTATTAAAGCTTTTGCAATATTAGGTCTAATTGATGATGGAAATCTTGTATGTCCAAATTGTCAGACCTCAAAATATAAAAAAGTTGAACATAAAGTATCTGCTAAAGGTGTAAATTATTGGACTTGTCACAAATGTGGCAGTTATGGTTCAGCAACAAAATTACTTAGAGTAAATGGCTTTAAGTTACCTAAAGCAGTTGCAATGCTATTAGATGAGATAGATATTAATATAGATTTAAAAAATATAAAAACTTCGTCAAATAGATATAAATCAAACGTAGATATAGAGGTATACCATGAGCTAATTTCACTTGGAGATTCTCAATATGCTATAGATTACTATGCTACGTGGCATATAGACCCTGTAGTTGTAAAAGACAGTGGCACTGTTGCTATTATCGATCAGTTAAGAATGCGAAACTCTTTATTGAAAAAATTTGGTAAAGAAAGAATAATTAATTCTGGACTTCTTACAATTGATCGAAATGGAAATGATTACTGGTTGGTAAATAAAGAGTATAATGTTATAGAGCCTCATCATAATATAAACGGTGATATAGTAGCTATGCAATTTAGACCTTCTTTGCAACAACTTATTAAAGTTTCAGCACATAAAGAGTTCAAAAAGAGATGGTCTAATATTCAAGATGAGTTGACTGGAGAAATACTTGATCCATCTGAAGCTTTTATTAGAGCTAAAGAACGTGGCGAGATAATAGGAGATGAAATTCCCTACGTTCCGCCCTTTATGTCCATCAAGGGAGCATCTGCTGATTCTCTAGTTGGTTCTGGACTTAATAGAATTGCTAAACTACCAAAAAATCAAAAGATATATGTAGTTGAAGGTTTCAAAGATCTTTTAGCTGCAAGAACTTTGGGAGTTGAGGCTTATGCAATTCCTGGAGTTGGAGCCATGCCAAATATATCAATTTGTGAATTTTTCCAAAATCGTAATGATAACTTAATTATAATGCTTGATGGTGATGAGGCTGGAGCTCTTGGGAGAGTAGCTTTATCTAACCATTTCAATAAATATAATGTAATACATCAAGTTAAAAATGATGTTAGATCAGGTTATGATGTTACAGATATACTTGTTGAAGAGTTTGCTCATAAAGGCTGTACATGCAAAACATGTTACAATTGGAGAGATAAAAATAGCTTTAATATAGCAACATGTATATGTAGAGTATGCAAGAAAAACCGCCCTTAAAAAGGCGGTTTTTTTATTGACAAAATTCAAATTTACTAAATAATTAAAAATATGAAAAGAGTTTTGTATTTTCTAATTTCTTTTACTTTACTTTCTTTTTCTATTTTATTTTATTTAGAAAATTTTACTTTTAAGCCTTACCCTGAAAATAATATTTATATTGTTCCTGATTTAGAAAACAAAGAAATATTATATAATAACAATAATACTCAAATGAAAGTAAGTAAAATAAATTTTGAGCCATCTAAAATTTTAAAAATTTGGCAAGTTGAAAATCAATATCTTGATCAAAAGCAAAATCTTTTTCAAGGGTTTGGTCCGGATTTAATATCTGAAGTTAAAGAAAATAACTATAATAAGAAAAAAAATATCTTATTACTTGGAGATTCATATATATATGGCGAAGCTATAGAAAATAAAGAAATAAGATGGGCAAATATGCTCCAATATTATCTAGATAAGTCGAGCGAAGAATTGTATGGAAAAAAAATATATAATGTTATTCCAATAGGAAGAGGAGCCAGTTCATTTAATAATTATATAGAATGGATAACTCCTGAAAGATTAGAAAAATATAAACCTGATGCAATTGTTTTTAGCTTTACAGGAAATGATGATTTTCCATCATTTACCGAAAAGAATTTTTGCAAGGAATTAAATACATGTTCGAAGGATAATACAACTATTATCTATGGTGATTGCGGGCCTAGATGTGAACTTGCAAGTTGCATACTAGGAGATAGTTCATTTTTTGGCCAATTTACAAAAAAATTCTTAAATCCTTACTTTCCCAATACAGCAAAATTTGTTTTAGAAAGATACTGTGATCCTGATAAATTGAATAAACGATTTGGTTTATATACCGAACGAGATTATAATGATAGTATTGAAAAAAGAAATCATCCATACTTTAAATTATTTCAAGAAAGCGTAGTCAAAGGAGATAAAATAATTGGAAATATACCTAAATTTATTTATTATGCAAAATATCAAGGATTTGAAACTACTAATATTGCTAGCTATGACGACTTTATAAAAAATAATTATGAGGTAGTTGATACAACTTACTATGACTTATTTGCAACTGATAATGAATTAAGTGATAATAATTCAAGATGTAAATTAAGTTTCGAATACACACTCAATATCGATGATTGTCATCCCAATGGCCTTATTACTTCAAAATATGGTAAAGATGTTTCAAAATTTATTATAAACTATTTTGAAGAAAATAAACTAATTTCAAAAAATTTCTTAAATTCTCTTGATAATGAAGTTGAAAATTTATTCAGTATTTCTAATTTTATGCCGGAATTTATGGATTATTCTATTGAAAATAATAAGATAATTTTTTCATATGAAAAATCAGAAAGTAATAATAAATTTTTAATATATAATAATATATTATTTCCATGTGCTAGGATAAATCATCCTCACAATAGAATGGTTTTTAAAAGAGATATTGAAAAATTAGTAGGTAAAAAAATCAACATAAAAATATATTTAGAACATTCTAAAGATACTTTATTTTATCTTCAGCCTTTTGGAATTAATGATAGTGGTGCTGAAATATTTTATGATTCTTATTCTTTCCCATCAAATACTACGTCAAGCTTAGAATATGTCATACCAAAATATTTCAGTGGATTTATGATTGTAGATAATACTTATACATGCGACCACTTCTTGCAAGCATCTTTAGACAAAATGAATAAAGAATATCTATCATTACCTACATTTAAAATCGAATTTTCATTATAATTTATTAAATTAGGGAATAGACAAACCGCGTCTTACCATAATATTCTCTAAATCATCATATCTATTAATTAAATCTCTCATACTAGCTGGTGTTATATGCTCATGCCCAGATGCTAAACACTCCAAGAACATCTCCTTAGGCAATTTTTCAACAGATTTCTCGCAGAAATCAATAAATTTATCATTACTTAACATATAGAAAAATAATGGCATTCTAGCTAACATAATATATATACAACCTTGATATATATTATCATCTCTACCTATTTTACTACTCAAGCAAGCTTCATTTGCAATGCCAATTAGTCTAAGAACTTCAGCGTCCATTTCAGGTGTAGATGTAAATTCATCTTGCTCCACAGATTTTCTAAACTCTTGTAACTTAAAATAAATCATGTTACCTAACACCCAGCCACCTCCGTAATAACATCCAGATTTTGCTCCAAAATTCTTAAACGGAACACTGTCACAGAACTGAATAACCTCATTCCACTTTTCTGTACCTAAAACTTTTGGCTCCCTTTCTTTCTTCAATTTGGTTGATTGTGGGAAATAAGCCTGCATAAAAGCCCCAACGCTACATGGAGTTTGTATAATCTCTTTTAGTTGAATGTCACATGTTAGCATTGCATCATATAAGCTCTCGCCAAATGATTCATAACTAGAGTGCCCTATAGCATCAGCGCACGCACTATATCTAACCTGAATTGCATCGTAACAGTAATTACCAACCTCTACCCATTTTTCTAAAGAATGCTTCGTTGCTCCCCATACATCATAAATGCCATGTACAAAACCTCCCCCGCACAGATCATAACTCATATCTTTTATAGCTTCTCTCCAATTATATTTATAAAATTCTATGATATCTTTACCAAGATCATGGCCTGGTATATGACATGCGTATTCGTATCTTATGTCGTTAGCCATAATAGGTTCAGCAGCTTTAGCAAATGAATGAAATGATTTAGTTTTTACAGCATCCCAAATAGCATTTTTTAAGCATTCATAACTATGTTCTAAAACGGCAGCTGTATCAACTAGATTTTTATCGTTACAATTATTTATTCTCTTACTCCAATAGTCTTCTCCAATATTTTTAGTAAAATAATTATTACTTATAAATAATATAATTGAAGATGAAAATATGAACAATATAGAAGTTATAATTAATAATTTTTTGTTCTTCATATTATAACTATATTTTTTTTATAAGCCATGTCAATTATTTATCTTGTATTTTACTCATCCTAGAAACTGATTTTATACATGAATCTTTATGATTTTTGTTTAATATTTTATTACAAATTATAAACATGTCTTTGCTATCTCCTAATAGTTGTAAAGTTTCTAGTGCAAATCTCTCAGTGCAGAATGAGGATATTTCAGATTGGCAAGTAGTATTTATAATATTACTTATATCAACCCCCCTTCTTGTTAGAATACCTTCCTTGTAATTTGATTCTAACTCCAACTCGTTTTTCTTAATCAAATAATTTGCCTCTTTATGGCCTAGTCCAGCATAACAACCGCTAATTATGTAAATATTCTCTTTTTCAAATTGCAATTTTGAGCAGTATTTAACTATTTCTTCTTTTTTTATTATATTCGAATAAGTTAGCGCATACCTTATGCAGTTTGAAATCAATTTATGGTTAATTTTACTCAAAATTCCGCATTCAGATATTATATCATCAATTTTTTCGTGTGATCCGTTTATTGTTTTTTCAAATGCTACTTTTTCATTTCTAAATATATTTCTTGTCATAACCGAATTCATTGCACCTGAAAAACACTCTTCGTCAATTTTTGTATCCAGTTTATTATACTTATTAGCAATAGTCTTATAGTTTTCCTTGCTAATTATATCAATAAACGTACATAATTCTGCTATCTCAGAGAGATTATTAGATTTTTCACCTATTGAATGTCCGATTCCGTGACCACAAAAGATAAATTTTGTTAAGTCAATATCTTCATTATTATATCCATCGTTAATTTTTGATTCATTTTTATCTATAGTAACCATATTATCAATTTTTTCTGCATTAGCTGATAGCATATAACAAAAATTTATTAGATTATCTAGATTTTTTTTATTGTCTTTATTACTATTTTTCAAGGTTGATTGCATTAATCCATGATAGTAACCCCAACCACAATAATCTAATCCTTTCAAAAAAGCGTTATCTTTAAATTTTTTATAGCTAGTGTAACCGATTTCATGTAAAAAATCATGACATAGATATGACAATTCTTTATTCTTTTTATTTTCTAGCACAATATCATTTGTAATTAATTGCATGAAGTCAATTGTTTTGGCTTGTTCTAAATAATAGTTAAGGCAATATATTTTTGCATGAAGTTCAGATTCTGAAATAGTATAAACAGTTCCGTTTGGCAGTATTGATCCCGGCTTCCATTCTTTTGTATAACAAATATTTATATTCTTTATCAAACTAACATGGTCTTTACTTGAAATTATGTTATTACTAATAAAAAAAGTAGATAGTATTATCATACTAATTGAAAAAATATATATTGTTTTTTTCATATTATTATCTTACTTTTTTATATGTCTATGTCATATATAATTATAAAGTATAATATAATTAATCTCTATTAGCTAATTCTTCGTCAAAAATAAGTTCTTGATTAAAAAACATATTAAAACCTTCAGTATTGTAATATAAGAAAAAATATCCTTCAGATACTTCATTAGATACTTTATTATCTCTAATAGCAGAACATATCAACTTAGAAGCATTCGCTTCACAACCACCAGTAATTTTAATATCTTTCATTGTTGAATCTACGGTGAACTTATTCCACCAACCCCTACTAGTTGCTCTAAATACTGTAACTGAATAATTATCTTCCTCAGTACATTTAGTAACAATACCGGCGTCCATATAAGTGTCTCCATCATAGTCGAATGAAATTCTATTTACAATTTCAGGCAGAACCTCATTTTGACAATTATTATTAAGCATAAATATATTTATGTCATTTATATTTAAGTTGTTTGGAATCTGCGAGCCATCGTTTTCGTTAAATGTTTCCCCTGTCTCTTCGCTTACAATAGTACCTAAGTTTTGATTATTGCTTTTTGAATCTTTGGTTGTAGATTGAATATTATCTTTTTCATTTGTAACATCGCTTGAACATGAAGTTAAAAATAACACACTTATTAATAATATATATTTTATCATATTATAATTATAAGTATATTTTTGATTATTTCAATTATTTATTATTTAATAATTGATTTTTTTATAAATCTTCAAATAATATTTTCATGAGAATAAAAATTAATATTATTAGCATAATTATAGTAACTTTATTTATTAATGGATGTACAACAAATAATAAAAATAATGAGATAAACAGCAGTAATAATAGCGATAAAATATCTAGTAATTCAGTAAATACTACTAATGAAACTGAAGAAGTGGATACAATAAATGAAATACAACCTGATATAATTGTTTCAGGATCACTTGGTAGCCGTTCTGATAGTTCTCGATTGTCAGCAAATGAAGATAATTCTGCATTACAAGCAAATGACAATGAGGATAATCTAAGTATCGACAGGGAAATATATAATAATATAGGTAATGATTATCTAAAACACCTACAATTGATAGACATAATTAATTACGATGCTGATACTAATACTGATGTTTTTTTTAAAACTTTAGTTGATAAAGATGGAAAAACTAATATTTACAATGTTTCCAATTCACATATAATTTCAAGTTATCTATATTATATTTATGAAAAATCAATTAAAGATAAATACGAGAGTAATTTGCTTACAATAAATAGTGAATTAGAATTGCTTGAACCAAATTTAATTAATTTTAATAAATTTTATCAAAATTATAATAGCACACTATCTATAAAAGAAGTTTATTTTATGAGTTATTTCGAAAAGAAAATTAACCTACAATACTTAAATTCAATTATAGAAAAGAATAATCTTAATGAAAATTATTCTGAATTCATTCGTTCTTTTTTTGAAAATTGGTATGAAAAGCAAAAAAATATTAGAGAATCTGCGAATCCAAAACTTATGGATTTTCACAAATCTAATTTTATTATTTTTAATTTATCAAATTCTAATAATAATCGTGTTTGCACATTGGAACTACCTGCTTCTCTTTCATTTTTTTCAATATATGATGGTGCTACCGATAAGTATTATGAATTTTACAATAAAGAGAAAGCTTTAAATTCTAATATATTTAAATTTTTACCTGATTTAGATACAACAGTCGGTAATTTGCAATGGTATGTGAATTTATTTACTCGTTGTGTGTAGATAAATAGTAATAGTACATAATAATTTTTTTATGCAGTTATATTATTTTATATAACAATATATACATGAACAAAACCTTAGTATGTGCTGTTTCCGGTATATCATTTTATCAAGATAATTTAGATGATTTATCTATCGGAGACAAGCTTGATATAGTGCCTCAGCCTGAGAATCCCTATGATCCTGGTGCATTAGCAGTATATAGAAATGGGAAACAACTAGGTTATCTTCCTAAAAAAGTTGCAGAACGGTTTAATACTCTCACATTCTCAGGGGAAATTGTTTATATTCTAAAGGGTAAGTTGACAGGTCTTAGAATTAGATTGTTTGTTAGCCAAAATAATCTTAAAACATCTCTCAATCCCCGTCAACTTAACGATGTTCTTGTTAGAGATAAGAAAAATAATAGGATTTTAGGTTTTTTGATAAATAAAGAAAATGGTTTAGCTTATATTAAGAGTAAGAATAGTACAATTAAAAGACGTCTTGATAATCTTGAATTTTCTTCAGAATCCTTATCTTTTTAGGATTATTTGTAAAAGATAAACATCTTGTTATAATAAATATGTGGAAACCAAAAACACATTTATTAATATTGATGACATTAATTCTTGGTTTTTGATAAGACAACTCTCTAGAATATATGATTGTAAAATATTTTATGTTCGCAATACTGAAGAATATTTACATTTAGAAAGTAGCTTAAAAAATATACCATTATTTTCAGAAAAAAAATACATTTTTTATGTAAAATATAATGACGAAGCTATATTAAATATTCTTTCAAAGATACCACTTAATAACTATTATATTTTTTCAATTAACCCCATTGAATATAAGAATAACTGTAATATTTTCATTCAATTAGATACTTTAGTCAGTATTAACCGTAATTTAGCATTTCTTAAGGAGCTATACTTGATTGAAAACAATACAAATATTAATTTTGGCAATTACTTATCTGCTGAAAATTATTTATATAATATTTTAAAAAAATTAGAATTATTATATATAGCAGGCGCTACCATAAGTAATAATGATTTAACTAATCTATGTTCAAGTAATAAAACAAACAGTTTTTCTAAATTAGCAAACGATATATATAATCAAAATATTATCAATTATACTTTATATGAAATCATAGACCCTCTTGCTCTATCTATGTACATTCAGAGAATTGCCATAAATAAATTTTCAAGATGTAATTCTATAAAAGATGAAGAAATTATAAAAATGCTTTTTCATTTAAATTCATATATAAAAAAGCACCCTGAATACGCCATTTTTTTATTGGACCAACATGTCAAATCTGTAAGTTGATATTATCAAATTTATTTTCTACATTTTTTTGTTATATCTAATATAGTTAAGGTATGAAAATAAATTGTTCTAATGCAACAAATAGACCAGAAATATCGACTCATTTACAGATTATAGTAGATATTTCAAATTATCTTAGTAAAGTATTTAAAGAATTTGAATTTGATAAAATCAGTTACCTTAATAATTTTTATAATAATGCGAATTTTAACTTTTCAATTAATAGCAACTTACAAAAAATAACTAACGAGTATACTAATAATTATCTTAGATCATTTTTAAAAGAAAAATATAATCACTATCGTTTTACATTATCCAAAAAGACAAAATATCGAATTGATTTACTAAGGCATGAGTCTATCTTAAGAGCTATAGAAAATTCAAATATAACAAACTTGGCAGAAAAAAATGATATTCTAAAAATATTATATAATTTGAGATTAATTAGAATAGAATTAAATAAAATTGAAAGCGGATTTTATGAAGTACAAACTGATGTATTTTGGAATAGAGACCCAGTTAAGATTTCATACGAATGCATCATTAAAAAATATAAAAAATTATTTGATATCGAGTTGCTAGGAATTGCTTTTATTAATTTTGAAAGCAATAAACATATAAATTTAGTATGGCACCAGGCAAATAAATTAGAAAAACTATTTCCTAATAGAACATCGTCAGAACTTTTATCAATGGGCTGGATTGGTCTAAGAACAGCACTTAGATTATTCGATCCAAACTTAGGTTTTTCTTTCTCTACATATGCCTGTACAAGAATTTCGGGTACTATTAGAGATTTTGTTAGAACAGAAAATTTAGTTCCCAAAAGGTTAACTACTTTTAATAGAAAAGTACTTGCTATTGAAGAATCTTTAATGAATTCATTGGGCAGATCTCCAAATGTTGCTGAAATTGCAAATTCATTGGGTATTGAAAAATCAGATCTTGCTATCTTAAATAGAATACAGACCCCAGCTTCGCTTGATTATATGTTATCAGATGAAGACGGAAGTGAGAAAACTAGTCTTTTTTTCTCAAACAATAATGATCCTGCGGATTCCCTGATAAAATCAGAGATAGATAAAAAAATAATATATTCAATTTCTAAATTAGACCCAATTGATGCACAAATTATTATTTTATCAATTTTTGAAGGTAAAAAACCTTCTGAGATTGAAAATATAACTGGCGAGAACATAAAAAAAGTAAGAATCAGAAAAGAAAGAGCTATGGTTCAATTAAGAAATGATCTAAAAGAATGGCTTTAGTTTATTACATTCTCAATATAAAATAACAAATTCATAATTGTTCTATATGTTTTCTCGTCTTTAATTTCAACAGAGAAATCTGCTGCTACTTGTTCCAATGAAATCTTCGCATTATCTCCTATATACTCTTTAGCCCAAAGATATTCTTTTTCTATTAATAAAATTAGTTTTTCGTCAATATCTATATCTTGATAAGCTGGTTTTTTATACAAGATAGAATTTCCTGAAATTCTTGTCAATATAGCAGCTGATAAATTTATTGCAACCTTTCCTAACTCTTTACAATGTGATATTTTTTTAGAATTATATTGATAAGAATATAATGATGCACCAATTACTCCAGTCACAAGATCAAACTCGGTACTATCCGAACCAATACCCTCTATTGAGGCATACAATAATATATCCTTTGACCTCGATTGAGGATTATAAATATTTTTCATCCTTAAATTTTCGGTACTTTTTATCTTTAATGCATATCTTTATATATTTATAACAATTTTTATTATGATAAATTTTATTTTAGAGAGAAAAATTTCTTTATCTAGAGAAGGTAATATATTTAAATTAACATTCCCTTACTCAGCTGATCTTGTTACTAAAGTAAAGGAATTACCGTATGTTAAATTTGATCCTGAAACTAAATCATGGAGTTGCGAAGTAACTATTGAAAGCGTCGAATTATTGAGAAAATGGTTCATTGATGAAGGACTAACTGATAAATCTGTTGATTCATTGATAAAAGATAAAGAAATTATCAATACTGCTGGCTTAGCTACAATACGTTCCGGATCAGCAAAGAGGCCTTATGTAGTTGTATTTGCTACAAGAAATGAAAATCTTTACGTTAGATTTAAGTCTATTTTCGGTGCACAGTGGGATAAAAAATTTTCAGGTATAACATACCCATCTACCGCAAGCGTTGCTTTACTAGAGTTAGTAAATGAAGGCCTACTATCTGACCCAAATAAGCTTCTTACACCAAGCATGCTAACGGTACATTTTGATTCAAGATATGGCTCATTTCATGTATCTGGAGACATAAGGGCAGACAAGGCCTTTCAAATTAAATTTCCTAAATTTGATATAGTAAAAATTTGGAGAGATAAAAATATTGAAGTCTCTTTTGCTGATCCTCTTTCAGAAGAAATATATTGTGGTGAACTTAATAGAAATAAATTACTAAATCCTGTAGGTCTAGTAAAACCACTATTTGATTATCAAGCTAGATCAGTTGCCGTTGCTATTAAAAGAACAGGATTTGCTATCTGGGATCAACCAGGATTAGGTAAAACAGCCCAAGCTATAGGTTGGGCATATGAATTGATTGTTAACTTAAGATCTGCTGAAAGAGCAGTAATAGTTACCCCAGGTTCAATAAAAACTCAATTTAAAAGAGAGATTTACAATTTTACAGGCCATAACGATGTACTTATTATTGATGGTGATAAAAGCAATCGCGAGAAGCTCTACTCAGAAGCAAGTAAATATCGATGGATAATACTTAATTACGATCTTTTGCATTTAGATTTTAAGTTTATATCACAAATAATTAATGGTCAACTACTTATTGCTGATGAAGCACATAGAATAAAAAATCGTTCATCAAAAAGAGGTATCGCAATGAGGTCTCTATCACTTAAAGCTCAGAGAAGGCTAGCTTTATCAGGTACACCAATTGAAAATAATCCTGCTGAATGGTATACCATAATGAACGGTTTTGTTGTGCCTGGCATTTTTGGATCTCCCATAGAATTTTTAAATCGATATTCTTATCCCGGCAGATTTGGAGGTTTTGAAGGCGCAAGAAATCTTGATGAACTTAGAGCAAGATCGCAAATGCATTATATAAGAAATATAAAAAAAGATGTAGCTGATCAACTTCCTATATTACAAGTAAATAATCAAATCTTAGATCCTGACGAGAAATATGCAAACGCTCTGAAGTTGGCTCATCGAGATGCAAAAAATGAGATTGAGGAAAAAGCATTTGAAAGGTCTATTTCATTAGATTTTTCAAATATTGATAATTACGAGACAGGCGCTGCCATGACCGCAACTAGCATGCTTAGATTAATGTGCTCTAGTCCTAGACTGCTACATCAATCTGATTCGGTATCAGCAAAAGTGCTTTGTGAGGCTGGATTAGTTCCCGATATTGATGGTCCTAAATTAGATTATTTTAGATCCCTAGCAAAGGATTATCAGTCAAATAATGAACGTATTCTACTTTTTACATCATTTAGAAAAATGGCAAAATTAATCGCAAATCGATTAGAGGAAGATGGTATACCTTATGTGTTATATACCGGAGAAAGTAGTTCAAAAGAGCGAGAGCAAGCTATTACAGCTTTTACAACTGTAAATATTGACGTAAATAAAAATCCTGTAGTCTTTATCGCAACCGATGCTGCTGCCGAAGGACTAAACTTAGGAAAAGAATGCTCAACTATTGTAAACTTTGACTTATCATTTAAGCCATCGGTTATGATACAGAGAGCAAACCGTATTCATAGAATCGATAGCGATCCTAATCGTAGATACCAAGTAATTAACTTAACACTTGCAAAAACATTAGAAGAAGGAATTTTACAGGTAATTGGTAATAAGGCAGATCTCTCTGATGCAATTCTTGGAGAAGCTGGCACCAGGCTTTCCACTACCGGGCGTAATCCTAAAAAGATTTTACAGGATGTATTAGGAAATTATGATTTTAATTAATATTATATGTTTATTTTTTATTTCTGCTAACATTTTATTTATGTTATCTGGTGATGATTATGAATAAAAAAGTATCTAAAAATAAAATTAATAATTCATCCAAAATTGATAAAAAATTAAATGATATTAATAAAACATTAAATAAAAAAATTAATCTAGATAAAAAAGTGCTTAACAAAGACGATTTAATTTACGAACACGTCAAAAGCAAAACTAAATCAGATAAGTTAAAAATTGACTCTATCCCAAAACAAATTAATCCTAGCGATATTATTGATGACCAAGAAGTTGTTATAGATCTTTCTATATATAGTCAATTAGATGATACTACTTCTATAAGTAAAGAAATTTTTGATGAGAATTATTCTGTCGAACAAGTACCCTTAAAGGATAGATGGAAGTTATCTTCCCAAATAACTTCTAGTCAATATAACGATAAAAATCAAATCCTATTTGCTAAGAGGATTGATTTATTAAAAAAAATTGACAAGCTTACTAAAAAGAAAAAATTATCCAATTTTGATAATCGTGAGTTGGCTAACTTAAAATCACAATTAGATGTTGTTACTAGTGATCTTATATTCTTTAATCTTGGTTTAGTCAATAACTACAGTCGTAAATTCTCCTCTTCCTCTGACGATGGATCTGATTTTGAGGCAGCTGGAGTAGTTGGCTTGATGCGAGCCGTTACAACTTATGATCCATCAAGAGGCACTAAATTCTCAACTTGGGCTTATAAACCTATACAACGAGAAATTTTAAAGGCTGTTAGAGATGCTGATTTTAAGCAATTAAATCCTGGTGATTTCGAAAGAAGACCTGAAATTCTAAGAGCTGTTAAAATCCTTCAAGAAGGTAACGATGATTTTATACCACCTTATGAAGATATTGCTAAATTGGCATTTACCACTGTAGAGACTGTAAAACGAGTCTTAAATGCCCCCGTTATAGACTCTATTCACGCTACAATTAGCGAAGATAATGATACATCGCTTCATGATATTATTGAAGATGTTAATGCTGGAGTTGAAGATGCTGCTATGTCTAGACAGGATATACGTGATTTAGAGTCCTTTGGGCTATCTTGTTTAGATGAGCGAGAGTTATTTGTTATAGGTCGACGTTTTGGACTTGATGGCGAACCAGCCCAGAGACTTTCTGCTATCGGTAATATACTAGGTTTATCTAGAGAAGCCGTTAGACAAGTAGAAGCTAAGGCACTTTCTAAACTTCTTCATCCTGTTACTAGAAGAAAGTTAGCAAGACATGGAAGAAAATAAATTATAAAAAGCGAATATAGTAGATAGTTATGAAAACAAAAACTTTTAAAGTTGTAAAAGAATTTAAAGAAGATAATAAATGGCTCGATGCAAACTCTAATTTAAAGAAAAAATGGTTAGAGATCAACGAAAAATATAAATCTTCAATTGATAACAAAAATAAAAAAGAAATGATAAACTATAAGTCTCAATTAGATAAAATTGGTGGAGAATTTTATATTCTAAATCAAGGGCTTGCTTATAATTTAGCTAAAACTTTTTTTATAAACAATGATAATCGAACTCAAGATTATTTACAAGCAGCTGCTTTAGGTTTATGGGAAGCATTCTTGAAATGGGATCCAATTAATGGAGCAAACTTCTCTACTTTTTCAAGAGCTTATATTAAAGGAAGAACGCAACGTGCTGTAAGGAGCGATGAGTATAGCCATCTTACACAAAATGATTTTGCTAAGCGAAGAGATGTATTAGTGGCTAAAGATATTCTTAATAAAAAATTAGGAAGAGAACCATCTATTTCTGAAATAGCAAAATATGTTAAGATAACCGAAGAATTAACTGAACGTATAATTTATGGCAGTAATATAAGTTTATTTACTAAGATTTCAGAGGATGGCGGGACACTTGAAGATCTAATCTCTGAAAAAGAAGAGAAAAATGACGCTCTCTCCTCAATTTACGATAGTGTCGAAGTAGATAGTATTATCGATGAACTTTCAGAGTTAGAGTTCTGGGTTATGACTCAAAAATTAGAATCACTAGGTGGTGATCACTCAAGATCACTTCTTGAAATTGGTGAAGATATAGGAGTTGGTCGAGAGATCGCAAGAAGAGCTGAAACAAAAGCCAGAACAACCCTTGCTTTTCACTATCTAGTTTCAAAACTAGAAAGATTTCCTACTCAAGAAGAGTTATCCGTTCTAACAGGTATCGATGTATCTAAATTATCAACTAATACTAAATTATCATTCTATGATCTACATAGTAGATATCTTAGAAAGAGAATTAATAACGTATTCGATAAGAATAAATGGGTATACTTTGGTATAGATTTCGTATTATCTATCTATAACTACTATTTTGATATTATTAAATACAAATCAGAAACTCAACCTATTGATAAAAAAGATAAAGAACTTTTATTATTATTTTTCTTTGATGCTTTTATATCTTGGAATGGTAATGAAGATATAACATTTTCTTCTTATATAAGAAAGAAAATTGAATCACAATTCACCAAAAATATACGCAATGTAGAAGATACAAAAAACGAATATAACTACGAAGAGATTCTTCAACTATGGGATATTATCTTCCAAAATAGATTAGTAAAACGTAAAGTTTCTACTTTATAACCAAAACCCCTCTGAAAAGAGGGGTTTTTTAATGACAAATAACATTTTTCGGTAACATTATATCTTATGAGTTTTTTTTATCATATTTTACCTTTATTTTTTCTACCTATTTTATTTAAATACTCATTATTTAGGTCAGATAAGCAACCCCTTATTTATAGTAGTCAATCAGAGGCTCTATTATTAGCACATCTTTATATTAATCCTAATTTTAAAAATATTATAAAAGAAATAACTTCTGACCATTTTGCATTTCCTGAGCATAGATATATATACACAGATCTTACTACCTTAGAAAAAGAAGATGCATTAGATAAACACCCTATTATTGATAAATATTTATTTATTTATAAAGATTGGCTCTTATCTGAGAATAAGAAATACGAAAGTTCAAATTTTCTTAATAAATATAGAGTTAAGTCAAAGTATAATAAATTTTTAAAAGAAAATACAAAAAGCTCTTTTAATGATTTTTTAATTTATAAGATAGCAGAGTTTTGTTACTATAATGGTGAAGATAGATTAACCTGGAATGGGTTATCTATCATAGTTGAAAATAATGACCCCGATCGCCCATTACTTAGAAAAACAAGAACACTACCTAAAAGCCTTACTATTCTCTTTACATTTTTTTATTTACTTTCAATTCATGCCTCCTACATATTAGCTGATAATTTTTCAGATAATTTAACTCACTTTAATCTTATATTCTTTGCTTTCTTAATACTAACATTTGGTTCAATAATACTATCATTAATTGACTTAAATACTATGTATATTGACCTTTTGACATTCTTTTCATCTTTCATATTAGTATATTTTATTTTAGCTATAACATCTTTTTTCAATACTCAGTTTCATTTCTTCTTTATTGAATCTTTACTATATACTTTCCTTACCGCATTATTTTTCAAATTAGTTATATTTATTTATTTTATTATAAGAGGCAAACTTGGTATGGGTGATGGTGACCTAATGCTTTTATTCTTAACTTCCGCCCCTCTAGTTGCGGTAACTGGCGAGTACATGTCGCTATTTTACTCAATTTTAATTGGATTCATTTTCTCGATTTTTGTTTTTATAATTAGATTTCCTTTTAAGAAATACCGAATAACTAGCACCACACCTTTTCCGCTCGGACCTTATTTAGCTTCAGGTTGGTCATTATATATATTATTATTAGAATACACTAATGTTTTCGAACATATAGATAAGTTATTTTTATACTAAAAGCCACCTTATTAGGTGGCTTTTATATTAATTATTATTAAATCGTTGTGTTCTTTTTATATTTTGTATAAAACGATCATGTTCTCTATTTGCTTTAATTTGAGTGTGAACTACTTTACCAAATATTACACCAATTATAACAAGTATTAAAAATGAAATCCAACCACTTGTAATATCCATTTAGTGCCTTTCTGTATATTTCTAATTTTTACTATATATGCATTTATATAAAATATATATACAATTATGCCACTATAGTTTATAATATATAAAAACTATCAAAATGGAGAAATATGTCAGTTAAACATAAATCTGTATCTATTACTCCGATTAAAAATCAGAAGAGAAATAGATACCTAGTTGTAAAAAATAAACAAAATGGTAATACATTAAAAAATTGGATAGACTCATATTCAGATAAAAATCTTATTAGAGATAATGATAAAATTTGGAGTAAAGGATATCAAAAAGAAGTTGAACGTAAATTAAATAAACATTTACTTAAAAACATTGGCGATATTGAATCATCAAAGCTTAGATTTCATCATCTAAGAAAAGCAATTTTGTCATCTTCAACCCGAAGCGAAAGATACCATTTATTAAGAATTATTCATGGTTTTCTAGCTTTTGGTATTGATAAAGGATATTCAAAAATTAATTTTGAAAAAACTTATCAAAGGTTAAGTAATGAATTTAAGATAGCTCAACGAAATGATGATGCAAAGAGTCACCAATTTATAGATCCTAAACTTATTCCTTCTGAGAATGACGTTAAAAATTTGATAGCTGAAGTAACAAACTTGCCAAATGGTAAGTGGTACTATCCGCTAATTTTTATTTTATCATACTCATCAGGAATGCGTCTATCAGAAATTTTAGATCTTGATACTGATAGTATTGATCTTAAGAAAAGAGAGATAAGAGTAAGATCACAAATATATGAGGTTACTGGAAGCAAAAAAGAGCGGGGAGCTCCTAAATATGGAATTGCCCGTACTACAGTTTACCCAATTAAGACTACCTGGGGATATGAAGTTTCAAAGAACTTATCTAAGCGGGTTAAAGAAGCAAAGAAAGAGCCAAGATTTTTCTATGGAAGCGATGCTCCAAGAAATCTTCTATTTCCTGCACCTAAAGGTGGATGGTGGTCTAAACAAAATTTTACAAAGCGAATAAGAATACCAGCACAGAGTAATGCAAATTGGCCATTAGATAATAGCTTTAATTTTATCTGGTCATTTCATTCATTACGACATGCATATACCAAAAATTTGCTTGACAAAGGTTTTGATCTAGGAATTATTGCAAAAGTGCTAGGTTACAAATCACCCACCACAATCTTAAATATGTACTATACAGATACAACATCATGTATAGATCAATTAAAATAACATATAAAACCAGTACTTAAATTAGTACTGGTTTTATAATCTTTTGGACATTAGCTCAGCAGGCAGAGCGGGAAGCTGTTAACTTCTAGGTCCCAGGTTCGAACCCTGGATGTCCAGCCATAGTAATAAAATTTTTAAATATACTTATTTTTTTAATATTAGGGTCGCTTCGCTAAACTAAGTAGTAATGAGTATATGTATAACTCCAAATTTACATTATATTTTAAATTCTTTTCATGGTAATTAATTATATTTATTTTCTCATAACCAGTAATTAAATCTTTCTTAAATAAAAATGTTACAGATCTGATTTTTAAATATTCATTTAACCATTTTATTAATAATATATCATATCCTTTTTTATACATATTAATCTCTTTTATGATTAAATATATCTTTTTTGCTTTTGTTTTTATATCAACTTTTTTTTCATTTATGATCTTATCGATAGTTATAATTTTATCAATAATTGCTCTATTATTTAAATCTAAGATAAAATCAGATGGTAATTTGCTTTTAATTAGCCATTCTCTAGTATCTTTAGTTATTCCAATTTTAGTTAAAATATCATCTATACTCTCTAGTTTATCTAGTTCAATAAAATATGTTCTAGTTATTCTTGATAAAACTACATCTGGAAGCTCTCTGCTCTTTGCTGATAATATAAAGATACTTCGTATTGAGTTCTCTTCAAAACTCTTTAACAGTACCGAATAGCATCTATCCTCGGCTTTATCGATATCTTCGATAAATATTACCTTTTTTTTAATATTTATAAGTTTTGAATATTGATATATAATATCTCTAAAATTTTGTATACTCCACTTATTATCAGGCTTGTATCTAAAAACTTCATAATCTTTATTTATAAATTTATTATAAATTTTTTCAATTACCTCTTTACGTTCAATATCACCCTCTATAACAAATAAAAATATTCCCGATTCCTCATCGGATAAATCATAATTTACATAATTTTTATAATTCATTTAGCATATCTCTTTTCTTTTATTATTATATCGTAAATATAATTATTGTCATAATAATTTTATTTATTATAATATTATTATGAGAGATAATAAAATAAAAAATAAACTTAAATTTATGTTTTTAGTTATTATCATTATTACCATGATTATAACCTACCTTGGTAGAAATAATAATAAGATAAATTATGGTGATACCATTAAAATAAATAACACAGAAAAACAATCATTAATTGAATATAAATTAAATTACAAATTCTATCTTGATGGCTGGTCTTACCAATCATTACCAAAAAGCCCAATCAAATATTATGTGACTCAATTAAATGGTGAGCTAAGAGAAGGTGAGCTTAAATTTAATCAACTTTCAGCTACGGAGTATAATATACTATTATCTCATAATCCAAAAATCATTGAGAATTTACTAAGCTATCTATTGACAAATAAAAAAGTAAACTGCTCTACTTTATCATGTAAAATTGATAATAAAGATTTTAACTTACTAAATCTCGTTGATTTAACCAATAACAATGATTTCTCAACAATTTATAAAGGATATAAAATTAATTCCGCCGCATACTATGCTGACATTCCTTATAATGAAGGCGAAGTAATTACTCTAATCTCACCAAAAGAAAAACTAATTGAAATTAACTCTATCCGAACTCCAGATCTAAATAATAATATTTTAGAAGGTAAAAATATACCTATAATTTATAATTACGCTTTTGGTAATTTTTTTATAAATAATCCACTCTGGGTCGATGGTAAACAAAGATGGGAGACCCCTATTCTTGATAATGTAACTAAATTTAATAATCTTAAATCAACTCTATCGCTACCATTATATAGAGGTCTAGGAGATCTCTCTAGAAATGATTTAGACTCTTTATCAGATAGTATACTAACTTATCTTTCGTCACCTGTTACTGGTTGCGGCGTTTTAGCAATCTGCATTCCTGGGGAGATAGATTCAAAATTTACTATCCTAGAATCTGAATCTGCTAAATTATGTGGTAAAAATAATGATGCTCTTTTTATTGATTATATTAGATCGAAAATAACTCTCACCTTAAAAAACTCAACACATTTATATGGTATCTGGAATGGTGATAGCGATGATAGCGATAATACTGGTATCCTAGGATATAAAGGTTTTCCAAATTTAAGTGGCGGTCAGATTGATATGATTAACAATTTATTAATCTTAAAAAACTCTAAAAATGATATAATTGATTTCATCGGTAGCAGAGTACAGATTGGAATAGAGGATACATCTAAGAACTTAGATTCAATAAATCTAACAAACAAAAATATAAATAGGTTTTTTAATAATTATTTCAAAGTATGTTAGTATTTAGCTAACTCTTTTTATACCTTTACATGTGATATCGGTATTAATAGTCATATTATTATTTATATCTTCTTGAGAAATAAAAATTTTATAATCTAAAGGCATATCAGGTAAAAATGTTGTATTATTATAACTATAGGTACCTAATTTCTCGATAGTAAAAAAACAGGATCCTCTATTAATTATTTCATAAGTACCGATTCCCAATTGACTTGCTAGAATTATACCAGTTGGAGCACTATTATTAAATTTAGGTAGCTCTCTTTGAAACCAATTGCATTTAGTATGCAATGTATCTCCAAGATCGATTTGAAAGATTACCTGCTCTCCTCCATATGTACCATAATCCCATTTTCCTGATTTTTTCTCTAACCTTGCTAACTCACAGCTATCATTAAAGGTTCCGGTCCAATATAAACCAGGAGCAATATCTTTACCAGCTATATATCTCTCCTTAAAATTATTTATATTATAACCTGTCAACACACCTAGATTATCGCTATATTTTGGATTTACAGTTGCTTTAATAGGCTTATATAATTCTGTTTTCTCTGTTTTCTCAGTTTTCTCAGTTTTCTCAGTTTTATCAGTTTTCTCAGTTTTATCAGTTTTCTCAGTTTTCTCAGTTTTATCAGTTTTATCAGCTATTTTACTCTGAGTATTACTTTTTTTACTCTCAATACTCTTTTTCCCAACTACATTCTTCTTTTTTATAGATCTGCTTTTATCATTATTACTATACTCTATCAATTCAAAACTATAAGTTGATGCTGAATCATTATTGCTCTCAATAGTTCTTCTGCTATTGCTATTTATAAATAATAGTGAAACTACCGCAATAATAGCAATATAAAATGCTAACTTTTTCATAATAATATTGTTACCAAGTACCCTAGATATACATACCCGTTAACTACCGGTACTGCCTGTAACACCCTTATTCTCGCCACCTTTTTTATGATAATAATTATTTGTAGCTTTTTCAGGATCTTGAACCAAGCGATACTTAGTCTCACATCCCATTATAGCCTCCCCTGTCTCTGGATCTACCCCAATAACTATCGGAGAGCAGAACTCAACATAACGTTGAGGTATATACCTAACTCTAGGGGAATTGATAACTAATTTGACAGATTCATTTTTCTCACTTGGGGAGTAAAATATTGCCTCAATTGATGAATCTTTCTTGCCTAAGGTGGAGTAAAAATCGCATTTTAGCTGGCTCTTCTTGAGACACTCCCTATAACCATTTACTCCAATTAAGTCAGTAACATAATTATAATCAATTATAATCGGATCAGGAGTAGGGCAACTTCCCGGATCACAGATTGCTGGAGCGCTTTTACAAGGCCCACCATCACATACAACTCTCCCTTTTGATGAAATATTATATACCTGCAACTCACCTGAGGCTGT